>JAEEGL013976476.1_pt1 | contig 34002 bp, 31 predicted proteins | sample 9134231 | NCBI WGS metagenome assembly JAEEGL01 (sample SAMN16246548, study PRJNA631951) | gut metagenome | biome: gut microbiome; feature: rumen; material: fiber-attached | host: Bos | place: Iran: Karaj | collected 2018-10 | reverse complement strand
TGCCGAGGTTCACCCAAGTCGTGGCGTTCGGGTCATGGTCGGCGGTCGCGCCGGCGTTGCGGATGCCGTCGAAGTGAACGGCGGCGCCGGCGACGTAGTCGTCCACGTCGTAGGTCTTGAGCTTGCCCTCGCCGGTCGCCTCCGCGTATTGCCAGGTGATGCGGACGAGCGCGGTCGGGTCGGTGGCCGTGTAGGAGAATTCACCGTTGTGCGCGACGGGGGCGCTCCACGCCGAACCGTTCCACGTTTCGAGCATGTAGCCGGAGAGGACGTGGCGCTTGCCGTTCACCGTCTTGCTGGTGGGGGCGGTGAAGGTCTGGCCCTCGGCGTCGATGGCGTAGTGGTAGTCGCGGACGCCCGCGATGGTGAAGGACTCGACGACGTTCGTGACGGGAATCACCGTGATCTCGCGGCCGCGCCCGAAGTAGCGGGCCTCGTCGACCACGCGGTTCCACAGGACCTCCGCGTCCGAAAGGCAGCGGTTGTAGAAGCGGTAGTTTTTGATGGTGCCCTTGAACATTTCATCGGTGCGCGGATAGTGGCCGCCGATGCAGAAGCCGTTGGGATAGTTGTAGGCCGTGCCTTGCATTGTGGAATCGTAGGCGTGGCCGTAGGACGTGTCCGGCGAATAGGTGGCCGACCACGGCGCCTCCGTGTCGGAGAAGATCACGGCGTCATTTGAGTTCTGAATGGCCGTCATGTACGAGAACCGAATGCCGGAGGAGCCACGCACGGCCGGACGCTTCCCAATCGAACCGGAAACGAGGTAGAATGTGTTGTTAACGTTGCCGTTGCCGTAGTTGAAGGTGCTGTTGCGCATGCCGTAGCTGCAGTAAGCCCAGTTTTTCGCGTCGTAGGGGCACATGACATAGCCAATGCCGCCGTTATGATCGCCAATCTTGGCATCCACGAGGGACTGGATCGTGTAGGTCTTCGGAATGTCAAACGAGGATGGCTGATGGAAGCAGGCGTCCCTGTTGAACACGAAGCCATAGTCTGTCCACGAACCATGCGCCGCATCATGGTTCCACGCCGCCGTCGCATTCGCCTTACCCGTTGCCGTAATCACCATCGTGCCATTTGTGCTGTAGCGAGTCATGTCGTAGGTGCTGCCGGTGTCGGCGCAGTTGACCCACGTCATGGCGTTCGGGTCGTGCTCGGCGTTGGGGCCTTGGTTGCGGATGCCGTCGTAGTTGACGACGAGGCCGTCTTGAACATAGTCGCCCACGTCGAATGACTTGAAGTCTGGGTTGTCCCAGTATTTGATTCCGGCGAAGGCCGGGATGGACGCGCTGGCCGCTACTGTTGCGGCGATGACGACTTTGCGGATTGACAGCTTCATTACTTTTGACTCCTTTATAATTGGCTTGCGTCGGCGGCATCGCAAAATTGCGACACCATCCTTTCGCGCCATCCATTTTACCAAACATCGCGCCGCCGTCAAGGGCAAATCCTCAATTTTGAGAAAAGTTTTTTTACAACAACCATTTACGTCTTCATATCTTTTCCTCACCGTAGTCTTGCAATTCAATTCTCGCTGTGATATCATTGTTTCCATGAGATATTCCTCACAACACAGGAAGGCCTTTGCCAAGACCTTCGATTTCCTCAGCGGGCACGACGCGCTCCGTCTCCTGCTGTCCCTTAGTGTCGCCGAAGTCAAGGCAGGTGCGGCCATAGGCAGAAGCATTCACCCCTATCGTGATCAGTCCATCGGCGCCGAAGCCGTAGGCGCATGCATGGGGTTGGTGCTCGCAGCAGGGCAGGTGTCCGTCGGGATGGGACTGTGGGCCATTGTCAAAATGTCCCGCATACTTCTCGCCCGGATGCGGCGGCCGAAATATTACCCTAACGAGCGGCGACGCAGGGCGCGTCTCGCAAGGGAGCGACGGCGCATCCGCGACCGCTTTACGACAGGCGTATGCCCCAAGCCAGAAGAACTGCTGGCGCAGTATGCGATGGCAGGAACTGGGGTGCGTGAGGCTCTGCGGTTCGGCTCTATGCTCTGCGATTTGGAGGCATACTGCGACAATTCACTTCTGCGCAATGCCGATGGTGAGATTGTCGGGCGCAATCCGGGAGTGAAAGGATGGATTAGGGAGAACTGCCCCGAACTACTTCCGCATTACAAGAACGCGATGCGCTACAAAGGACTGGCCGAGAAGTTCCGGCAGGCATCTGAGGCCGCCGATCCTGTGCCAATTTCGACGCTGGTGGAGAAAGACGCAGGGATTGCCCTTCGACTTCTTCGAGGGAAAAAGTGTCGCAAGATTACGGTGCGGATAAAGAAGGCGAATGGTCTCCGCGGAGGTAGGACGGTTAGCGGGGCATACGCGCTGGAGGCTGACTCTCTTGAGGCGGCGTGGAAACGCGCCTGTGAAATCCTCAAAGAATGTGAGGAAAGCGCGCCCGCAAGACCTCGATGCGAAAAGACTGTTATCAAAAAAACAGCGGGAGGTGGAATGAGAGGAGATGACGATATACTACGGTGCGGAAAGAATATTGAGGGAAGAGGCGGGGTGGCAAGGCTGGAGAGGATTCTTGACGAGAGGTTGGGAATGTTGCCGGCGGGCGGGTTCCCGGTGGCAATGTGGAGAGTTGGTGGAGCGTTCGCTAGGGGAAACGCCGAAAGCAAGAGAACAAGCGCCTAGCGGGGAAATGGCACGTGAAAGCATAGGAGGCCTAGCGGGAATAGGCACGGGATAGTTTGGGCGTTTTGCGAAGCGACTAGTGTAGAAATTGGCGCGAGGAAGCCTAGGTGGTTTTGCGAAGCGCCTCGGTCGCAGTCGTTGGAGGCTAAAGAGCAAACAACTATCGGGCGTTTCGCTTTCGCCAGTCCCGCATGGACATGTGGAAGCGGGAGCGAAAGAGGGCGTCAAGGGTGCGATCGCATTTGAAGCCGCAGAGGCGGGGGATCGCGCCGATGGGGGTGTTGGTCTGCGCCAGTAGGGTGAAGGCCTTCTCCAACCGCACATGCAGGATTTCATCTAGGACGCTGTGCCCAGTCGCCTCGCGGAAACGCATGTCGAAGAGTCGGCGCGTGACGGGGAAACGCGAGGCCAGGTCGCTGGCGGAGAGTCCATCGCACGCCTCTCGCCGGATCGTCTCGACTGCTTCCATGATGAACTTCTCGTGGCGCCCGTGTCCGCTGGTGGATTTGCGCCGCACGGTGAGGAGCGGGCCAATCGGAGCGGGGGCGGAGAGTGAAGAGTGCTTCGTCGCAGCCACTCTCGCTGCAAGTAACCTAGCCGCGATGAAGCCCATGCGCTCGAAGTCGAGCTGGATGGAGGAGATCGGCGGCTCGGCGCTTTCGCAGAGTTCCGTGAAATTGTCAACTGACACGAGTGTGAGGCTGCGTGGGATGCTGCGCATCGCCGCCCGTGCGGCGCGGGTGACGACCACGGCTATCTCGTCGCTCGCTGCGAAGAGGGCGCAGTGTTCGGGCAGTTTCGCAAGCCACGAGGCGAGCCGTACGACGAAAGCATCCAGCGGTTCGCCGACGGAGCGGGGTTTGATGGGAAAGACATGGCACTTCGCGCCCGTTTCGGCTACGGCATCCCGAAAGGCGCGAACTCGGATGCGCGACCATGGCCATGGGTAAGGAAAGCCTATGGCGGCGTAGCAGGACGGCATTCCGGCGGAGAGTTCGCGGAGCGCAGCCTTTGCGATGGCGACGGGATCGAAGAAGAAATTAGGCACGTTTCCGGAAATCTGGCTCGGATAGCCGATGTAGGCGATGTGAATGCCGCGGAAGAGTTTTGGTGGCAGATCTACATGGCGTCCAATGCCATCGACGATGCATCCAACGGGGCAGTGGCGCCGCAGGATGCCGGGCAAAGCCTCTGGTGTGGAGTCCTCGCGCTCGATGACGGCGACATCCCACCCGCGAGCAGCACAGTAGCGGCGAATCCCGGCCAGTTTTCTGCTTTGGCTGGGATTGCTGGCGATCATGCCGATATATAAAACAGTAGGGCGCATCTGCAAGATAATAGCAAAAGCGCTATAAACTTGCCCATGGGAGCATTCACGGTGGAGCATCTTGCCCAAGCGTTCACACGAAATATGATATACTAAGAAAAATAAGGTAAAAAACTACCTTGTCCTGATGAAATAATGAGAGGCGCGTTTTTCACAGTTGAATCCAATCGAGCGTTGGCGCCGGGCGTGTTTGAACTCGTCCTGGCCGGCGACTGCTCGGCCGTTCAGCGGCCGGGGCAGTTCGTCAATGTCGCCGTCCCCGGTCTATTCCTGCGCCGCCCGATTTCCATCTGCAACTGGTCTGCCAACTCCATGACGCTTCTCGTCCGCACCGTCGGGCGCGGAACGGCTTGGCTTGAAAAGGTCGGGCGCGGCGAGAAGCTTGACGTTCTCCTCCCGCTGGGCAATGGCTTCGACATCTCCGCCGTTCCCGATGGCGGCACGGCAATCCTGGCCGGTGGCGGCATCGGCATAGCCCCGCTATACGCGCTCGCAAAGGCGCTTCTCGCCTCTGGCCGCCGCTGTGTCGCGGCTCTTGGCTTCCGTTGCGCTTTAGATGTTTTCTACGCCGACGAGTTCGCCGCCATTGGCTGCGAGGTCGCCATCGCCACCGAGGATGGCTCCCGAGGCCAGCGCGGTTACGTGACGGATGTCGTAAGGGCCTATTGCACGCATGGGCGCAGGGGCACGGAGTATCTTTTCGCTTGCGGGCCGGAGCCGATGCTGAAGGCGCTGGCGGCGAATGGATGGACCTCATCTGCGCAGTTCAGCCTTGAGGCCCGCATGGGATGCGGCTTTGGCGCATGTATGGGCTGCACCACGGAAACGACGCATGGCCCTGCCCGCATCTGCCACGAGGGGCCGGTATTCCGCGTGGAGGACTTGAAATGGTAGCCCTCTCCGTCAACATGGCAGGCGTCAAGCTGAAGAATCCGGTTGTTCCTGCCTCCGGCACCTTCGGCTTCGGGCGCGAGTTTTCCGAACTCTACGACCTCAACGTCCTTGGCGCGATTTCCGTGAAGGGGATCACCAGGGAGCCGCGCATTGGCAACCCACTTCCGAGAATCGCCGAGACGCCATCGGGAATGCTGAATGCGGTGGGGCTGGAGAACAGGGGCATCGACGCTGTCCTGCGCGAGGAGCTGCCATGGCTGCGCGCCCACTTTGACGGTCCGATCATCGCGAATGTCGGCGGCTTCTCGCCAGAGGAGTATGCCTCGAACTGCGAGCGCCTCGCAGCAAGCGACGCCGTCTCCATTCTCGAGGTTAACATCTCCTGCCCGAACGTCCATTGCGGCGGCCGCAATTTCGGCTCGTCGCCTGAGTCTGCCGCCGCCATTACGAAGGCCGTGCGCGGCGTCACAGACAAGCCGATATTCATGAAGCTTTCTCCCAACGTCGCCGACATCGCTGAGGTGGCGCGGGCATGCGAGGGCGAGGGCGCGGACGGCCTCTGCCTCATCAACACGCTTGTGGGGATGCGCATCGACATCGCCAGGCGGAAGCCTGTCCTCGCGAACGTGACCGGCGGGCTCTCCGGTCCGGCCATCCTGCCTGTCGCCCTGCGAATGGTCTGGGCGGCCTACGAAGCGGTGAAGATACCGATCATCGGCTGCGGCGGCGTGGCTTCCGCCGAGGACGCGATTGAGATGATGATGGCCGGCGCGACCGCTGTAGAGGTCGGCGCGGCGAACCTGATCGACCCGATGGCCTCAAGGCGAATTGCCGAGTCCCTTCCGTCGCTCTGCGCGCGCCTCGGCATTGCGGACATCGCCGGCATTGTCGGCGCGGCACACGATTTCCAACGAACCAAGTAACACTAACCCATAATCAAGTCAAGGAGTAAACAAATGGCATGCTTCACAGCGCCTCTGGCGCAGGCGATAGCGATAAACGTGACCAAGCCCGCGGATTGCGGCAAGTCGGGCAACCCCTTCGTGCGCAGGCTGGGCGCCTTGCAGAAGATGCTCTACGGCGGCGCGGGGCTGCTGGCAATCGAGCATGTGTGGCACGGCGAAATCACCTGGCGTTTCCCGTTCCTGACGGCTGTGGCCGAGGGCGAGACGGCAGGAATGCTGCGCGAGATTGCCACGTCGGGCGTCGCGATGGCGCTGCTCGTTACGGCGGTCTGGGCCGTTGGCGTCCTCGTGGCGGAGGCTTTTTCACGCTCCGCCGCGCGCCGCGCTTCGTCGCAGGAGGCGTAGGCCATGTGTGAAATCCTCACCATAATCGCGGCGCTGGCCTTTTCGGCGCTGTGGATGTCGAAGCGCCGCGCTGGGCGCGACGCCGGGGCTGAGGGCACAACCGCCTTGGCCTTTTGGGGCGCGGCCCTGATGTGGGCGGTCGATTGCGCCGTCTCGCTCATGGAGGGCGAGGGGCTTCTCGACCTTTCATGGGATGACACCGCGCTGGGCGCGGTGATCGTCGCCGCTGGACTGGCCTTCTACGGAATCCTGCGCATACGGCGCGCCAAGGCCTAGCGAGGGCGTGGAGGCGCGTCAGGCGATGTTCAAAAGCGTAAAGGACCAGATCTGGTTTTTCGACTGCGAATGGGTGCCGGACCCCAAGGCGGGCCGGCTCCTATACGGGCTGAAGGAAGACATGTCCGACAGCGACGTGCTGAAGGAGATGTGGAAACGCGGCGGCGCAACCGAGGAGGACCCGCAGCCTTTCCTCAAGACGAACCTCTGCAGGGTCGTGTCGATCGCGGCGCTGATGCGCAGGGTCGTCCCGCCCGAGCAGAACGACGGCATTCCGGTGAAGCACCACCTGCTTTGGCTGCCGCGCGACGTTGACGACGTGGCCGGGCGCTCCGAGGCTGCGGTCATCGGCACCTTCCTTGGCGCAGTCGGCAAGTTCAAGCCGCAGCTCGTGGGCTTCAACTCACGTGCTTCCGATTTGCGCATCCTCTTCCAGCGCGCTCTGGTGAACGGCATCTCGGCGCCGGACTTCTGCAAGCGCCCCGACAAGCCCTGGGAGGGCGTGGACTACTTCGCCCGGGACAACGAGTGGTCCGTTGACCTAATGGACTCCCTCTCGGGCTTCGGCTCCAAGCCGCCGTCGCTCAACGAAATCGCCGTCTGCTCCGGCATCCCCGGCAAGATGGATGTCTGTGGCGACGACGTGGCCGGCATGTGGCTCGGCGGCCGCTGGCGCGAGATAGTGCAATACAACTGCTTCGACGCGCTCACCACCTACCTCGTCTGGCTGCGCATGGCGCATCTGGGCGGGTTCCTCACCGACGACGCCTACGAAGAGGAGCAGATGGCCTTCAACAACATGCTGCTGGAGGAGGCCGAGAAGCCGGGAATGGACTTCCTCAACAAATACATAGACGAGTGGAACAGACTTCAGGAGGCAATTGAAAATGGCTGACAGCAACGGACACGCCGGACACGTCCATGACAAGCGTCCGGACTGGGACTCATATTTCATGCAGATCGCGCATGTCGTGAAACTGCGCGCGAACTGTTCGCGGCGTATGGTCGCGGCGGTGATCGTGAAGGACAAGCGCATCATCTCGACAGGCTACAACGGCACTCCGCGCGGCGTCAGGAATTGCTTCGAGGGCAGCTGCGCGCGTTGCTCCGGCAACGCGCCTTCGGGCAGCGGCCTCGACGAGTGCATCTGCTCGCACGCCGAGGAAAACGCCATTACCCAGTCGGCCTACCACGGCATCTCGACCAAGGGCGCGACGATGTATGTAACCCTCAACCCTTGCCTGACCTGCGCGAAGATGATTATCAACGCCGGGATCAAGGAGGTCATCTACGACGAGGAATACCGTTTTTCGGATCAGACAAAGGCCCTGCTCGCCGAGGGCGGCGTCGTGTGCAGGAAGTTTACTGGCACTCGCCTTGAAATCCACTTCCCGGAGGAGTAGCGATGAAGCAGCGCATAATCCTCTGCATCGCGGTTGCAGCTGGCCTGGTGGCCGCGTTTCTCACGCGGCAGTATATGGTTGGCAAGGACCGCGAGGTCGAGCGCGAGCTGGCGAAGCTTGCGCGGCGCTATAGCCGCATTTCCGTGGTCACGGTGAAGCGTGACCTGCCCGCTGGTAGCGTCATCCAGGCGGCCGACATCGGCGCAATCGAGGTTGTGGAGAGCCAGATGCGCTCCGACCGCATCCTCCAGGACGACTGGCGCTCGGTAATCGGGCGCAAGGCCCTTCACCGACTTGAGAAGGGCGCCCCGCTTTTCTGGACCGACGTCGAGGGCGGCGCTCCGGGGCAGGGGAGGCTTTCCCAGGATGTCAAGGAGACGATGCGCGCCCTCTCGATCAACGTCTCCGGCGCAGCGGCGGTCAGCGGCATGGTGCGCCCGAACGACCATGTCGATGTCATAGGCACCTTCACATTCCCGTCAAAGGACCGACCCGACGAAATGGAACTGGTCACTTTTACCGTTGTTCAGGACGTCACCGTTCTGGCAACTGGCGCCGAGACTGCCAAGAACGCCTCCGGAAATGCCTCAAAGGCGTCTTCCTACGGGACGGTCACTCTTGAAGTCACGCCGCGCGAGGCGGAGATGCTGGTCTTCGCCGAGCAGATCAAGGGACGCCTCGTCCTGGCGCTGCGCAACCCCTCCGACGTCCACTATGAGAAGGAGCTGCCGCGCGTCGATTTCGACAAGATCGAATCGGAAATCGAGCGCCTCAACCTCTACCGCCAGCAGACCCTCTTGAAAAAGCGGCAGTAGCGAAGGTTGCACTTTTTTCTGGTCTTTGATAGTATTGAAAGCCAATTTTTTGGAAGGACAAAACATGAACATCTCAATGCTCGCATCGTTCGGCCTATACTTCGCCTCAATCCTCGCAATCGGAATATACTTCTTCTTGAAGACCAAGGGAGGCGGTGAGAAGGAATACTTCCTCGGCGGCCGCTCCATGGGGCCTTGGGTCACCGCCATGTCCGCCCAGGCGTCTGACATGTCCGGCTGGCTGCTGATGGGTTTCCCCGGCTCAATCCTCGCGTTCGGCATGGGCAAGGTGTGGATTGGCATCGGCCTGGCTATTGGCACCATCGCAAACTGGGTTCTCGTTGCCGCGCGCCTGCGCCGCTTCTCTGCGGCGGCTGGCGATTCCATCACCCTTCCGCAGTATCTCACCAACCGCTTCGCCTCGACGAATCCCGCCCTTAAAATCGCGTGCGCAGTCGTCTTCCTCATTGCCTTCACGGTCTATGTGGCGAGCGGTTTCGTGGCCGGAACCAACGTCTTCATCAGCGTCTGCCCCGCCCTCAAGGGCCACGAGCTTCTCGCAATGGAGATTTTCGCTGCGCTTATCCTCTGCTACACCTTCCTCGGTGGCTACAAGGCCGTCTGCTGGACTGACTTCTTCCAGGGCATCATGATGCTCTGCGCCCTTCTTCTCGTGCCAATCGCCATGAAGGCCAGCGGCGCATTTGATCCTGTCTTCGCGGAGAAGACCTGGACGATTACGAACGACGCCGGCGAAGTGGTGAAGGAGATTCCCGCCTTCGGCAACAGCCCGTGGACGGCATCGTGGAACGACATCGTTTCCGGCCTCGGCTGGGGTCTTGGCTACTTCGGCATGCCACACATCCTCGTCCGCTTCATGGGCATCAAGGATCCCAAGCAGGTCAAGACATCCGCCTGGATCGCCTGCGTCTGGGTGGTGCTTGCGCTTGGCGCCGCCATCGCGGTAGCCATCCTCGGCCGCACCTTCCTGCTCAAGAACCCCGATGGGACCATCGCCCTCGCCGAGAAGCTCTTCCCTACGCTCACCCAGCAGATGGTGTTCGTTGAAATCGTGAACGCGATCTTCCCCGCCTTCATCGCCGGCATCCTCCTGGCCGCCATCATCGCCGCCTCGATGAGCACGGCGGACTCGCAGCTCCTCGTCGCCTCCTCTGCCTTCTCAAGCGACTTCTACCAGCCAATCGTCCGCAAGAACAAGGCCACAGACGCCGAGATGCTCTGGGTCGGCCGCTTCATCGTTATGATCGTCGCCTTCGTCGCCTTCTACATCGCTGCCAGCGGGCTGGGCAAGCCCGGATCTTGGGCTTCCAGCATCATGGACATGGTGGAGAACGCCTGGGGGCTCTTCGGCGCCGCCTTCGGCCCGGTCGTCATCCTCTCGCTCTTCTGGCGTCGCTTCAACTACGCCGGTGCCCTCGCGGGCATCATCGGTGGCGCGGTCGTGGACATCGTCTGTCTCTACAACCTCTCCAACTGGCTTGGCGGCACATACCTCTACGAAATCGTTCCCGGCTTCATCGCGAGCTTCATTTGTGCCATTATCGTGACGCTTGTGACGAAGAAACCCGGCGAAGAAGTCGAAGCCATTTTCGACAAGGCAATTGCCGACTAATCTTTCGCCTAATCCGCTGGCCGTCTTGATAGATGCCGGCGGATCCATTCGCTTCCAAAAAGCGAACCACCGGCGCACAGCCCAAGGGTTGTGCGCCTTGATTATATCTGACGGGATAATAGACTCACCCGTTGCTTGTTGATGTTGGATTACGGTGCGGAAAAGTCTTTTGACTACGGCACTGAAATGTCGCTAGACCACGGTGCGGAATAGTCTTCGGTAAGGCAAGCACACCATGCGCGCCACTAACGACTAGCTACTAACTTCCCTGGCGTTTGCGCCAAACATCTAAACATTCAAGGCGCGAACGCGCCAAATCTCCCAGGCGCGTCAGCGCCAAACTTCGCCCGAAGGGCTCACCCTTTCACAAGACCACGGTGCGGAAAAGTCTTTTGACTACGGTTCGGAATGTCATTAGATTACGGATAGGAAATTTGGCTAGACTTCGGTGCGGAGAGAAAAATAGACCATGGAGCGGAAACGTCAATAGACCTTGGTTCGGAAAAAACTTTGGATCATGTTTCGGAAAAGTCGATAGACTATACAGTGCGGAATGTCGATAGACTACGGCGAGGAAACATCGATAGACTACGGGTCGGAAATGTCGCTAGACTACGGTGCGGAGAAGTTGATAGATTGCTGTACGGAAAGGTATTTGATAGGGGATGCACGCCGTGCGAGCCACTAACGACTAGTGACTAACGGCTAACGACTAATGATTAACTTCAGGTAATATTGCGCCCAGGCGCATTCTGCCCTCTACCGTTCATGCCGGCGGGTAGGGGAGTATGGGCACCCGCTGCCGGTGGAGGTTGAGCCGCACCAGATGCACTTGCCACCGTGGCCGTGCCGGTGGACGCGGTTCGGGCCGTATGGACAGCCGTGACCATAGGACGACGATCCGCACCACTCGCAATGCTTTTCGTCATCAATGTGTTCGTGAATCCTGTCCGGGCCATACGGGCACCCGTGCCCGTAGGACGTGCTATTGCAATGTCTGCATTTCGTGCTCATGGGGTTAGCCCTCAAAATGGCAGCTGTTAACCTAGCTTTTGCTAAAAGTGATTATGTTTCAAGAAATGTTTTTCTGATGATAACTCTGAATTTAGAATTTTAGCAGTTTGAGAACTAGACGTCTGAAAGAGCATTCAAAACCGCCTTCCGGTAAATATCTTTGTTCCCACATCCTCGATAATGATATGAGTAGTGATAAATCTTGACAACATGATATTTTTTCCCAAAATACCGATTAAGAAACCTATATGCCTTGCCACCCATGCCTATAAGAACAGGGTGCCCTCCAAGAGCATCAAGTTCATGCTTTAGCAAGTCTGCGTTTTTAATTTCTTCTTCAGCAGTCAACCTAACATTTGCGGCAACCCTCTCAACAACGTTTTTAATGGCGTCTGTCATATAAGCACCCCAATATTTGGTGCCATGAAGCGCATAACGAAGTTTATAATCCTGCTGTCGTCTATTGTCTTTGCTATGAAAATTCCACCACAGTTCATCCATAGACGTATCGTGCCCTGCCTGATTTATCCCTACGAAAACATAATTCCTGTTCAATTTTGCAAGAATGTCGGGATGCTTGAAAACCGACATGTCACCAACTCTTGCTCTTGGGTTTTCGCCATCTTGGGGCATTTCCCAAATTGTCCAACTGCCACCGGTCTTTGAGAACTGCTTCATCTGCTCGTATGTGTTTGCTTCAATCATTTATTGTTTCCTCCATAGTGTGAATTGACCCCATTTGCCACCTGGCAAACAGGAATTGAACTTGAATGCTCAGCAACCATTATATCAAAAACATTGTCAACTGTAAACTAACTTTTTTGACAATCGACGAAAGTCTTTTTCAAAAAAAAACTACAAGTAATAAAATATTGCGGTGGCGCTGGTTGTCTGTGTCGTATGATGCGCGTTCATGTTTGTCATGCATCCGCTTGGGGCATCTTCGTCCTCGGCTTCCTTTTCTTGGGCTTGCTTTGTTCGCCGAAGGACTCCTCTGGGGGTTGAAGAACCTTTATAATCAAGTGCGCGTCCCCATCCTTGTCGAAAAGACGCTTATACGTGACGCGCAACATGTCTGCCTTTATGCCATTCCACCCTGATGTCATTTCAAAAATATGAGCAATATTACCTGTTGCGGTTACTATCAGAAAAGACTATAAAGAATAAAAGGTCGCTATGAGCCTTGAATATGTGCTATAATATTTCTACTATAATTGAGGCATAGGCTGACTTCAATGGAAACGCCAAAAACATCTACTACTCTTCTCCGTTGCCTCGGCGAAGGCGCACAGTCTGTGCGTTGGGGCGACTTTGTCGAGCGATATGAGCCGGTAATGCGCACATTCCTCGCCTCGCGCTTTCCTTCCGTTCCAGCCGATGACATCATGCAGGAGACGCTTCTCTCCTTGGTCAATGCTATGCCGACCTATGTTTACTCTCCAAAAGAGCATGGCCTTTTCCGCAACTACCTTCTTGGCATCGTCCGCAACAAGGCACTGCGCCATTTGCGCAAGCAGCGCCGAGAAGAGACAGGCAACATTGCCTTCGCCAGAGAGATGTCGGCCATTCCTCCAGAAACGGCCGACGAGGTAGAGGAGCGCTTATTCCGAGAGTCTATCTACGAACTAGCCTTGGCGGAGCTTCTTGCCGACCCCGCAATCCATCCACAGACAAAACAGATATTCATCCGCGTCGCCGTCAATGGCGAGAAGCCAGAGACAGTTGCCGCCGCCTTTGGCATCACGCGTAATGCCGTTGACCAGATGAAGAACCGCATGGTGACGAAACTCAGGGCGATTAAAGACAATCTGGTGGAAAGGGAAGTTCAGGGGTGATTAGTGAGCGAAGAGGCTTCAACCGAGGAATGGCTCAAACAGCATGTTCCTATTGAAAGCGGTGCCTCGCTGGCCGATGGCACCGTTGTCGGTCGTTGGCGGATCGTTGCCTTCATTGCTCGCGGCGGCGCCGGCGAGGTGTATCGCGCCATAGAGGATAATGGCAATCGCACTGCTGCGCTGAAGATACTCCATCGCTCCGATACCGCTGCATACGCACGCTTCGAACGCGAAGTGCGTGTCCTCTCGGAAATCCACAGCCCTGCCTTCCCCACATTCTTCGAGTCCGGCGAGTATGAGGGACGCCCCTGGTCGGCGACAGAGTTTCTTAAGCCCCTTGACATGCCGACTACCGATGGCGCCGTGGCGCGGCTTGTCTGCGCGGTCTGCCGCGGGGCTGGCGCACTCCATTCGCTTGGCTACGTCCACCGCGACATCAAGCCCTCAAACATTCTCTCCCGAAATGGCGAGCCTGTCCTGATTGACCTAGGACTCCTCAAGCAATCCGAGACTCCTGAAATCCACATTGGCGAAACCCTCTCCGTCATCGATGGCCACCCTGTCGGCGTGGGGACGCCTGGTTATGCAGCGCCAGAACAATTCACTGGCGGGGAAATTTCCCCTGCGGCCGACATCCACGCAATCGGCGTTCTGGCCAGCGAATGCTTTGGTGGACATCCACCAAGCGCCTGGAGGACAATCATTCGCCGTGCTACGAGTTCCCTGCCAGCAGAGCGCTATCCAGATGTCGGTTCGCTCGCCCGTGCAGTGCGCTTCCGCAATCTTCCACTGGCGGCAGCCGTTGCGGCGGCAATGACATTGGCGGTTCTGGCCGCAGTTGCGGTAGTGAGAGGCAAGCTGCCACAGCGGCAGACGGCTCACTTGGAGAATTCGCCCATTGCTGTTGTAGAGCCGCTTGTTGCGCAACAGCCGGAGCAGCAACCAGGGCAATTGGAGGATCGGCAACCCAATCAGCAGACGGAGCCACCTGCGGATCAGCAGACGGCAGGCTTGGAGATTTCGCCTATTTTTGAGGAAGAGCCGTTTGAAAAACTGCTTGAAGAGACGCAAGAAGAGCCGACGACGGAGCCGCCGGTGCAACAAGACGATGCCGCATCTCTGACAACGGTCGTCACGCAAGCTCAAATTGAACTCGAGCTTCCAGAACCTCCGGTCCAAGCCGCACAGGAGCAACCCGCGCCAGTTGCGCACAAACCATCCCCGCCCCATCCTGTCGATGTCGCCGAAGGCGATTCCAATCGCGTGCCGGAACCCAAACATGAAAACATCCAATCGCGTTATTCACTGGGGAGCCCATTGCCTTCAGAACTTGCGGTAACCGCAAGGCAAAGGGCGATAGAGGCGTCATTGAACGGGAATCGCACGGATTACTCTATAATCCAATCCGACAGATTGAGAACCAAGCTCAAGGATCAGGCAAAGAATCTTCCGCGCGTGACGGAGAAACAACTTGGCAAGGTCGCCCAAACGCTCAATTCAAGCATGGTTTCAATTCCAGAGCGTGATTTTGAAATATGCAAATTTGAACTTACGCAGGAACTCTGGATGCCAATTTCCGGATTCAACCCTTCAAAGGCGAAAGGGGCAAAATTGCCTATCACCAATGTGACGATGGGGGATGTCGAAGAGTTCCTTCACGACCTCAACAGCCTCCCCGAAGTCAGGGCCCTGGGCAAGCCATACCGTTTGCCGACAGCGGAGGAGTGGGAATACGCCTGCCTCGCTGGCGGGACTAACGGGTTCTGCCGCCTGGCCGACGGGACGCAGATCACGGAGGAGACGCTTGGGGAGGTCGCATGGTTCGGCAAAAACTCAAAGGGCAAGCCTCATCCAGTCGGCACACGGAAGCCCAATGCGTTTGGCCTCTACGACATGCACGGCAACGTTGCGGAATTCACCATGACGGCAATCAATCCCGGCAGCATGTTTAGTTCAGACTATATTTGCAAAGGGAATGCCTACGGCGGGGAAGAACTTGGGGCATTCCGCGCCGACTTCAGTCCGACGGTTTTCTCCGAGTTGAGCTTCTACTCCTTGGGATTCCGCCTTGCGCGATGATTGAGACGTTATGCGCCGAAAGGATTGGCGAGGAAGCGAAGGATGCCGTTGGCGAGGCCGCCGCAGAAGAAGCCAATCCAGAAGGAAACACCATGGCTGGCGGCGACGATGCCGCCTGCCACCGGCAACACAAGCCACAGAATAGCCCAGATTACGCGGACGCTTTGCCCTAGGTCGCGTTTTTCGCTCGGCGGTTCCTGTAGGGGCGCGGTCGCCTTGTCGGCATCGCGTGTTGTGTCAGTTGATAAGGGGCACTCTCCGAACGCCCCGCTTGCGTCAGCCTTCTCTGCTGGCAACGCCGCCCCGCACCATGCGCAAAAGCGCATGGTGCGGTCGGGGATTGCGGCGTGGCAGGTGGGGCAGAGGCTCACTTCACGACATAACACGCAAGGCGGAAGCCAAGATTCTCATCGGGATAAGATGGACTGTGGAAGTTTTTAACGCTAATCTTACATTCAGCGGCGTTAGACCACCAACTCCCTCCGCAATGGCGTTTGCCATAACTCTTACATGTGGAAGTCCACTCCTCAATATTGCCGTGCATGTCATACAAACCGAAGGCATTGGGCTTTTTCTGCCCTGCGGGGTGTAGCTGTCCGTTGCTATTCGCTTTGAACCAGGCAACCTCACCGAGTGTATCTGCCGTAATTTCCGTTCCGTCCGAAAGCTTGCAATAGTCGCCCGTTGCGCCAGCGCGGCAAGCATATTCCCATTCCTCAGCCGTTGGTAGGCGATAGCGACGACCAGAAGCCTTGACTTGCGGAAGCGAATTCAACTTGTCGATGAAGTTGTCGCAGTCATTCCACGAAACATTCCACACTGGCAAATCTGGACGCGTTGGTTCATCTTTCCCCATCACGGCGTTCCACAGCGAAAGTGTCGTTGCAAACTTGCAGATGGAATAACCCTTGTTGGGAATAGCGACCATGGAATCGGCCAGATTATCTAAAGTGAGGAGAGATTCCGTTTTCTTTGCGCCGACCTCCATTTTTGATGAATCCGGTTCTTTTCTCTGGGAGGACTGATTAATGAGCGAACCATTATGGGCGGTTCCTGGGGTGTCATTATTGGAATCGTCTGCATCGTTGCCGCACATCGCCGCTTCGCTCCACGCTTGGCAAAATAAAATTTCCGCGATTCCTTCCGCTAGCCATCCAAAGAACAGAAATACTGGCACCATGAATAGTGAGATAAATGTTTCTCTCTCGTTGTTTTGAATTCTAAAGTATGTTGGCCCATAAATGCCAACAATGGCAATTAGCACCGCCGGAATTCTATTGCACCATGCCGCAAACAATAGCCATTTATTCTGCTTTCCAAGATTAAAAATGCGAGCCTGCATTTCTATCTTATCTGCAATTGCAATCTGTGACCGCGTAAACGCACCAAGAACTAGAGAATTGACACTTAGAAAGAATGTCGCTACAATGATTGGCCAAAAAAACTCCCTGTAGGGATATACCGTATACCGTTCCCAAGACCCAAAGTAACGTCCTTCTTCCCCCACATAGTTGTATGCGATTGCAGCCACGATAATTCCAAATAGTAGAACAATCCACCCTGCTATTGAATTTACGGCGCTGAAGACACGAAGTGCCTTAAAATGCCTCGGCATTATTTGCGCATCGTTTCGTCCCAGGGGATCTTGGCCGAATTGGTTTTCTCCAGGCGTTCCATCGAGGCATCCAACCAATACAAGGAAAACTATGGCCGCTACAATGTTTATTCCATACGCCAGAGACAAAAGAAGAAAAAGCAGCGCAACCCATCCTGGTAAATCCCTGTCATGAAAGCGCCTTACTGAGATTGCCAAAAAGGCAAAAGCAAGTGGGATTAAAACCAACCACGAAATGATGACTCCAAAAGATGTTTCATCCTTATGACCATATTCTGTGAAAACGCCATCAACAACAAGCATTGCTACTGGCAAGACTGCCATTGCCAATATTGCCAGAGCCATTTTCCAAAACTCGCGAACACTGGCGCGACCGTCAAACAAAAATAGTCGTTTATAAAAAGCCGTTGTGCCAGAACAATCCTTTGAGTGCAAAGAAGAGTCGGGCGTTCCTTCGCCAGAATTGTTGTTTTCCAGCGGTGAATTTGAAGCGTTGCTCTTGCCGTTAACCATTTGATTTCTCCTTCCCTTCTAGTTGATGAACAGCGAGATGCGCGAAGGGTAACACATTACGCCGATTCGTTAGAATTCCTTTACCTCACTCATTACGAATTATCTTGTCCGCCGCAAGGCGGAAGCCTAGGTCATCTGCAACCGAATGTATCCCGCAATCAATGCTGAGACCACTTGGAAATGTTGCCATGCATTCAGATCTATATTGGTCGTAGGCACCGCCTCTAATAGTGCATTCCCCATATTTTCCATCGGTGACCCATTCCCAGACGTTACCAAGCATGTCATACAGGCCAAACGCATTTGGCATCTTCTGTCCAACGGGATGAGTTGATCCACCTTCCCAAGATTCACGCCCACACCATGCCACTTCACTAACTGTGTTTTCCCTTATCTCCGTTCCATTGGCGAGTCTGCAGAAATCACCAGAACCACCTGCCCGACATGCGTATTCCCATTCCCTCATTGAAGGAAGTCGATATTGACAGCCTCGATTTCTAACTTCAGGCAAGGCATTGAGCTTGCCTAAAAACTCCTCGATTTGTGAAAAACCGATGCTCTCAACAGGTCTGTCGGGGCCTTTGAATTTTGACGGGTTTTCTCCCATTACCGATTGCCATAGCGCTTGTGTTGCTTCATATTTGCAAATGGAAAAGCCCTTGCCAGGAATCTCAACCATGTTGCCTGCGAGTTCGGTTATGGCATCCTTTGTTTTTTGGGCGATTTGAGTCTCAACCCGTTCCGCTTCTTGGCGTTTCCTTTCCGCCTGTTCCCGCTCAACTCGTCTTTGGTATTTTTTGTCAAACACGGTAAGCCCTTCCCGCACTCCTCGATGGCTGAAAAACAATGTGTCTTTTTCGGAGATAGTTCTTTCCGCGAATCGTGCCTCAACGTCGTCAATTGTGCAGTAAGTCCACCAAAGACCTTCAGTGGATTCATCCTCCTTCTCCAATGTGCCAATTCGATTTGCCACAGCTTGAGCAAGTTCATCAAACGTATTGCCGCCTTTTGTCAGTTTGCGCACACTCCGCAGGCTGAACCACAGTTCATAAACCGCCGTTGAGGACGAAAGTGTCTGGGCGAACCACTCACCGGGCTTCAACTTGTAGAAATCCGCAAGTGTCTGCGCATCGGCTTTTGACATCCCGGTGTAGAAGCCGCAGAAGTTGATGTTGCCATCCTCCTCCGCGTCAATCGCCTTGGCGAAAATGGCCTTCACCTCCGATGAGGCTGCGTTCTGCGTCCGCGCCTCGCGAATGGCATCCATTGCGGCGGTGGCGACATCAGCAAAATCCTGGGCGAAAAGGGATGTCGCCAACGAATATGCCGCCGCAACAAAAAGGATGTAGTGTTTGCGTATATGGAATCTTCTCATTTCAAACCTCCTGGTCCCCTAAAGAATCTAAAACTCGGATGTGTTCGCTTCGCTCGCTATTCGGCGAATCCCTGGACGGGGCGAACTGACTGCCCGCTGGAGCGGTCGTAGTAGTAGCCCGTGCCGTGGTAGTCAGAAACAAAGTAGTGGTACCACGAGTAGCCGTTGTCCGAGTACGGAACGGACGACCAGTAGCTGCCGTTCAAACCGGTATTGCAGAGGGAAGCCCCGAGGCCGAAGCCGGCGGCGGGGAGAAAGATGCAGGCGGAGGCATAGTCGCCACGTCCACGGACCATATAGCCTTTCACGCCACACATCGTCGTCCATATCCAGTCGCAGTTGCGTTCTAACTCCGAGAATTCGGCGATCGTCGGTAAACGCCAGTTCTTGCCCCAGTGGATATGCGCCGCGTCATGCGTCGGTGCAAGAATGTTCATGCCGTTTTTCGTTATTGTCCACCCCTCGCTTCGCAATGTGGTCGTATCTTTGTCGTAGGTTGGCGTGTTGTTTTCGCTGAACGAGAAGTTGGATGACGAGCCGTCACTCGCCACCCATGCGTCGCCCACGCGCCTGTAGCCAACCGTGTCGCCCCACCAGAAGTAGAGGCCGTAGTCCCACGGCTTCTTCGCGCCGATGTTTGTCGTGGCCCAATAAGGACCGTCCTCCCAAAGCTGAACCTTTTCAGCTTTATGTTTTGCGCAACCTGAAAGAACCGCAACGGCGACCATCGCTGCCACGGAAAGGAATTCTGTCGATTGTCTCATTGCTAACTCCTTGTCACTTTAATGTTTTCAAGATAGATGGGCTTCCCCAAAAGAAGATGATGAATCTCTCGCATTCTTTCAACGTTCTCGTTGCGCGTCAGCCCGCGAACATTGCTGTAAAAAGCGCCTGTATGCACGATTTTTCTTCCGGGGAACAACTCGTCAAGCGTTTTTCCGCAAATATTATGGGCAAGGCGTTGAAGTTCTTTGTAGATTGTCGGGCCGAACACGATGAGATATTTCGTAACGGTCTGGTTCCCCAATGCCCAGTCTAGCGCGTCAAGTTCCTGGCGGAGGATGTCAGCGAAAACAACAAAAGGCTTGTCGTCAGTCCCTTCAATTTTACCTCCTTTTAGGAATTTATAGACATCTGGTGAATTCTGGGCAATGTAACCCTTGACAAAGTCGGTTATGTAGGCTCCTCGAAAGAGATTCGGGGCATCCTTGCTTTCAAAGAATTCCTCAAGGCGGCTTTGGCTACGTTTTGGGGTTTCTTTTGAAATGTTGTGGAAATTGTTCCATCGTGGCATCCCCTTAAAATACTCTGCCGGCGATGAGAGCACACTCTGTTTCCCCGCTTTCTGTATCTTGTTAGACCAGTTAAGTGCGAGAAAGACAAACTGCGGGCGCAATGTGTCTGTCTTGCAGACTTCAAGCAGATTGTCACCCTTCTCACCGTTTTTCGGCCATATGGCAAAACTCCCGCAAAGATCAGGGGAAAGGCGCACAATATTCGCCCCCCCGCGCAACATCCGCGTTTTTTGCAAGAAAGAGCAAACCCTTTGCCTCCCTTTCCAATATGCCGTTGTCATAGCGGACAAAGAGCGAGTTTCCTTCGTAGTTATAGTTGCAGTCACCGAAATTATTTAGAGTCTTCCGGCAATCCAACACCTTGAAATCGGCAACTTTGATTTGAACTTTTCCACATTGTTCGAGCCTATTCATCAAAAGCACTCCTTTTCCCCACTCTACCAATCAACCTTGTCCGCCGCAAGGCGGAAGCCGTAACGGCTTTTATTGAAGTCAATTGTTTTCACAGGAGATTTTTCCAATCTAGAATCGGCTAAACTTAAAAATGTAATTGAATCATCATAGTTTCCGCCTAAAAGAACCCTGCTGCCATATCTTCCTGGCGACGAGGTGTATTCATGAACATTTCCAATCATGTCATACAATCCAAATGCGTTCGGCTTTTTCTTCCCAACTGGATGAGCCTTACCATCACTATTGTCAGCATACCATGCGACCTCGCCTACAGTCGCTCTTGATATTGTCGCACCATCGGCCAACCGGCAATACGCATCCCCTAACCAGTTGTCCTCTGCCCCGGCACGGCAAGCATATTCCCATTCTTCTTCTGTGGGAAGCCGATACTTATAGCCTGTGGCCTTGATGTCTGGAAAATCATTAAGCTTCAGCAAAAAAAGCTGAATGTCTTCCCAGGAAATATTTTCAACTGGGAGATTTGCACCTTTGAAACATGAAGGGCTATACCCCATTACCGCAAACCAAAGTGCCTGTGTTACTTCATACTTGCACATAAAGTACTTCTTTCCTGGAATTTGAACCATGCTGTCTCCCAATTTTTTAATCGCCAGCGGAGCACACTCCTCCGTCTCGGCGAGTCCTCTAGCCTCTGCCGCAACTTTTGACTTTTCAACTTTGTCGGCGATGCTGCGGTCTTCTAACCAGAGGTGTCCTAGAGTATTCATTGTCGCCGTTCCTCCTTCAGAATCACTTTTCTCATATTGAAAAGTATCTTCATTGAATTCCATGCCATTGATGCGATTTTTCACGCATTCAATGATTTCGTTAACCGTATCCCCCCTTCCGCTTAGATACCTTATTGTGTCTGGCTCAAACTCTATCCAATAGACAAGTTTGGTTTCTGGCGAAACTTTGTGCCCAATACCAATAATCTGCCCAGCCAAATATGCGTCAAAAGAAAGAGATTTATCCAGACCATGTTTTTTTTCCATGTCCAGAAATTTCTCTTCGGGCATGCCGGGGTAAAAACCAAAGAATTCGATTTTGTCATTTGAGTTGATCGTGTAATACTCTGCCGATTCCTTTCTTATTTCGTCAATTGCATTTCCTATCGTGATTTGTAAGTTGTTCAATGAAAGCCTCGCAGACTTCACGGCATTTTCCGCTTCCCTTCGTTCCTTTGTTAAAATCGTTAGTGGGTTATCGAACTGTGCAGAAAGATTCGAGTAGAAAGTTTCTTGAGCCGCTTTAAATCCTGTAGAGAACTTGTTGAATGCCGCTTCGGCTAATTGTTCAAATTGACTGTTGCCAAATAACCCCAATGCTTTTAAACGGTTGTCGGTCTCCTCTCCTATTACTTTTATCTGCATAGTTATTTCGCCAAATTCTTTCATCGTTGACTCGCACCATTGCCGAGAATTCCGCCCTGTCGCGACTCTTTCACAAGATCCCCTGAAAAGGTCATTGACCTCTTCCTTTTCAGTCTGCCCGAAATTAAGTGGGTCATGCAACGCACTTCTTATAAAATCTTGAATTTTCTTATGTTCATCATTAGCAAACACTATGTTCAAATCAAATCCAGACTTTATTAGTTCCTGCAGTTTTCCATTCGCCATTTTTGCCCACTCCAACACCTCGATGGAATGTTTCAACCTCTCTTTCGGCATCTTCAAAAGATTGTCTGCCTTGGTCATCCCTTCATGTCCAAAGCCAATTGGATCATGCTTGGCCTTGGCAACGGCTTCCATAATCCTCTGGTCTTCACCGTTGTTGAATAGATTCAAATTTCCAAATCCTGAAGCAATTTCTGAGGAGACTCCTTGCGCCTGCAAATATCCGCTAGCATCTACGGCTATCTTTTGAATCTCCACGCAGAACTGCTCTGTTTCCTTTGCCCAAGCCAAGACCTCGGCTTCTAAACTCGTCAGCTCCTTTTGTTTCATTTCTGCTTGAATCAGAATCGTCTCCACGTCCAATGACTCCTCCGCCGTAAGGTAGCGTTCGGCCTCTGAATGTCTGCCAATAATGGCGACAACTTGCTCCCTGTTGCCAGTCCCATAGACCATTCCCTGCCCGAATTTCGACTTGTCCAATTCCGCCATGCGCCCAATCACCGAAGTATAGCGCTTCCGCCCTTCTGCAAGTTCCTCTTCCGCTGCCGCAATGCGCTTGTCGATAACGGCGAGGGCTGCTTCGGCATTCCTATCAACATTAGAGGGGAACCCCATGAGGGGGTTGCTTGAGAACTCTTGCGAGTCAAAGAGCATTACAAATGGAACTTGAGATTCGGTTAGGGCGGCGATTCGAGTTTCACGCTCCTTGCGGATATGCGCGAGAACGGCATTGGCGTATGCATTGCGCTTCAACACGAGAGACTGAACGGCCTCTGGCGCATCTCTTACGCCATGCTTTCGTATTTCATCCAAAGCTGAGAGAATGGCCTTTGATTCACTATCAGGAAGGGAGTATTCTTGCGCGTGCGCCACACGGAAGTCATTTACTGCGCGAAGGGAGCGCCGACCGCGACCAGCGACTGATTTTTTCTGGACTGCTTCTAAAATGGCGTCGAAATCGGCCTCGTATCGACTCCTGTCAAAGCTCTTGCCATCGTATGTCCGTGCTAGGGTTGCAACATCGTTCGTCAGCGTCCGATACTTGTCTCCAACGACCTCAGAGATTTCCGCGCCGTAGTCTATTTCAAGGCATTTTTCAGTTAAAAGCATGTCACGAAGTGCCTGATAGCTTTGCCAGGCATCTTCTGCTCGCGAATCCGACGACAGCGGGTTGTCTTCAAAAACAAACTGCGTCTTGCTGAACTTTGGCTTTGCGTATTTGCGAATAATAGCACCATTTGATGTTGGTATTATGGCAAGGCATCCGCCTTGCTTCTTTACGCATTTGATAACCTCATTTGTGCTTGGTGGTTCAAGATACAATGGTAATTGTTGCATGGCCTTGTCTCCTGGAATGACCGTGCGAATGCCCAACGGGGACATCGGACTTTCCCCAACGGCAGAGCTTGCCGAAAAGGCAACCGTTGAAAGCAGAGATAGTGGAATTGCCAGATGAATTATTGTTCTCATTGTCGTTGCTCCTTGAAAAGCTAAAGTTTGAAATGCGAAACCATGCCCTGATGCCGACTCAACATCAGTCCATAATTCCTCGATTCGTCAATTATAAAAAGCGACACCGTTCCAGTCATCGAGCCTGACGGTGTGCAAGGCAAAGTGAATTGTCCAGAAGAAACGATTTTTTGTCCATGGCGTTGGGGCTTCATAACAACACTTTCCCGAAACCACATTGAGGGGATGTCCACAGTCGCAACAATCGTTGCGTCAATTCCAGCTGACACATTCGCAACAGTTATCCCAGTTGAACACGTTTCCGTCTCATGGTTTATCATTTTCTCCCCTGGCTGTGCATGCAATCGGAATCTGTCGCAACCAATTATTGCAAATTCCGAAAATCCATCATCTTCACCAGATGTTTTTTCAACGAATGGCCTGTAGAACAACCCGTCTAGGGTTGGGAAAGCACCGCAGCAGTTCATGACAGCTGCACCAAATGGAAATATAACGTATGCGCTGCCGGTTCCCCAAATATCGGCCATGTCATAATCATACGAGTCATAAACAATTCTGCCATATCCTGGAAGAAGTCCAATACTTAACGCCTTGCCATCTTCAATCTCCCATGTCTCACGATGGAGTGTCTCAACTATTTCCCTTTGGATTAACTGCGGGGCCTCAACGCGCACCTCTAGAATGCCATCACTTATGTTTTCGACAGTAATGGTAGGCTTTTCGATTTGACAGATAATCGACGAGTCATTAAATATTTCCGGTTCTTTCCATGTCCTAGTTTCTCGTTTGGGAGCAACGCCAACTGTTACACACCCCATGGAACACACAAGAATCAGCACCAGGGGAAAGAGTTTGCAAAGTGTTTTCATGCGCAATCGGTCCTCAACAATCATTACAACTCAAAATGTGAAATCATGCCTTGATAAGGGTCTAGGTTTTTGCCAGAGGAAGTTGACTCGTCGATGAAAGAGAGACGGACAGTTCCTTTTGTTCCGTTAGGTGCATTTTGGGGTAAATTGAAAATCGCATAAGAGGAATTATCATTTTCGTTGAGGGTTGGAGGAATTGCCACCGTTCCGCGATACCATAGAGAGGGTATTTCAACTGTTGCAAGAATAGTAACACCAACACACTGCGCCTGTCGCTGTGTCACCACATTGGAATTGTCAAAAGAGCGCTCTATCCTTTGCTCTACCATAGTCTCGCCAACTGGATTGCCTGTGTCAAATGCGCATGCACCGATAAGACCCAAACTGGCAACAGAGTCCACCTCGCCAAGCCCCCCAAAAAGAGAGGCTATTGTCGGAATGCCCAACATGAGGACATTTCCTATTGGAGTAGCAAATGTAAAGGAAAAAACATCCCAATCGTTAGTGTCGGTAGAGTATATTTTGCCAGTAAAGAGGACTGGTCCATTGCCAGGAATGACTCCTATGCTCCAAGCTCTGCCATCTTCAATCTCCCACTTCTCACTGTAAAAGGACTTGGCATTTCTTTGCGAAACAGTTTGGTTGACTTTGACATCAACGCGAATTTGATTGCCATTCTCGCGAGTTATCAATATTGAGGGTTGGTCGGTTGATACCACAGAACAGGAAAAACTATCAGATAGTGTGCCCACGGCTGGTTCTAGTTCCTCATGTGTTCTAACTTCCGTCTTTGGATCAAAGCCGACAACAAGACATCCGCTCATTGAAAACAGGAGCGGAACGAGTAATATTTGACGCATGACAATGACCTTCCTATTGCCTTCTTTTCCCGCCATATTAGACATAGTCACTTCCTCTTGAAGAGTCAATCCTCTCGCTCGTTGCCATCTATTGAACTAGCGATTTCGCGTAACATCCCACGAAAGGCATTAATGGTGCCCGAATGGTCAACTAAAGAACGCTCCAATTGCCCCTCTTTGATACTTCCTGTGTATAAAGTCCAAAGAAAACCGCTTAAATCAGATGGAACTTTTGAGAATAGGTGCTTTGGACACATTAGGAAAACGCGCTTTCCGCATCCAAGCGCGTATCCGATTTCTAACAAGACGTTCGCATTAAGCTGACTAACGAATTTGTTCAAGTCTCCGGATTTGCCTGAAATATCTTTTGAGGGAGCGGCGGCAACATCAAAGATTAGCGCATCCGCCTCCGCGATCCGCTTTTCAATCGTTGGCCAGACAAAGCGCCCATGACTTGCTCGGAGTCTTCTTAATGAGACCGAGATTTCATGTCCATCCTTCGAAACATTGAAGCCATCGCATGTCTTCTTGAAAATCCCTTGAATCGATTTCCAGAAGGTATCGTAAAGGACATCCTTCCCCTTGCGCTGGGATTCATCGCCGTAGAACTTCTGCCACCCATACCCTACAAACACTTTGATGTTCTTCATGCCTTCCACATCTTTGGCTTTGCCTTTCGCACAGTCTACTTCGCAATGCCGACATTTCTCGCTCATCTTGCTCTCCGGTAATTGATGTTAGGTTATTCTCAAAATGCTATTCGCTCAGCCTGCCATCCGCTATGGCTGCGATGAATGAGACTCGACTGACAAGACCGAAGCCACATCCGCAAAGTCCTGCGCGGAAATAGATATCGCAAACGAGTATGCCGCCGCAACAAAAAGGATGTAGCGTTTGCGCGCATGGTATCTTCTCATTTCAAACCTCCTGGTTCCCTAAAGAATCTAAAACTCGGATGTGTTCGCTTCGCTCGCTACTTGGCGATCCCTTGGACGGGACGAACGGGCAGTCCATCGCCATAATTGTTGTAGCCAACTTGGCTGACCGATTGAAATGTAAAGAGAGTGGTGCGCAGGAAGTGGAGGGCTATCGCACCTTCGCAGCCGTATGGGACTGGGACAGATGACCAGTAAAAGCCCTCTGAATCAGCATGACTACGCGAAGCCTCATGGCCGAAGCCGGCGGCAGGGAGGAAGATGCTCGACGAGGCGTAGTCGCCGCGCCCGCTCACGACGTACCCGAACACGCCGTTCGTTACCGTCCTCGTCCAGTCACATTCGAATTCAAGCGCCGAGAGTTCGTCCTCCGTCGGCATACGCCAGTTCTCGCCCCAGTGGACATTCGCTGCGTCACGCGCTGGCGCCAGAACGTCCATGCCGTCTTTCGTTATTGTCCATCCCTCGCTTCGGAGGATGCTGTGGCCTTTATAGCATATCGGCGTGTTATCTTCGCTGAAGGAGAAGTTGGATGACGAGCCGTCACTCGCCACCCATGCGTCGCCCACGCGCCTGTAGCCAACCGTGTCGCCCCACCAGAAGTAGAGGCCGTAGTCCCACGGCTCCTCTGCGCCGATGTTTTTTGTCGCCCAGTAAGGACCGCCTTTCCAAAGTTGGACTTTTTCATCCTTTTGTTTTGCGCAACCTGAAAGAACCGATGCGGCGGCCATCGCTGCCACGAGAGTGAATAGAGTCGATTTGTTCATTGATGATTCCTCTCCGTTTGTCACTAAAAGGTCTTTACCGTGATGTAACAACACCTACGGCGGCTACGAAGGCGGAACAATAGGCAAAGTCCTTCGTTGGGAAACCATGCTTGATGGCTGGCATAATTCTGTCGCAAAGCGTGAACCAATCTGTTCCGCGCAACTTTCCTGCCACCCCTGTGGCAATCAGTCCGTCTCCTATTAACTGCTGGGCAACATCGCACAACCGCATTCTTTTTGAGACAGAGCAGAACTGCTCCGGGAACAACGTGAAGACAAGCCTGTTGAATACAACTTCAGCTTTGAATCCAGCTTCTTTAAAGAAATCACACTTCCACACTTTATATTGATCGTGAGAAATTGTCGGTGACACACGCGCTATGTCGAACATCTTGTCGAGCAAGTCAGCAAAGGCATTTGTTGGCAGAGGTGGCATTTTCCGAGCGCGCCTGAAGGGAAGTATTTCACCTCGATCCGCATTGGCGATGACATTCTTATGCACCAGAATGTCAACGGTGGCGGAGGTGACGGGCTTTCCTGAAACAATCATCTTTCGCGCCGAATTGCAAAAACTTCGAATTCTAACTTCGTCTTGCGACATTTTGGGGAAAAGTCCCGAATACCGCATTGCTGCTTGATGAAACGTCATGGTTGTGCTTCCTTCCATTATGCCCTTTTGACTTGATTGGCTTGGGGGAAACGAGAGGACGACATTTCCTTCAAGCAACAAATGAGAACTTGAAAAACGGCTTGCGTTCTTCAAGTCTCACACTATACTTCCAAAAGTTTGCGAAATCTTACGCGAAACATTCATTCACATTACTCCGCATCCACCTTGACCAAGGACGCACCACCCGGACGCGGAGGAAAAGAAAGTGGCGTGCCTATATCCATGTTTCAAACAAGGCATCGCCAAACGCCCAATACAGAACATGAAAGAAGACACGCCACGCGGTATCAACCGCGTAGCGCGACTTAGTATTCCGCTCTGTATTTGAAATTGGCGATTTCTGTTTGAAGCGAAAATACGCTGTCGCGTACGCAGCCTTGCAAGATTAGTCGTTAGTCGTTAGTCACTAGTCGCTAGTTGCTAGTCGTTGGACTTTCGACTTATCTCGCAAGACCCTTGCCGATGAAGCGTCGATTTATTGAATCGTTTTAGTCGCCAGTGAGCGCGACTCCGGAACTTTTCCGTTCATCAGCCCCAACCCCTGCGCAGCGGCTCTGGGAGCGGCTGCGGCAGAGTATATCCAAAGAACTTTATCGCCTCGCGGGCGCACGCGCCAACGAGAATTGAGTGATTATTCTAACACATTGCGCCTTTGGAAGCAAATGGTATTTTGGAAGTTGAAAAGTTGAAAAGTTGAAAAGTTGAAAGGTTGAAAAGTTTGGAGCTGACGCACGACAGATGATCTCACACAGAGGCACAAAGACACAGAGGAGAAGTTGAAAGGTTTGGCGCTGACGCGCCCGGGATGTTAGTCGCTAGTCGTTAGTTGTTAGTGGCTAGTGGCTCGCACGGAGTGCTCGCCTTATTGAATAGATTTCCGCACTGTAATATAACTATTTTGTGCAAAATGCGCCACTTTGCTCCATCAGTTTCAGGCGTCAATTTCTTCCATTGCGAGGGCGTGGCGGGGGCAGCGGTCAATGCAGCGGCGGCACTGGATGCAATCGGGGTTGCGGAAGAGTCCGTCCTGCGCGTCCTGGGGCGGGTTGAACCCGAAGGGGCATGCCTTAGAGCAGAGCCCGCATTTGACGCAGGTGTCCGCGACGCGGATGGCGGTGCGCCCGGGACGGATCGCCTTGTAGATTTTCCCCATTGGGCAGATGGAACACCAGAACCAGCGGTTGAAGACAAGCCACCCGACAAGGCCAACCGTGGTCGTGAGGACAATCATGGCGTAGAATAGGAACCCCCAGTCGCGCACCGTTGATGGCCGCATCCAGAGGTAAAGCCCCGCCACCATCGCCACCATGACGAAGAGCGATGTTTTCCGCGAAAGGAGTTTCGTCGGAACCTTGCGCCCGGTGTCGGGCAGCAGCGAATAGAACGCGCCCCGCGGGCAGAAGTTCCCGCACCCGTGCCGTCCGCCGTGCCGGAACGCCCCGACAAGCCCCACCGCCACATTCACGAAAAGGCAGTAGGCGAGATACGGGTATTTCCATCCAAGCGCCAGGACGATTACAAACACCAGCGCCTTGATTCTGTCTTTGGTCTTCCTAGTCATGGTGGTTCTCGGCTTCATGAGGCGTTACGACTTCCCAATGACCGCCCTTGTCAGGGCCGACATGGCGGAGAAGACCTTCAGATACCAGCCTTGCCATGTTGCGCATTATTGTCATGCGGGCGACACCGAATCGCTGGGCCAGTTCCTCTTGGGTTATGCCAAGTTTCCCCGCTACAGAATCAAGAATGTCTTTCTGTAACTTTGTTTTTCGCGCAACATTTCGTGTAACGTTTCGAGTAACATTTTCTGTAACAGCATCATTTTTCTCATCGGCCTTTCCCATAGTTTTTACCGTAGTGGCGTTTCCAAATGGGCGCCATAGGCGGAATGTGACGCTGATTCCGTTGTTGATGACTTCGAGCGGTTTCAATCCAGCATCGGCAAGCATCTGCCGTATTCGCGGGATGCCGCTACCCCACTCCTCTATCAGTCGCATATACCTACACGCCAAAGCAAGCGCCTTGTTGCGTGCGCGAGAATGTCCCTCGTTCATCAGCTCGACCGTCATGCCGTGCGGCAATCCTCCGGGCGATGTGATGTCAAGGTGCGTGTCGTAGAGCGCCACCTGTATGGACGCCGCATGCGGGTTGATGTACTGGCGGTGGACAAGCGCGTTGACTATCAGCTCGCGAATCGCTCCCGGCGGAATCTCATAGACATCGTGCCTGTAGATGCCGTGCAGCTCCATGCCCATGTTGATTTTTGACAGAGCATAGTCGAACGCCTGGTCCAGCTGGTGGGTAATCGGTCCGGTAAATTCACGCCTATCTATGAAGTTCGCCTTTGTCTCGCCACGGAACACGGCACACTGGACTTCGCTCCAGAACTTGCGTGAACCTGCCAGCAATGCGAATGCGTATGTCGGCAACAACTTGTCGCCACTACGCACAAGGACGCCCCAGTCTTCAAGCTGTGCCGCCGTGACCTTGCGCACATCCCGCTTTTCCGATTCCTTTTCGCAGTTTGCCCTGGCAAGGCGGTACATGGAATTGCATAGTTTCCCTATTTCCTTCTCGGAAATGTCAAGCCCCCTGCACACCTGCGAATCAAACGTTTTTCCAGCCCCAGTGAACTCAAGTTCGGACACGGTATCTTCGTCCGCAAGCCGCGTGGTTGCGCCTACACGCACAAATGTTCCGTTGGCCTTTCCCAACGACTTGATGAAATAGGGCGTTGACATCCCCATCGGGACGGAAACGACGACAACGTTTTTTCTCGCCACCGTCGCCACTTCCGTCGAGACTGCCATCTGTGGGGCGCATGAATTGGAAATGGTGTCCACCACCCTGTCGGCAAGGCGAAAGGCGCCCAACGGATCAACGCCGACAATTGACCGGTCATCGTCAACGCCAAAGACAATGCGCCCGCCATTGCAGTTTGCAAACGCCACCGCCGTTTTCAAGAACTTGAGGTGGTCATCAGGCATGTCGCGCTTGAACTCTAACGAATCCGTTTCACCCTTCTGTATTTCATCAAAAAGCATTGTCGTCTCCTATTCCAAAATGATAAAAACACTCGTCCGCATTTTTTCTTTGCTCCATTATTCTCTCAAGTCAAACACAAAGACATTGGCGGGGACAATTTTTGTTCGTCGCCGAAGAAACAAAATTGGGAACACCTCGCCGACCCGCACCAATAGTGGGGTAAAAGGGAATTCGTTCCTCCACATTCATGCCAGCGAAACGCATTTATTCTAACACATTGCGCATTAGGAAGCAATTTTTAAAAGAAGTTTGGCGCAAGCGCCTGGGATGTTTGAGCCCTTCGGGCGATGTTTGGCGCTGACGCGCCTTGGAGGTTTAGATGTTAGGAGCTGACGCACGACAGATGATCTCACACAGAGGCACAAAGACACAGAGGAGAAGTTGAAAGGTTGAGAGGTGGGGCGAAAGGGGCATGCCACTTAGTGCATTTCCCTTGAAAGGGAGACGACTTCCATGAGGGTGCGGTCGTCGAGGCCGGCAAGCCAGCTGGCGCCGTCGGTCACTATGGTGCCGGCAAGCTGGCGCTTTCCAGAGATTAGGTCGTCAATTTTGGACTCAAGTGTTCCGTCGCAGATGAAGGTGTGGACGAAGACGGTCTTGGTCTGGCCTATGCGGTGGGCGCGGTCGGTCGCCTGGCTCTCGGTCGCGGGATTCCACCAGCGGTCGTAGTGGAAGACGTGGTTGGCGCGGGTGAGGTCGAAGCCAAGTCCGCCGGCGCGGATGGAGATTAGGAAAATCGGCGGCCCCGATGGCTCCTGGAACTTGCGGACCATCTCGGCGCGGGCGGTGGCCGGAACTCCTCCGTGGAGGAAGGGGACCTCGAAGCCGAACTTCTCCGAGAGGTGGGCGGCCAGGAGGTGTCCGAAGGTCGCATACTGCGTGAATACGAGCGCCGCCTCGCCGGATGAGACAACCTGGTCGAGCATTTCGTCGAGCGTGGCGAGCTTGCCGGACTGCTCCGGGTCGAGCGTGCCCGAGCCGTCGGTGGGATAGTCGCAAATCTGCTTGAGGCGCGTAATGAGGGCGAGAACGGCCCCGCGTCTGGATATGCCTTGGCGTCCGGCGAGGTCCTTTTCGGCGGCGGCTGTCTCGGCGGCGTAGAGCGACGCCTGCGCGACGGTGAGGTGGCAGAAGACCTTTTCCTCGACCTTGTCAGGGAGTCCGGCGGCGATTTCCGGGTCGGCCTTGACGCGCCTCAAAACGAATGGCGCGACGATGCGGCGCAGCTGCGTGGCGGCCTCCGCGCTGGCGTCTGCCGGCGCGGCGGAGCCGAACTTGCGCTCGAACTCGGACTTGCCGGGGAGAAGCCCGCGGTTGACGAAGTCCATGATGGCCCAGATGTCGGTGATGCCGTTCTCGACGGGCGTGCCGGTGATGGCGAGCCGCCAGGAGGCGTCGAGCGAACGCGCCGCGCGCGACTTCATTGTCTCGGGGTTCTTGATGTTCTGCGCCTCGTCGAGTGCGACAATCGCCCAGCGGATCTGCCCTATGGACTCAATCTCCGCCGCGAGCATCTGGTAGCTGGTGATGCAGATGTCCTTCCTGTTGGCCTTCGCTATGAAGTCTGCGCCATGGGGGCGCTCAAGGCCGTGGTAGATCCATGACGAGAGCGACGGGGCAAAGCGCCGCGCCTCATGGAGCCACTTGAGCATGATTGACATCGGGCATACCACGAGGAAGGGGCCAGTCACGCCGTCGCGGCGTGCGTCGAGGAATGAGACAATCGCCTCGATTGTCTTTCCGAGGCCCATGTCGTCGGCCAGGCATGCGCCAAAGCCCGACCTGCGCAAATAGGAGAGCCAGTCCAGCCCCTGCCGCTGGTAGGGGCGCAGGGAGCCGGCGAAGTCCTCCGGAACGGCGACCTGCTTCAGCTTGCCGCCGCCGCGCAGCGGTGCGGTGAGGCGACGCGCCTCCGCTGGCAGTGCCGCATCCGGGACCTCGACGGAAATCTCGCCGCCTACGCCCATGCCGAGACGCACAAGGTCGCGCAGGCTCGTCGTGCGGCTGGCCAGCGTGGCGAGGGTGGATGCGGCCTCCTTGACAAGCTCGGGATCGACATTCATCCACTTGCCGCCGATTTTGGCGACGGGAACTTCGTTCTCCGCAATCCACTTCAGCTCGCGGGCGGAAATGCCTGTGCCGCCAAGGACGACCTCCCACTTGACATTGACGATGGAGTCGAGGGAGAACGCGCCCTCGCGGTGGATGCGCTCGGCCGACACGGCGCGGATGAAGGGGCGTCTCGCGGAGGCGGGTTTCCACCAGCGCGGCGCGAAGACGGGGAACCCGGCGGCGGCGAGGCGCGGCATCGCCGACTCCATGAAGGAGCGGAGGGCCGCGCCGTCGAGAGTGGCGGCGGCGAAGCGTCCGGCTGAGCCGCCGTCCTCATCGGAGAGACCGTGGAAGAGGCGCGAAGCGCCGCCGAGGGCCAGGAGGATGCGGCGTGCGGCGGCGGGGCCGATTTCATCGAGCAGCTTGCGCGTAACGGGGCGCGCGGAGGAGTCGGTGATCGCCACCGGGACAAGCCGCCAGAGCGGGCTTACGGAATCGCTGCCTGTGGGGTCGGCGATTTTGAAGCCGAGCGCGGGGGATTCGCACTGCGCGGGCATGGCCTGGCCGCGCCAGGTTTCGAGCGATGATGCGAGTTTGGCCAGGTCGGCGTCGCCGCCGACGGCGACCTCGCCATTAGGCGTGGCCAGAGACGCTAGGAAGGAGGAGTGCGGGTTGCTTGGTGAGAAGCGCTCGAGGAGCAGGCTCTTGAAGGGAAGGCAGAACTTCCGCATCTGGATATCGACGGCGTCGAGGAAGAATGCGTAGGGGGCAGAATCAGGGCGGAAGGCGCTGGCCGCTGCTTCGCAGAGGGTGGCGAGGCGGGCGCGGTCGGCGGCGCAGAGCAGGGGCGTCCAGCGGCTGCTGCGGCCGCTCAGCGAGGGCAGAACGCATTTCGCCTCAATGGCCTCGGTGGCGAAGCGCCAGAGCGCGGCGAGGGCCTTGAGGTCTGCGCCGAGTTCGGTGCCTTCCGGCGGCTTCGCGAAGAGCGCTGCCGGGTTGGGGCAGGGGACGGGGCGTTGCGCCCCTTCCTTCCACACCCAGAGGCGTCCGCGAGTCCAATTGCCGTGAAGGATGTCCATTTTACCGCCGTTTGACGGCGGTGCCGCCGCTCAGTTTTGCAACGAGGTCGTAGCCTTCATGGCCGGTGATTTCGACTTCGGCAAAGTCGCCAGGTTGGAGGCTGGCGGGAGGATTTGCAATCAGCGTGGCGCCATCTACGTCGGGCGCCTG
>JAEEGL010924575.1_pt1 | contig 34003 bp, 27 predicted proteins | sample 9134231 | NCBI WGS metagenome assembly JAEEGL01 (sample SAMN16246548, study PRJNA631951) | gut metagenome | biome: gut microbiome; feature: rumen; material: fiber-attached | host: Bos | place: Iran: Karaj | collected 2018-10 | reverse complement strand
CGGCAAAGCGAGCGGCGGCAATCGTCCAGGCAGTGACAAACTGGCAGGATGCGAAGCTTCTCGCGAAGCTCTCAGAGAACCTTGGGCCCGCAATGGTCGGCATCAACGCCGACGAGATTGAGACGATCATGGAGGAGAGGGGTCAGTAGTCAGGGGTTAGTCGCTAGTGGTTAGTGGAGAACATTGAAATGACGGTAGGCGTTTTGGCAGTCCAGGGGGCGTTTGCCGAGATGGAGGCGTACTGGCGCTCGCAGGGCGCGGATATCTTTGAGATAAGGCAGCTCGCCGACCTTGGGCGCAGCATGGACCTTCTGGCGCTTCCCGGCGGCGAATCGACCGTGCAGGGGAAACTACTCAGGGATCTCGGCCTTTTCGCGCCGCTCAAGGGGCGAATCGACGGAGGCCTTCCGGTCTTCGCGGTCTGCGCAGGCCTTATCCTGCTTGCGGAGAAGATCGAAGGTGACTCGACGGTCTGGTTCGGCTCGCTCCCCGTTGCCGTGCGCCGCAACGCCTACGGGCGGCAGCTCGGTAGCTTTAGGACCATTGGCGCGTTCGACGGCAAGCCAGACGTGCCGATGACCTTCATCCGCGCGCCGGCAATTACGGCAGTCTCGTCTGAAGCCGAAGTCCTTTCAAGCTTCAACGGAGAACCTACCGCCGTCCGCTGGCGCAACATTTCCGCCTTCACCTGGCACCCAGAACTCTGAAAATATGATATACTCTCGGTCATGATTTCTGGGGAACATGACAGTGGAGGCGCAAAGCTCGATGGGCTTCGCGAGAGACTGCGCGGCATCGGCAGCGCGGCAGTTGCGTTTTCCGCTGGCGTTGATTCGACTTTCCTTCTTCGCGTCGCTCACGAGGAACTTGGAGAATGCGCGGTGGCGGTCACAGCGTGTTCGCGTACATTCCCGAAGCGCGAGCTGGACGAGGCGGCGGCCTTCTGTGCACGAGAGGGCATCCGCCATGCAATCATCGAGACGGAAGAACTGTCCATTCCCGGATTCGCGGAAAATCCTCCAGACAGGTGCTATCACTGCAAGAGGGCGCTTTTTGGAAGCATCCTTTCCTTTGCGAAGGACAATGGGCTCAATGAGGTTCTTGAAGGGTCAAACATTGACGACGACGGCGACTACCGCCCTGGGCGCCTCGCAATTCGGGAACTCGGCATCCTGAGCCCGCTTCGTGACGTCGGTTTGACGAAAGCCGAAATTCGCGCGCTGTCGCGCAAGATGGGGCTGTCCACAAGCGACAAGCCGTCGTTCGCCTGCCTCGCCTCGCGCTTCCCGTACGGCGAGCGCATAACCGCCGACGGACTGGAGCGGGTGGAGAAGGCCGAACAGTGGCTTCTTGATGCGGGGCTTGGGCTAAAGCAGCTACGCGTCCGCTCGCACGGCGGCATGGCGCGGATCGAAGTTCCGCAGTTCGACATTCCGCGTGTCGCAGCGCGGGCCGAGGAGATCGAAGCGGCGCTCAAGGGCCTTGGCTTTCAGTATGTGACGCTCGACCTCCGCGGTTATCGCACCGGCAGCATGAACGAGGTGCTGGTTAGGTAGTTAGGTGTCGAAAGAAGAAGAGAGCATTATGATAGATAGAGAAGATGCGTTGGCGCTATTGAAGCCGGAGCGGCGGGAGGAGCTACGCGAAAGGGCGCATGAGGTGACGTTGGCGCATGTCGAAAAGCACTTTGACTTCTGCTCCATCATCAACGCCCGCTCGGGGCGCTGTTCGGAGAACTGCAAGTGGTGCGCGCAGTCCGCTCACTGGAGGACTGGTTGCGAGACATACGGCTGGGTCGGCACAGATGCCTGCGTCAAGGCGGCGAAGGAGGCGGCGGCAAATGGTGCGGACCGAATCGGCATCGTCACTTCCGGCCGCTGTCTTTCGCATGACGACGTCGAGAACGTCTGCGCGGCGCTTCGCGAAATGCGCAGTGCCGTGCCGGACATAGGGCTATGCGCCTCGCTCGGGCTACTTTCGGAAGAGGACCTCAAGAAACTCAAGGCGGCGGGGCTTCAGCGCGTCCACTGCAATATCGAAACCGCGCCGTCGCTCTTCCCGTCGCTCTGCTCGACGCACACCTTTGAAGACAAGCTCGCGACGCTTCGCGCGGCAAAGCGCCTTGGTTTCCAGATTTGCTGCGGCGGCATCATCGGCATGGGCGAGACAGACGAACAGCTCGTGGAGTTTGCCTTCGCACTCAATGAGATTGCGCCTGATTCAATCCCCGTGAACGTGCTGCACCCGATTGAAGGGACGCCGCTCGCCAACAAGGGCATTCTCGATCCTGAACGCGTGGTTGATTCCGTGGCGCTTCTCCGGCTCGTGAATCCATCCACACCGCTCCGCTTTGCAGGCGGACGCCGCGACATGAGTGACGAGACGGCGGCGAAGTGCATCTACGTCGGCATGTCGGCCGGCATTGCGGGGCCGCTTCTCACCACGCCCGGTGCCGACTTCGATGATGACCGCCACCTTGCCGCCCGCGCCGGCTATGCGGTGGGTGCGACTCCAAGAAGTTGAATGAGGCCTGGTTATTAGACGTCAGGCTCGATTTGCGTAAACCGAAAAAAGGGCAAGAATGGTCTTTACATGAACTGTAAGGACGCATCAGAGGTTCACCCTTTTCTTCCTTAGATTTCCTTTTGGCACGAATTTTGCTAGGCATATCGTGTGGCCGCGATGGTCGTGGCGCAAGGAAGAAGAAATGAAACTGATCATAGCCTACATTCAGCCTGAACGACTGAATGCCGTCAAGCAGGCGTTATTCGCCCGTGAAATCTACAAGATGTCTGTCACCAATGCACTGGGCTGCGGAAAGCAGGGTGGATATGTCCACATGTACCGCGGCGCGGTCGAGGAAGTGACGCTCCACAAGAAGATGCGGCTGGCCATCGCCGTGAACGACGACTACATCGAGAAGACGATCGATGCCATCATCGAGGGTGCGCGCACGGGTGATATCGGCGACGGAAAGATCTTCATCCTGCCGATGGACGAATGTATCCGAATACGAACCGGCGAACGAGGTCCGTCGGCGATAGGATAGAAGAGGAAGCGAAGACCAAATCCGAAAAGAGATAGAGAATGAAAAGAATGTTGATTGGATTGCTGGCGGCTGGGGCGTTCCCCGCGCTGGCGTTGGCAGATGGCGAACCCAAGGCCGCTGAGGTGCAGACAAACCTTAATGTCGTATGGACGCTCATTGCCGCAGTGCTCGTATTCATGATGCAGGCGGGGTTCGCGCTCGTCGAGACCGGCTTTACGCGCGCCAAGAACGCGGCGAACATCATGATGAAGAACCTGATGGACTTCGCCGCAGGCTCGCTCGCGTTCTACATCCTCGGCGCGGCGCTGATGTTCGGCGCGACGAAGGCGGCGGGATGGTTCGGCTGGGGCGGACTTGGAATGCCATCGCTCGCGACGGGCGAAGACGTCTGGGATTGGACGTTCCTGTTCTTCCAGACCATGTTCTGCGCAACGGCTGCGACCATCGTCTCCGGCGCGGTGGCGGAACGGATCGAGTTCAAGAGCTATCTCATCTACTCAATCCTGATCAGTGCGCTCGTCTATCCTGTGAGCGGACACTGGATGTGGGGCGGCCTATCCGGCGAAGCGTCGCAGGGCTGGATCGAAAAGCTCGGTTTCCACGACTTCGCAGGCTCTACGGTCGTGCACTCCGTCGGCGGATGGATTGCGTTCGCAGGCGCCATCGCGCTCGGTCCGCGCATCGGCAAGTACCGACATGACGGCAAGGCGAACCCGATCCCTGGCCACAGCCTCGTCCTTGGCACGCTCGGCGTGTTCCTGCTTTGGATTGGCTGGTTCGGGTTCAACCCCGGCAGCTACACGGCGGGCATCGGTTCGATTGGACGCGTCGCGATGACCACCAATCTCGCCGCCTGCGCCGGCACGATTGCCGCGCTCGTCACCGCTTGGTCGATCATGGGCAAGCCCGACCTCACGATGGCGCTCAACGGCACGCTTGCCGGCCTCGTCGCGATCACCGCGCCCTGCGATCTCGTAACCGCCAACGCCGCAATCGTCATCGGACTCGCCGCCGGCGTTTTGGTCGTGCTCTCCGTCTTCGCGCTCGACAAGATACACATCGATGACCCTGTCGGCGCCGTGTCCGTCCATTGCGTGAATGGCGTGTGGGGCACGCTCGCCGTCGGACTTTTCGCCGCCCCTACCGCCGCGAACTACGGTAACGGCATGGTGGGGCTCTTCTACGGCGGCGGATTCAAGTTTCTGGGCGTACAGCTGCTCGGCGCGGGCGCGACCGCTGTCTGGGCGTTCGGCATGGGGCTTGTGATCTTCTTCGCGCTGAAGAAGTTGGGCATTCTCCGCGTGTCGCCCAAGACGGAACTGAAAGGCCTCGACCTGACGGAACATGGACAGGATGCCTACGCCTCGTTCCAGTTCTTCAGCAACACCTGATTTCAATCTGCCTGCGGCGGCGGTTTTCGTATTTGCACCGTCCGTCGCAGGCTTTTCACTGAAAATGAATCGAGAACTACCGTGACAGGATTCTACCGAATAGCCGTTGCCACGCCACGCCTCTCTCTAGGAGACGCGTCGGCGAACGCGAAGGAGATGGAAAGTCTCGTTCGCGCTGCTGCGATTGACGGTGTGGCTGCAATCGCGTTTCCGGAACTTTCATTGACGGGCTACACGTGCGGCGATCTTTTCTTCCGGAGTGATCTGCTAGACTCCGCACGCACCGCACTGGACGATTTCGCCGCGCGCACCGCGGAACTGCCAATCATCGCCGTCATTGGCCTGCCCCTGGCGGACGGCCCGGCCATCTACAATGCGGCGGCAGTCGTCTATGGCGGCAAGATCCTTGGCATAGTGCGCAAGCGCGTTCTGCCGACATACGCCGAATACTACGAGCGCCGCCAGTTCACGCCGGCGCCGCCGAATGAACCGCCGCAAGTGTTCGACACCGGTTCGCTCAGGTTCGGCGTAGAGATATGCGAAGACCTTTGGGCGTCCGTTCCGCCGAGCTCGCTCATGGCCTGCCGTGGGGTGGATGTAGTCTTCAATCTTTCGGCGAGCACGGACTTCCTCGGCAAATCTCGGCATCGCCGGGACATGGCGCGGCAGCAAAGCGCGCGCTTGGGATGCGCCTACGCGATGGCGTGCGCCGGCGTGGGCGAGTCGAGCGCGGACGCGGTGTTCGGCGGTGGTTCGCTGATCGCCGCTAACGGTAATATCCTCGCCGAGATGGGACTGTTCAGCGACGATTCGCGTGTGATCACGGCGGACGTGGATTTAGAGACGCTCCGTTTCCGGCGCCGGAGCGACACCTCCCTCGTGGAAAGTCCACCTGAAACGATACCTATGGTGGTACCCGCCATGTCCAATCTGCCGACCGCCATGCCAGCGATGATCTCCACCACGCCCTTTCAGGACGAATACGGCGAGCCGGGCTGGCATCGGAAAATCCTCGCAATTCAAGCAGCGGCATTGGCACGGCGAATGGAATGTTCGCATAGCAAGAGACTCGTCGTGGGAGTCTCGGGCGGTGCGGACTCCGCCCTCGCCCTGCTTGGCGCGGCGACCGCACTTGATCGACAAGGGCTGCCGCGAAGCAACCTCGTGGCTGTCGTCATGCCAGGGTTCGGATCGACTGGGCTTACCCAAGATACCGCCGCCAAACTCTCACGTGCCGTCGGCGCCACGCTTCGCATCGTGGACATCTGTGAGGCGTGCAGGCACCATTTGGCCGACATCGGCCACTCAGAAGATGTTCATGACATCGCCTACGAGAACGTGCAGGCGCGGGAACGTACACAAGTACTGATGGACATCGCCAACATGGAAAATGCGCTTGTCATAGGAACGGGCGACCTTTCTGAAATCGCTCTCGGCTGGAACACCTACAATGGCGACCACATGAGCATGTACCAGCTGAACGCCTCCATCCCGAAGACTATGGTGCTAGACGCGCTGCGACTCCTTGCGAAGGAATCCGAGGGGCCGCTTCGTTCTCTGCTCAGCAGCATCTCCGCCGCACCCATCACGCCGGAACTTGTACCAGATGCCGCCGCCAACGACAGCGAAGCGCGACTAGGGCCGTATGAGCTTCACGATTTCTTCCTCTTCCATTATCTCGCCAATGGTGCGGCGGCAGACAAGCTCCTTGCTCTTGCCCGCATTGCATTCAGGGGAAACTATTCAGACGAAACGATTTCCCGAACGCACAAGACTTTCCTGCATCGTTTCCGCACCGCGCAATACAAGCGCAACTGCGTCCCTGACGGCCCGAAGATCACGCTATCGCTTTCGCCGCGCGCCGATTGGCGCATGCCCAGCGACATGTCCGGCCGGTTTGGATGAAAAATGGTAAAATACGCACCCATGCTTACAACCTACATAATCGGATGCGTCGCGCTCATCATCAAGCCCGGAAAAAGCGGGGACAGACCCCTGCCAACGGCTTTGCGGCAATAATAATTGGACATGTTGGGGGTGGATATGATATAATACCCCCAATTCAAGTCAACAGGGGCGTTTGCGCGTTGCGATGCGCCGCTGGCGACTTTGCAAGGAGGGATGGCCGAGTGGCTGAAGGCGGCGGTTTGCTAAATCGTTATACGGACTAATCTCCGTATCGGGGGTTCGAATCCCCCTCCCTCCGCCACATTTTCGTCATTGGGGGGCATTGGATGCACATTTTCGCAACGCGGCTTCTGCCGCGAAACTTGCTTGCGGCACTTGCAATCGCCGCGCCGTTCGCATGCCAGGCTGACCTTTACTCCGTAAAGTCGCCAGACGGGCGAAACGTCGTCGAAGTCGAAACGCTACCGCGTCTTTCCCTTCGCGTCTTCAGGGATGGGTGCCTGCGCCTTGGGCCGGTCGAGCCGATGATGGAGTTCGGGGGACGGCCTTCCGGCTTCGCCTTCTCCGGCTGCGAACGGCGCTCGTTGAAGGGCAAGGCGACCTCGCCGATCTACAAGAAGTCGCATGTGGATCTATCCGCCAACTGCGCCGTCTTCAGGCTTGGCGATTCGCTCGCCGTCAACGTGACCGTGCGCGACGACGCGGCCGCGTATAGGTTCGAGACCTCCTTTGACGGGATGGCGATGGTTCTTTCGGAAACTGCCGATTTCGTCCTGCCCTCCGCCGATGCCGAGGTATGGCTCGCGAACGAATGGCCCAATGCCGAGGCGAAGGGCGACACCTTCCAGAATTCCTGGGAGGCGCCCCACCGCAAGAGGCGGCTTGAGGACGTCTCGCCAACGAACATCGTCTGCCTGCCGTTGGTGGTGCGCTTCCCGGACGGGCAGGCAATGTGCGTGACTGAATCCGACTTGCGCGGCTACCCCGGCTGGAACCTGCGCAGGGAGGAGGGCGCGACGAACCGGCTTTCCGGCGCGTTTGCCCGCGCTCCCGACCCGGGCGCGCTTGAGAACGACCTCACGCACGTCTGGGTGCGCGGGCGGCTCGCGCACCTTGCCGAGACGGAAGGGCGCCGCACTTACCCATGGCGCGTCTTCATGTTCGCCGATTTCCCCGCCCGCCTTTGCGAGAACGACGCCGTGTGGGCGCTCGCACGCGAAGCCGAAGGTGACTTTTCGTGGGTTCGCCCTGGGGTTTCGGCGTGGAACTGGTGGAACGACACGGTCGTCAGGGGCGTCGACTTCAAGCCCGGCATGAACACGGCCACGATGAAGCACTATGTCGATTTCGCCGCCGAGATGAAGCTCGCGTATCTAGTCATCGACAGCGGATGGTGCGTGAAGGACGAGCTCTTTCGCGTAGTCCCCGCGCTCGACCTCGCGGAGGTCTGCCGCCATGCGCGGGAGAGGGGCGTGGGCATAATCCTCTGGGCCGGATGGGGGAGCCTGCTTCCGGAGGGCCGCGACATGAGGCGCGAGGTCTTCGAGCGGTATTCCGCGATGGGCGCCGCGGGCTTCAAGATCGACTTCATCGACCGCGACGACGTGGAAGCCGAGCGGTTCGTCGAATCTACCGCCGCGCTTGCCGCGCAATGCAGGCTCGTCATAGACTATCACGGCATGCACAAGCCGACGGGCCTAAGCAGGACGTACCCGAATGTCCTCACCTACGAAGGCGTGTTCGGGCTTGAGCAGGTTAAGTGGGCCGCTCCCGGGATTGACTTTGCCGAGAGCGACCTTGCCGTCTTTTTCTGCAGGATGAGCGCGGGGCCAATGGACTACACTCCCGGCGCCATGAGAAATTCAGTTAGGAAGTTCTACCGTCCGTCGTACTCCACGCCCGAGTCGATGACGACGCGCGTCCACCAGATGGCGCTTTTCACGCTTTTCGAGTCGCCTTTGCAGATGATGTGCGACTCGCCCACGATGTACCGCGAGAACGTGGAGTGCGCGAAGTTCATCGCCGCCGTGCCCACCGTCTGGGACGAGACGCGGGGTCTTGCCGGAGAGCTCGGGAAGTTCGCCGTCGTGGCGCGGCGGAAGGGGAGCGACTGGTGGGTTGCGGCGATCGGGCCGAGACAGCCGTTCTCAGTAGAGGTGAAGCTCGATTTTCTCGGCGACGGGGCCGAATGGGAGGCGGACGTGTTCGAGGACGGTCCGTTGGCGAGTTCCAAGGACGCCTGCGACTACAGGCACGGCAGTCTGCGCGTCAAGCCCGGCGAGGCGCTCAAGGTGAAGATGGCCGGCGGCGGCGGCTGGTGTGCAAGGTTTTGCTCCAGGTAGATCGCCTCTTGATTAGCCACGGCTAATTTGGTATAATACGCAAATGTTAGCCGGGGCTATCGGTTGCGCCGGCGATGAAATAGTGAATTGGAGCAAAGTCGATGACACTTGATGCGATGAAGGAAGGGGAGCGGGCGAGAATAGTCCGCGTGACTGGCGAAGAGGCCGTGAAAAGGCATCTTGGCGCGCTTGGGTTCGTGGCGGGCACTGTGATACGCGTGGCTGGCGCATCATACGGGAACTTGATCCTCGCCGTCCACGAGAGCAGGGTGGCCGTCAACGACGCAACGGCGCGCAGCATCGAGGTCGAAGCCGTCTGAGCGGCCCGAATTTTTTTGCAAAGGAGATTAGCCATGGCTAACAACAAACTGAAGATAGCGCTCGCGGGCAACCCCAACAGCGGCAAGACGACCCTCTTCAACGCGCTCACCGGGTCGGAGCAGTACGTCGGCAACTGGCCGGGTGTCACGGTCGAGAAGAAGGACGGAATCCTTGCAGGACACAAGGACGTCGTAATACAGGACCTTCCCGGCATCTACTCGCTCTCGCCGTACTCGCTTGAGGAGAAGGTGTCCCGCAGGTTCCTCGTCGAGGAGGGGCCGGACGCGATCCTGAACATAGTAGACGGCACGAACATCGAGCGCAACCTCTTCTTCTCGACGCAGCTCGCGGAGCTCGGGCTCCCGATGGTGATGGCGGTCAACATGATGGACGTCGTGAGGAAGAACGGCGACAAGATCGACTTCGACAGGATCGCGAAGGCGCTCCGCTGCGAAGTCGTCGGGATTTCTGCGCTCAGGAACGAGGGCGGACGCGAGGCGGCGGAGAAGGCGGTCGAGATGGCGAAGAAGACGGTCGTCGAGAGGGGCCCCGGGAAGCTCCCGGACGTGCCGCACGTCTTCTCCGGCTCGGTCGAGCACGCGATCGCCCACATAGAGGAGTCGATACAGGGCAAGGTGCCGGCGCGCTCGATCCGCTGGTACGCGATAAAGATCTTCGAGCGCGACCGCGAGATCATCAACAGGCTCGACATAGGCGTCGGCGAGATGAAGCACATCGAGGAGCACATCCGCGACTGCGAGAAGGAGCTTGGCGACGACGCGGAGTCGATCATCACGAACCAGCGCTACGAGTTCATCGACCGCCTCATGGACAAGTCGCTCGCGCTGAACGAGAAGCGGAAGGGGAAGGCGACGCTTTCCGACAGGATCGACAAGATCGTGACGCACCGCATCCTCGCGCTTCCGATATTCATACTCTCGCTCTGCGCGATGTGGTTCCTCGCCGTCGCCGAGAACGGCCCCGGGACGCTGCTCACCGACTGGGCGAACGACGGCTTCCTCGCGGACGGATGGCACCTTCCGTTCACTACGCACGAGTGCCGCGAGGAAGGCACGTACAAGGGCATGGAGTTCGAGGACGCCCAGGGCGAGTTCGCGAAGGCCGAGGCGACTGTCGCGGCATGGGAGGCCGGGGAGAAGAAGGCCTCCATCGAGGACGAGGAGACCGGCGAGGTGTCTGAGGAATGGGACATCGACGAGGCCGCCTACAAGGCCGCGAAGGAGCTTGAGGAGCCAGACCCCTCGAAGTTCGGCGTATGGGTGCCTGGCATCGGCGCGCTCATAACGGGCGCGCTCGAAAAGGGCGGCGTTGGCGACACGGTGAAGAGCCTTGTCGTCGACGGCGCGTGGGGCGGCGTCGCGACGGTGCTAGGGTTCGTGCCTGTCATCTTCATCGTCTTCCTCTTCCTCGCGTTTCTCGAGGACTGCGGCTACATGGCGCGCGTCGCGTTCATCATGGACCGCCTGCTGCGCCGCTTCGGGCTTTCGGGGAAGTCGTTCATCCCGATGCTTGTCGGGAAGGGTTGCGGAGTGCCGGCGGTAATGGCAGCGCGCGCCATCGAGAACGAAAGGGCGCGGCGCATGACCGTCATACTCGCGACATTCGTCCCCTGCGGCGCGAAGACGGTCATCATAGCGATGTTCGCGGCGCTCTTCTTCCGCGAACAGTGGTATGTCGCCGCGCTCATGGACGTAGTCGGCATAGCGATAATAATATTCGGCGGCATCGCGCTCAAGAAGACCAGGTTCTTCGCTGGCGAGGCGTCGTCGTTCGTCCTCGAGCTTCCTGCCTACCACATGCCGACCGTGTCCGGCATCTGGCACCACACGTGGAACCGACTCAAGGGCTACATTCTCAAGGCGGGGCTCATCATCTTCCCCGCGTGCGTGTTTCTCTGGTTCGTCATGCACTTCGACTGGTCGCTCAACCTTCTCGCCGACGAGGAGATAGAGAAGTCGATCCTGCGCGACATCGGCAGCTGGATCGCGTGGTTCTTCGAGCCGCTCGGCTTCGGCTCGTGGCAGGGCGCGGCGGCCTCGGTCTCCGCCGAGATAGCGAAGGAGCAGGCGACGGCCACGCTCGGCCTTGTGGCGGCGAACATGGACGGCGCGACGACAGGTTCGCACATCCAGGCGCTCTTCGGCTCGGTGAGCGAATTCCCGAAGCTCGCGGCGCTCTCGTTCATGCTCTTCAACCTCTTCGTCCCGCCGTGCATGGTGGCGATCGCCGTCACGTTCCGCGAGATGGGCTCACAGAAGTGGGGCTGGTTCGCGGTCGCCTTCCAGCTCTTCGTGGGCTATGTCCTCGCCCTTAGCGCATACCGCCTCGGCGTCCTCTTCGCGGGCGGCGGCTTCGGCGTCTGGACGGCGCTCGCGCTTGCGCTCGACGCCTTCTGCCTCTGGGCGATCTTCCGCCCGGCAAGAAAGGAGCTGGCATGAACTCGTCGTCGATCATAGTCCTTGTGGTGGTCGTCGCTTTTGCCGCGCTTGCGGTGTGGCGCAACCTCAAGAAGGGCGCTCCATGCGAGTGCGGCGGCGCGTGCAAGAGCTGTCGCGGTTGCAGCTGCTGCGACAGCCAGGGCGGGAAATGATTAGTAGCCACATAGACCAAGGGGAATCTGGGGGCAAGCAGGCCCCCATAGTCCTTTGTGCCCTTTGTGGCTAAAGCGAGATAGCCCGCCAGATTCTTAGTCGCTAAGGCCCGAAGTCGATCTTACAATAGGTTAAAAGTTAGCCATATCTAAGTCAATTGGTTTTGTAAAACATAAATTAGCCAAAGCTAACAATGAAAGGAACAACAAGATGAACATCAAGAAAATAGCATGCGCGGCCGCCGTCTGCGGCTGCGTCTCGCTTGCGACTGCTGCCGACGAGGTTGCAGAAGCAGAGAAGGGCGAAGTCGAGGAGACCCCGATAGTCTCCGCCGAGTTCGGCCTTCAGTTCGACTCGAAGTACATGACATACGGCGTAATCGACGGCAAGGACCCGATCCTCACGCCGAGCGCGCAGCCCACGTTCCTCGACTGGGCGTATGTCGGCGGCGAATCGATCTTCGACCTGACGAAAGGCAACGGCAAGCGTGGCGACTACGGCAATCGCGCCGGGAAGTGGACGACACTCGACATGACGGTTGGCCTTGCGCATGAATTCGACCTTGGCGATACGCTTGGTGCGCTCTCGGTCGACGTGAACTACATCTACGAATACCTGCGCCGCCGCCACAGCGACATGGGCGACACGCAGTACGTGAACCTCGAGCTCTCGCTCGGCGACCTCTGGTTCGAGCCGACGCTTGGCATCGAGCGCGACCTCATGGCGGACGACGGAACGTACGTCAATTTCGAGATCGGCCACGGTTTCGAGGTCCTCGAGAGGCTTACGCTCCGCCCGGCGGTCGGCCAGGGCTTCGGCAACTCGCTGCGCACGAAGGGGTACTTCTCCGACGCCGCCGACGGGTTCAACCACGGCGGGATCATGGATACGACCGTCAAGTGCGAGCTTGAGTATGCCATTACCGACTGGCTTACCTTTGGCGCGTATGTAGCCTACTACGACTACCTCTTCGACTCCAACATGCGCGACGCCGCCCGTGCGTACAACGCCGAGTGGGGCAAGAGCTGCGACCGCTCGTACAACTTCGTCTGCGGAGTTTCCGTCAAGGCGACGTTCTGACGGCGGCAGTTTTATAGATGGATTCAGGCGGGCGATGCGCTGGCGGAGCCCGCCTTTGATTGTCCCATTGGCATGAAAATATGATATAATTCGCGGCATGAACAGGCGCATGACACGAATCCTGCCGTATCTCGACATACTGAAGCTGGTCTGGCCGCTCGCGCTCGGCATGGTGAACAACGCCGCCATGCAGTTCGTGGACAGGGCGTTCCTCGCGGCCGAGTCGATGGAGTCTCTTGAGGCAGTGCTGCCCGCGAGCACTCTTGCGTGGGTGTTCATGAGCTTCTTCCAGAGCGTCGTCGGCTATTCAGGCGTATTCGTCGCGCAGTACCACGGGGCGGGCGACGCGCTGTCGGCGAGGTCGAGCTACCGCGCCGGGATGTGGATCGCCGCGCTTTCCGGGCTTCTCCTCCTCGCGCTCGTTCCTCTGGGCGGCGTCGTCTTCTCGGCTGCGGCCAAGTCGGCCGACGTCGCCTTGAGGGAGCGGTCGTACTTCGACATAGTGCTTCTCGGCGGCTTTTTCGTCTGCGCCCAGACCGCGAGCGCCGCGTACTTCACCGGGCGCGGCATGACGCGCATCGTCTATTGGGTGAATCTCGCGGGGAACCTCCTAAACGTCGCGCTCGACCCGCTCTTCATCTTCACGTTCGGCCTCGGCATATCTGGCGCGGCAATCGCGACGGTCGTCTCGCAGGGGCTGCAGCTTGCCGTCCTTGCCGCGCTCGCCGCGCGCGGGGCGAATGCGGAGAGGGTGCCGTTTTTCGACATGTCGAGCATTGCGAGGATACTGAAGTTCGGCATCCACGCAGGCGGCTACGACACTCTCAACATGCTCTCGTTCACGATATTCGTCTTTGTGACGGGCGCCATGGACCCCGTCGATTTCGCCGCGTCGAACGCGTGCTTCTCGGTGAACTACCTCGTCTTCGCGCCCATGCTCGGCTTTTCGCTCGGCGCCCAGACGCTCGTTGGGCAGTCGCTTGGGCGCGGCGACCACGACGGGGCGGACGTCGCGCTCAAGCGCACGCTTCTTCTCGGGATGGCGTTTGTCGCAATCGTCTGCGCGGCGATTCTCGCGCTGAACGGCCCGATACTCTCCCTGTTCTCGCCAGGCGAACCGGCCGACGCGGCCCGGTTCGCGAAGACCGGCTTTTCGCTTCTCTGCTTTATGTCGGCGTGGATGCTCTTCGACGCGCTCGACACAATCCTCTCCGGCGCGCTCAAGGGGGCGGGAGACACGCGGTTCGTGTTTTTCTGGATGCTCTTCTCCGCGTTCGCCGTGTGGCTGCCGCTCGTCTTCGCGGTAAAGGCGCGCGGCGGCGGGATGTGCGCGCTCTGGTCGACGATGGTGTTCTACGTGGTGTTCATATCGCTTGGCTCGCTTGCAAGGTGGCGTTTCGGAAAGTGGCGCAAGATAGCGATGATCCAGGCACGGGGGGAGGCCATTTGCGAAAATCATGCAGATATGATATAATACGCCGCATGTTGCACCTGTGGTGGAATGGCAGACACGCATGATTCAGGTTCATGTGCCGAGAGGCATGAGGGTTCGAGTCCCCCCAGGTGCACCAGGAAATTGGCCCCTTCGTCTATCGGCTAGGACATCTGGTTCTCATCCAGGCAAGAGGAGTTCGACTCTCCTAGGGGCTGCCAATTGGGATTTTCAAGCAAGGTGAGGCGGACAATCAGGATTCTGGCGAAGACGGTGAAGTGGGCGTTCATCGTTTTCTGCGTTTTTGCCGCCTCGCTGTTTTTCAGGGAGCAGGCGCTTCCCCGCTTTGCAGTGGAGAGGATCTGCTCCGCCGCTTCCACCGAGCGCTTTATCTTCCGTTGCGGGCGCGTGGCGTTCGGCCTGCGCTCCGGGCTCGCGATTTCCGATGTCAACGTATTTGACTCCGGGAGGGAGTCCGTTGTCGAACCGGTCGCATGCGCCAAATGCGCGAGGATCGACTTTCTGCGCCGCAGGGTGGAGATAGACGGCCTGAGGGTGCCGCGGCTCGGGGACTCGTACTACGAGCCCGGGAACAGGGAGATGTCCAACTCCCTTGACTGTAGCCTTCCCGAGATCGGCGACTTCGACCTCGTGCTCAAGTCTCCCGTCGTGCTGGGGCTTGCCCCGCATGAAGTGCAGGCGAAGGTGCGCGTCGAACGCCGTAGCGCCGAGATCCTGAAAGCCGGCATGACATGGTCCGGGCACGCCGGCAAGGCGTATCTTTCGGCGTCCGCCAGCGCCGACCTTGACAGTGCGGTACTGCGCGGCGAGGTCGAAGGGCTCTCGCACCCCGAGTTCATAAGGCCGTTTCTCGTGGCGCTCGACCTGCCTCTCGTAATCTCGTACATGGACGAGTTCACCGGCGTGCAGGGGCTCGTTCCCGCGAGGTGCGGCTGGGAGGTGCGGCTCGACAACGCCGACCTGAAGCTTTCGCTCGATCTCTCCCCGAAGCTCGGGCGCTACCGCTCGGTGCCTGTGGACAGGGCCGAGAGCGCCATAGAGGTGACGGGGATGACGCGCGGGACGAACTTTACCTACGCTACGCGCATAGGCCCGCTTGCAGCGCTCGACCCGAAGGGCAGGCGGCTCGAAGGCAAGGTCGAGATACGCGGCTCCACCGAGGACCGTCCGCGAATATCCCTTGACGCGAAGAGCGGCTTCGACCTGAAGGACGTCATTGTCTTCACGGAGGTTCTGGACGATGGCGTTCTTGACCCGCTTGAGTGCGTCGATCCGCCGAAGCTCGAGTTCTCCGGCATTCTCGCCACATGCGTCGAGGACCAGCCGTGCAACGACCTGCACGGCAAGTGCGAACTCGGGCGCGGCAGCCTCTTCGGCTCGTCTTTCGCCTCCGCCACCCTTGAATGCTCCTATGTCGGGAGCGATTTCACGGTCACGAACGTCGTCGCCAAGGGGCTGAGGGGTGGAGAATTGAGGGGCTGCGCAGTCATGTCGATCCCCGGCCTTGACGAGGAGAGGGCGCGCTTCCGCGTGGCTGGCACGTATCTCGGCACGGTCGAGGAGTTCATCGAGGTCTTCGGGCTTGAGGACGACGGCAGGCGCAGCGGCACCCTGAGGGGAGACTTTGAGCTTGAAGGCCCAATGGGCAGCAATGTAGTCGCGCGGCTATGCGGCAGGGGGAGTGTCTCGTCGAAGGACGGGCGGCTTTCGCAGATGAGGCTTTTCGCGGGGCTTACCGAAGTCCTTGCCGACAAGGTGCCGGGCGTCGGGGCGATAGTGAACCAGTCGAGCGGGTCCTGCGATTTCACAATTTCGGACGGAGTCGTGGAAACTGGCAACGTGCTCATCGAGGGGGGGCTCTTCTCCATTCGCGGCGGCGGGTCGCTCGACCTCAGGACGGGGGCGCTTGACTTCACGCTGCGCGTGCAGTTCTTCAGGAAGGATTCCATCATCGGCACGCTTGTCAGCCCCGTCACGTGGGCGTTCTCCAAGCTCCTCATGGAAGTGCACCTCGGCGGGACGCTCGCCGAGCCGGAGTGGCGGTACATCTCGGTGGTCGACAGGGTGCTATGAACCTCACGAGCCCAAGTCAGGTCAAGGCGTGGTGCATTGAGCGCGGGTTCCATCCCAACAGGACGCTCGGGCAGAACTTCCTCATCGACAGGAACGTGCTGAAGGCGATTGTCGACGCGGGGCTCGAGAAGGCGCCGGGGGCGAAGCGCGTTCTCGAGATAGGCCCGGGGCTTGGCGTCATGACGGAGGAACTCCTTTCCCGCGGGTGCGAGGTCGTGGCCGTCGAGAAGGACCCCGTGCTCGCCGCGAATCTCGGCAAGATGCTTTCGTCGCCCGCAGGTCTCGAAGTCGTCGAGGGCGACGCGCTCGCGTATCTCGACAGGGGCGGCGGCACGGGCTTTGACGCAATGGTCTCGAATCTCCCGTACCAGGCCGGCACGAGGATACTTCTCGAGATGGCGGAGGCGAGGGCGGTTCCGGTGATGACGGTGCTCGTGCAGACGGAAGTCGCCGAGCGGCTTGCCGCCCACGAAGGCTCAAAGACTCGCTCTCTTGCCGGGGTCCTCGCCCAGTTCGACTACGACGTCGAAATCCTGCGGAAGGTGGCGGCGAATTGCTTTTGGCCTCGCCCCGAGGTCGGCTCAAGCGTCGTGAGGCTTGTTCGCCATGACAGGAATGTTGCAATGACCCCCGAAAAACGGGCTTTTTTCAGGAGTTTTGCAAAAAGGGCGTTTGCACAGCGAAGAAAACAACTTGGCAGCATATTCAAAGATATGATAAAATCCACATCAAGGGCCGAGGAGCTGTCCAACGACGACTGGGTGTCGCTGGTGGAGCTGCTGGCTGAAAGGGACAAAGGAGAGGGCTGAACATGAAAAAGACGGTGGAGGATTTCTTCAAGGACAACGGCTTCGTGACGGCCGACAGGATTGACAGGCAGGCGATGATCGCCGCATTCCTTTCCGAGATGGAGAAGGGGCTCGCGGGGGAGGCGTCGTCTCTCAGGATGATACCGACGTACGTTGGAGTGGACGGCAAGATACCGCAGGGCTCGAAGGCGGCGGTGCTCGACGCCGGCGGGACGAACTTCCGCTCGGCGGTCGTCTCGATACCGCCCGTCATCGAGGACAAGGTAAACCAGCCCATGCCCGGCACGCGCGGCAAGGTGGGCGCGGACGAGTTCTACGAGGCGTTCGCCAATGAGCTCCGCCGCGTAAGGGGCAAGGCCACCGCAGAGAAGTTCGGGTTCTGCTTTTCGTACAACTGCGACGCGACGGAAGACCTCGACGCGAAGCTCAACGTATGGACGAAGGGCATACAGGCGCCCGAGATCGTAGGCCAGTATGTGGGCAGGGAACTCCTGAAGCGCCTTGGCGGCGGCAAGATCGCGATCGTGAACGACACGGTCGCCACGCTTCTTGCGGCGAAGGCGATGGAAGGCGACAGGACGTATTCCTCCTATCTCGGCTTCATCCTCGGCACCGGCACCAACACCGCGTACGTCGAGAGGAACGAGAACATCAGGAAGCTCCCATCTCTCCCGGCGGGCCGCTCGATGATCATAAACTCCGAGTCCGGCGGGTTCGACAAGATGGAGCGCAGCGCCTTTGACCTTGCGATGGACGCGAAGCAGCCCGACCCAGGGCACAACCCGTTCGAGAAGATGATCGCAGGCGGCTATCTCGGCGCGGTGGGGCTTGAGCTTTTCAAGTCCGCCGCCAAGGACGGCTTCTTCTCGAAGAGCGCCCCGGCTGTGCTTGGGCTCGGCTCCCTCGAGACGATGGACTTCGACAACTTCACTGCGGGCTTCGTCAAGGAGGGAAGGGCCAATCCGCTGGACGCCGTCTTTGCCGACGAAGGCGACGCCAAGATAGCGCGCCGCCTCGCGCTTCCGGTCTTCGAGCGCGCGGCCGTCCTCACGGCAATCCACCTGGCGGCGTTTGTCATCAAGTCCGGCGAGGGAACGGACGCGTCGGCGCCAGTCGCGATAAACGCGGACGGCTCGACGTACTACAAGACGCGCGCGGTGCCGTTCGACAGGATGGTCCGCGCCGAGCTGGACGAAATGCTCGTCAAGCGCCGCAACATCCACTACGAGATTGTGCCGCAGGTCGAGGACGCGCCGATGGTCGGCGCCGCGATAGCTGCGATGCTATAGGGGCGTAGACGATGGCAAGAACCATATTCCCCCTTTTTGCGGCCGCGCTCATTCCGGCCGTAGCCGCGGCCGTCGAGGTGGACGGCATCGCGGCCCGCGTCGGCACCGAACCCATCTTGAAAAGCGAGATACTCGAGGAGATGGCGCTTCCCGGCGGGGATGGCGGCGAGACGTACGAGCAGGTGCGTTCGCGCATGATAGAGAGGCTTCTCGTCCTGAAGGCCGCGGAGAAGGCGAAGCTGTCGCTGCAGGAATGGGTGGTAGACAACCGCGTCAACGAGATCGTGAACCACTCTTTCGGCGGCGACCGCAACAGGCTCATGGAGGCCCTCACCGCGAGGAGGATGTCCTACCAGGACTGGCGCAAGCGGATCAAGGACGACATGGTCGTCGCGGCAATGCGCTGGCAGACCATAGACAGGAACGTCAGCGCCTCGCCCGCCGCGATGAGGGCCGAGTACATGAAGCACCCGGAGCGCTACCGCCGCAAGCGCACGGTGAGCGTGTCGGTGGTGCTTCTCGCTCCCGACAAGGCCGACAGGAAGGCCGAGGTCTCGAAGGCCCTGAAGGAGGAACCCTTTGCCGCCGTCGCGAGGAGGTATTCGTGCGACAGCCGCGCCGCGCAGGGCGGCAAGTGGGAGGGCGTCGTGCCGGAGGAGGTCTTCAAGCGCGAGGTCTGCGACGAGATCGCGAAGATGCCGAAGGGGACGATGTCGAAGTGGCTTGAGATCGACGGGTGGTGCTTCCTCCTGAGGCTGGACGACGTAAAGCCCGCCGTCAACCTCTCGTTCGCCGAGGCATACGACGAGATCGAGCAGAGAGTGAAGGCCGAGAGCGCCCGCGCGCTCAATTCGGCGTGGATGGAGCGGCTCAAGCGCGAAACGTATGTCAAGGTATACTGAAGGATGGAAGTCTACAATTCACTGACTAGGCGGGTGGAGGCGCTCAAGCCGATCTCGAACGGCGAGATACGGCTCTACACCTGCGGGCCCACGGTCTACAACTACGCCCACATAGGCAACTTCAGGGCGTACGTCTTTGAGGACGTCCTGAGGCGGGCGGTGCAGTTTTCGGGCATGAAGGTGCGCCAGGTGATGAACCTCACCGACGTCGACGACAAGACGATACGCGGAGCGAACGCGGAAGGCGTGCCGCTCGTGGAATACACGAAGAAGTACAAGGAGGCGTTCTTCGAGGATCTGAAGAAGCTCAATATCCAGCCCGCCGAGGTCTATCCCGCCGCGACGGACCACATCCCGGAGATGATCGCGCTCGTGGAGAAGCTCGTCGAGAAGGGTGTCGCGTACCAGAGCGACGACAAGTCGGTCTATTTTAGGGTGAGGTCGTTCCCTGGCTACGGCAAGCTCGCCCACATCGATTTCGACGCTCAGCGCACGGGGCTTAGGTGCGCGGCGGACGAATACGACAAGGAGAACGTCGGCGACTTCGCGCTCTGGAAGGCGTGGGAGCCGTCGGACGGGCCGGTTGGATGGGATTCTCCCTGGGGGCGCGGCAGGCCGGGCTGGCACATCGAGTGCTCCGCGATGTCGATGAAGTACCTCGGGGAGACGTTCGACCTCCACACCGGCGGCATAGACAACCTCTTCCCGCACCACGAGAACGAAATCGCGCAGGCCGAGGCCGCGACGGGGAAGCCCTTCGTGAAGACGTGGATGCACTGTGCGCACCTCAAGGTGAACGGCGAGAAGATGTCGAAGAGCCTCGGGAACTTCTACACGCTCCGAGACCTTGTGGAGAAGGGCTACACCGGCAGGGAGATACGCTACGTGCTCGTCTCGTCGCACTACAGGAGCGCGCTCAACTTCTCCTTCGACGCGCTTGCCGACGCGAGGACGGCCCTTCAGCGCATCGACGCGTGCGTCGATTCCTGCACCGCAGGCGCCCCCCCCGACTGGGCCTTGAAGAGGCTTGAGGAGTTTTCCGCCGCAGTCGGCGACGACCTCAACATGCCGAAGGCGCTTGCCGCGCTTTTCGAGCTTGTGCACGAGGCGAATTCGCGCGGCGGGGCGGGCGTCGCCGGCGTGTTCGACAGGATGGACGAAGTTCTAGGGTTCGTCAGGTTCGGGAGAAAGCCGGCAGCCGAGATCCCCCCGGAAGTCAGGAGGCTTCTTGACGAGCGCGCCGCCGCCCGCGCCGCGAAGGACTGGGCAAGGTCCGACGCATTGCGCGACGAGATTCTCTCCCTCGGCTGGCAGGTCAAGGATTCAAAAGAAGGCCAGACATGTACCTTAAGAACATAGACATAACAGGCTTCAAGAGCTTCGCCGACAGGACGAAGCTCGACTTCGACCCGGGGCTTATCGCCATAGTGGGCCCGAACGGATGCGGAAAGTCGAACGTCTCCGACGCGATACGCTGGGTTCTCGGGGAGCAGAAGCCGACGGCCCTGAGGTGCTCGAAGCTTGTCGACGTCGTGTTCAACGGCACCGACACACGCAAGCCGCTCGGCATGGCGGAGGTCTCGATCACCTTCGCAGAATGCGAGAAGGAGCTTGGCACCGACTACCACGAGGTCACCGTGACGAGGCGCGTCTACCGCGATGGCAGCGGCGAATACTTCATAAACAGGCAGCCCTGCCGCCTTCGAGACGTGCAGCACCTCTTCATGGGCACGGGCATCGGCACGAGCTCCTACTCCGTGATGGCGCAGGGGCAGATCGACGCCGTCCTTTCCTCCAAGCCCGAGGACCGCAGGGCCGTCTTCGAGGAGGCCGCCGGCATCACCAAGTTCAAGGCCGACAGGAAGGACGCGCTGAGGAAGATCGAGCAGACCGAGCAGAACCTCCTGCGCGAGGGAGACATCCTCAAGGAGATGAAGCGCCAGATCAACGCGCTCCAGCGCCAGGCCGGCAAGGCGCGGAAGGCGAAGGAGCTGCGCGACGCGCTGCGCGAGCTCGACGTCTACGTTTCGCGGCAGCACATCCATTCGTTCGACCTCGACCTTGAGCAGAACGTCGCCAACAGGGCCGAAGTCGACAAGTCGATAGCCGAGGCGCACGAGGTGGCCGCCGCCGCGGAGGCAGAGTCGCAGAGCCTGCACGCGGCGATTCACGAGATAGAGGAGCGCCTGCAGTCGCTCGTCTCGGGGCAGGCCGCTGCAGAGGCCGAGAGCTCGCGCGCCCAGGAGGTCGTGGAGGTCAACGCCCAGCGCATCGCCGAATACAGGGAGTTTTCGAAGCGCGACGGCATGGAGATCGAGGCGATCGACAGGGCTCTTGGCGAGCAGAAGCTCCAGAAGGAGGCGCTGGGGCAGAAGTCGCGTCTCCTGGGGGAGTCGCTTGGGGCGGCGCGCGCCGCGCTTGCCGAGGCGGAGGCTTCGTTCGAGCGCTCCACCGCGAAGGTGGCGGAGATCAAGGCGGCAATCCAGAACGCGCGGGCGGAGGCCCTGCAGAGCGACAGGCGCGCCCTCGAGCTGCAGCAGGCGTACATGAAGGCGAAGGTCCTCAGGGACGAATCCGCGATGAACGCGGAGGAGTGCGTCATATCCTCGATAATGGAGGCGCCGGACGGGCGTGTCGCGCTTCTGGACTGCTTCGCCGTCTCCTCGGCCTGCGAGGCGTTCGCAAGGGAGAAGCTCGGCTCCCTCGCCCTTACCGAAGACGGCAACCTCGTGAAGACCGCGCTTGCGGTGCGCGGCGGCAAGGTGGAGCTCAGGGTACCGAAGTCGTCTGTCGAGGCGGGCGAGGAGAACGCGGCAGGAGTGAAGAGCCTTGAGGAGATGGGCAGCGAGCTTTCGGCGGTGCAGTCGAAACGCGACGACCTTCTCAAGTTCGTGGCCGAGCGAGAGGAAGAGCTTCGCGGCCTTGAGGCGGAGAACGCGGTCGAGTCGCAGCGGCTTACGGAAAGGCGCATCGCCGCGAGCCAGATGGAGCAGGAGCTCTCGTTCGTAGGCCGCCAGGAGGAGACGATAGACGGCAGGATAGCCGAGCTTTCCGATTCCGCCGCCGAGCGCAAGGGCCGCATCGACGGGTACGAAAGCTCGATTGCGAGGCTTGAAGGGGAGAGTGCGGAGCTTCTTGAGGCGCTGCCGGACCTGAAGGAAAAGGCGGCTGGCTTCGTCTCGCTCATAGCCGAGGAGCGCGAGAGGCGCTCGCAGCTCATGGAGAAGATCGAGGCTGCCGACAGGTCTGCCGCCGAGAAGCGCGCCGACCTCGACAGGGCGAGGGACTTCCGCACGAAGCTCGAGGTGCAGGCGACGGAGATCACGATGAAGCGCCAGAACATCTACGCCCATCTGCAGGACGAGTACGGGCTTTTCGCTGATTCGGTCATGCGCCAGAAGGACCCGGAGTGGAAGGACGGCGTGGTTCCGCCGCTCGAGGAGCTTGAGGCGAAGGTCGCTTCCATCCAGGCGGAGATCGCCGCGCTCGGCCCGGTGAACATGGTGGCCGTGGAGGAATGCCAGGAGCTTGAGGAGCGCTACGCGAGGGAAAAGGCGCAGGAGGAGGACCTCGTAGCCGCAAGGGCGCAGCTCGTGGAGCTTATCGGCAATCTGAACGACACGTCGAGCGGAATGTTCAAGAAGACGTTCGAGCAGGCCAACGCGAACTTCCAGGCGATGTTCTCGAAGCTCTTCGGAGGCGGCGAGGCGAGGCTCGTCCTCCTCGAGAACGCCGAGGACCCGCTTGAATGCGGCATCGACATAATCGCCCGCCCGCCCGGGAAGAGGCCGCAGTCCGTCTCGCTGCTTTCCGGCGGCGAGCGCACGATGACGGCTGTCGCGCTCCTCTTCTCGATCTTCATGATAAAGCCCGCGCCTTTCTGCATGCTCGACGAGCTGGACGCCGCGCTCGACGACGCGAACATAGGCCGCTTCGTCGAGCAGCTCAAGGAGTTCCTCGCGCAGAGCCAGTTCCTCATCATAACGCACAACCAGCATACCATCGCCGGCTCGGACCTCGTATACGGCGTCTCGCAGCAGGAGAAGGGAATAAGCCGCGTCATTTCGATGAAACTGAGCGATATAGGAGCATAGGGAGATGAAGGCAATTCGCGCACTTTCCGCAGCTGCCGCTCTTTGCGCCGCAGCTGCATATGCGGGCGATTGCGGCTCGGCCTGGCCGTTTGCCATATTGAGGCAGTACGGTTCTGCCGACGCAAACGCGAACTTCATGCGGGCGATGTTCGCCGCGCAGGATCGCCACCCTGGGCTTGTTGAGGAGACGTGGCTTGCTGGCGGGATGGACCCGTTTGACGGCACCAACCTCTACTCTCTTGCCGTTGCGCCCTCCATCGGCTGGCGCGAGGAGTGCAAGAAGCGCGGCATAGCGTTCTCCTACCAGGCGCTTACCCTGAACCACGACGAGTGCGGCCCCGTGCCGGGCTTCCCCGACGACTCGTGGGTCGTCGACGACACGGGCAAGGTGCTGCAGGGCGTTCTCTGCGCCAACGCGCCGATAGCGAGAAAGTCGTGCAAGGAGGCGACGAAGATGCTTCTGAAGGAGCTCAAGCCCGACTCCTTCTGGCCAGACGACGACTTGAGGCTTATCAAGGGCTGGAGCTCGTGGAAGGGCACCGGCGGCATCTGCTTCTGCGAGAGGTGCATTTCGCTCTTCAACAGGGAGACGAAGGGCTCGTGGACGAGGGAGAGCCTTGCGAAGGTGCTTTTCGGCAACGACGAGCCGGGCGGCGAGTTCGACGCGGCGAAAGTGCGCGACGCGTGGTCCGAGTTCAATTCGCGCACGCTTGCGAAGTTCGCGGGCCTCTACCGCGAGGCGGTCGACGCCGTCAATCCAAATTGCCGCCTCGGCCAGCAGCTGACCTCCGCCGACACGATCTACCAGGGCGACGACTTCTCCGCGATTCTCAAGGCGCTTGCGGGCAACGACAGGCGCGGCGTCGGCGCCCGCCCGGGCGGCGGCTACTACAACGAGCGCTCGAGATACGCCCTCATGCCCAAGGCGTATCTCATGCTGAGGGAGTCCACTCGCCTGAGGAAGCTCCCGTTCGTCTCGCAGATCTGCTACGAGGCGGAGAACTGGCCCCACGTGAGCAGCGCGAAGACGCCGGGCACGATGATGCTCGAGTGCTCCTACATGCTCGCGCTCGGCTGCGATTCGCTCGCCCTCTACTGGGGGGCCGACATGAACGGCGAGCCCGACGAGGACTATGCCTTCTTCTTCGACACCTTGGCCAGGTGGAAGCCGTTCATGAAGACGATTGCGGAGACTTCCCGCGGGACGTTCCCGGCGGGGCTTTCAGACTATGACGGCGTTCGCGAGCGCGGCGGCAGCAGCTGGACGAGCAAGAGCACAGAGGAGTTCGCGTGGTTTTCCGAGAACGCGATTCCGATGTCGGCGCCGGGCGGCAAGTGCGACGTTCGCTACCTTACGGAGAAGGCCGCGAAGAAGATAGTGAAGGAAGACCTTCCGAAGCTCTTCTCCGGGGCGGTGCTCCTTGAGGCGCCGGCGTGGATGGTTCTTGCGAAGAACTTCCCGGACGAGCCCTCGTTTGCGAAGATCTCCATCTCGACCATACCGCAGGACGCGCTTGCCACGGCAAAGGAGCGCCCGCTCGAGCTTTTCGAGGGCGACAGGAAGTCTGGCGACCTTGGCTACGCCATAACGCCGAAGGCGAAGGATGTAAAGGCAATGAGCGCCATCACGACTATGCCGGGGGCATGCGGAACGTGCATCGTGCCGACCTCGTTCGGCGGCAGCGCCATCGTCATGCAGAAGTACCGCGCCTCGGCCGCCGGCTTCTGGACGCACTACCGCAGAAAGGCCGTCCTCGACGCGATGGACATGTGCGTCAAGGGGGGCATGAACGCACGCCTTCTCACCGGCGGCTTTGCGGTGCCGGTCGTCGTGCGCGCGGATTCCGAGGGGCGCACCGCATGCGCGTTCCTCATGAACATAAACTACGGCGCAACGCGCCCGCTTGAGCTTTCGATCCGCAATGCCGTCCCCGGCAAGTGGGAGGCCGTGTCTCCCGATGGGAACGTCAGGTTCAAGGCGAAGTACGCGAAGGACGGCTCGATATCGTTCTCGCTTCCGGCGATGAAGCCCGCAGCCTGCGTCTTCCTGAAGCCCAGGGCAGACAAGTGAGAAAGCGGCTCGACATCCTCGACGCCCTGCGCGGAATCGCCGCGCTGATGGTGGTGTGCCTGCACCTGAACGAAACGTACCACTGGTCGCCGGGTCACGCGCCCATACTCTTCGGCCACGCCTACCTTGCCGTGGAGTTCTTCCTGATGCTCATGGGCTTCATGCTTGGCTACGCATACGACGAAAGGAAGATCGGGGTAGGCGAGTTCTGCCTGCGCCGCCTGCGCCGCCTGCACCCGCTCGTGGTGTTCGGCTCGGTCCTCGGCCTTTGCGTGTTCTTCTTCGTGGGCCGTGACGACCCGTGGGTGTTCGGCGCGTTCGAGCACGCCTCCGCCGCGACGATTGCGGGCGTCTTCGCGCTTACGCTCGTCATGTGCCCTGTAGGCGGCTACGGCGCGATTAACCCGTTCAACGGCTGCAGCTGGACGCTCTTCTACGAATACGTAGGCAATCTCCTCTACATCCTTTTCGTGAAGCGGCTTCCCAAGTGGGCGCTTGCCGCGCTCACGGCGATCTCGTTCGCGCTTCTCGTCTCGCTTGTGATGAACCTCGACCTCAACAAGGCCTTTGGCACGAATTTCGCCTTGTTTGCAAAGCTTGCCGCGCGCCTTCGCTATACGCTTGTGGGCGGGTTCAGCCTGTCGCCGGTCGACGTGTGGAAAGGCTCGATGAGGCTTCTTTTCCCGATGCTGGCGGGGCTTTTGATCTATAGGATGAAATGGCGGATTCAGCTCGGGCGGCACGCGCTCGCGATTGCGGCAGCTGTTTTCTTTGCCGCGCTTGCGGTCCCCGAGGGATGCAAGGTCGGCGCGAAGACGTATTCCGCGTGGTCGCTTGGCACTCCGGACACTGCGTGGGTCAATGGGATGTACGAGCTCTTCGTCGTGGCGGTCGTCTTCCCGCTTCTCATTGCCGTAGGTTCAGGGAGCGACGCCCCTGGCGAGAGGTCGAGAAGGGCGTGCGCATGGCTCGGGGGGCTTTCGTACCCGCTTTACATGGTGCACTATCCATTCATCTACATCCAGATTCACTGGGGGCTCAGGAACTGGAATCGCTTCCCGGTTTCGGTGATGGTGCTCCTTTCCGTCGCGCAGCTTGTGCTGTCCGTTCTCTTCGCGCTTGCGGTGAAGCGCTGGTATGACGACCCCGTCTCGAAGGCGCTTGGAAATTTTTCGCGTCAGGGCATTGCGGGCGAGGGGAAAAAATGATACAATTCACAACTCGAAGCGCGAGGGCGTTTCACAAAAAAGGAACAAAGGAAAAAATGAAGACAAAACTCATGACGTTGGTTGCCGCTGCTGCGGCTACGGCGAGTGTGTTCGCCGAAGAAGAGTTCAACTACACTCCTGGCGAGGGCCTGTCGTACGGCGAGCAGCCGATCGTCAGCGCCGAGTTCGAGGTGAAGTTCGACTCTAAGTACATTACGTACGGCGTGATGGACGGCATGGACCCGATTGCGCGGCTCAACGGCTACGTCACGTTTTTCGACTGGTGGTATGTCGGCGCCGAGATCCTGACCGACCTGACGAAGGGCAACGGCAAGCGCACCCCCTACGGCTACGGCAACCGCGCCGGGAAGCTCATGACGCTTGACGCGGCGACCGGCATTGCGCACGAGTTCGACCTCGGCGAGGCGCTTGGGAAGCTTGCTGTGGACTTCTACTACACGTACGAGTACCTGCCGCGCCACGCCGGCACCATGAACGACACGCAGTATCTTGACCTCGAGCTGCAGCTCAAGGACCTCTGGCTTGAGCCCAAGCTCTGGATCGAGCGCGACCTCATGGCCGACGAGGGGACGTACGTCAATCTCGAGCTCGGCCACGGGTTCAAGATCGAGGCCATAGAGGGGCTTACGCTCCGTCCGTCGATCGCCCAGGGCCTCGGCAACTCGCTGCGCACGAAGGGGTACTTCTCCGACGTCGCCGACGGCTTCAGCCACGGCGGCCTCATGGACACGACCGTCAAGGGCGAGCTTGAGTACGAGTTCACCGACTGGCTCACGTTCGGCGCCTACGTCGCCTACTACGACTACCTCTTCGACTCCAACATGCGCGACGCCGCGCGCGCGTACAACGCGCAGTGGGGCAAGAGCTGCGACCGCTCGTACAACTTCGTCTGCGGAGTTTCCGTCAAGGCGACGTTCTGACGGCGGCAAGGGTCGGCCGCAAAAAGCAAAGAAGGAACAGCAATGTCTCAACTATACGATTACACAGGGGTCGTGGAGGAGGTCGGCAAGACCTTCTCCGTAGGGCAGAACGGCTTTACCAAGCGCGAGGTGATCATCGGCAACGACATCGACTCGACGAGCAAGTGGCCCAACCCCGTCAAGTTCACCTTCAAGAAGGACAACTGCCAGTTGCTCGATGGGGTGAAGAAGGGCAGTCGCGCCCGCATACGCTTTGCAATAGACGGCCGCAGGTGGGACGACCCGAAGACAGGCACGGCTAAGTACTTTACCGACCTTACCGGCCTCAAGATCGAGGTCCTGAACGCCGACGGCTCGTCCACCGAGCCCGTGCCGGCTCCGGCCGAGCCGGACGCGCCGGAAGACGTGCCTGTCGACGACATGCCGTTCTGACGGTGCGCCGATGAAATGGCGCGAGACCCTCTCGAAGACGGTCGCGTACCTTGATTCTAAAGGAGTTGACGGTGCGCGTACCGCCGGCGAGCTCATGGTCGCGCGCCTTCTCGGCGTCGGACGCGGCTTTGTCTCGTCGAGGCTTGACGAGGACGTCTCCACCGCCCACATCCAGGCGATGAGGCGGGGCATTTCCCGCCTCGTCGCCGGCGAGCCTCTGCAGTACGTCCTCGGCGAGTGGGACTTCCGCTCGCTTACCCTGAAGTGCGACAGGCGCGCGCTCATTCCTCGCCCCGAGACGGAGGAGCTCGTGACGCGCGTCCTTGCCTTCCTCGGCGCGAACTTCCAGGGCCGCCGCCCGTTCGTGGTGGACGTCGGCACGGGCACTGGCGCGATAGTCCTTTCCATCGCGCGCGAGTTCAAGGGGGAAGGCGTCTTCCTCGGCACGGACGTCTCGGCCGATGCCGTACAGCTGGCAAAGGAGAACGCCGCGAAGTGCTCGCTCGACGGCCGCGTGAAGTTCGCCGTCGCCGACGGGCTCGACGACTTCGACGAGCCGCAGTGCGTGGACGTGATCGTCTCGAATCCGCCCTACATTGAGAGCGCGGTCTGCGAGACGCTCGAAAGGGGCGTGCGCGACTTCGAGCCGCGCCTTGCGCTCGACGGCGGCGCAGACGGGCTTGACTTCTTCGACAGGTACCTCTCGGACGCGCTCAACCTCCTGAAGGAAGGGGGCGCCGTCTTTTTCGAAATAGGCGAGAACCAGGGCAAGTCGGTGGCCGCGCTCATGCACGAATACGGCTTTTCCGACATCCTCGTCGAGAGGGACTTCGCGGGGCACGACCGCTACGCAAGCTGCATTCTCCGTCAGCCGTAGTAGGCTTCGTCCTCTTCGCCGCCGCCCTTTATCCTGAATCGTTCCTGCTGCGGCGGCGGTGTCGGCTGGTCGTCGTCCTTGCGTTCCGGCGCCCTGTCCCCGAAGCGCGTGAAGTGGTCTTCGAAATTGACCTTCACTTCGCCCGTCTCGCCGTTGCGGTTCTTCGCGATGTCGATGATGGCGAGCTTGAGGTCGCCGGCCTCCGGATCCTTCGGCGAGCGGCACGGGCGGCGCAGCAGGAAGACGACGTCCGCGTCCTGCTCGATGGCGCCGGAGTCGCGCAGGTCCGAAAGGCGCGGCCTCTCCGTCTTGTCGCCGCGCTGCTCGTTTGCGCGCGAGAGCTGCGAGAGCACGATGACCGGCACCTTCAGCTCCTTCGCCATCGCCTTTATCTGCTGGGAGATCATCGACACCTCGACGACCCTGCTCTGGCGCGCGCCCTCGGCGCAGTGGATGAGCTGCAGGTAGTCGATGACGATTAGCTCGATGCCGTGCGACTTCTTCCACCGCCTTGCCCGCGCCCGGAGGTCCATTATGTCGAGGGCGGCCGCGTCGTCGACGTAGATGGGCGCCTTCTTGAGGTCGTCGGTCGCCCTGAAGAGGTTCTTGGTGAGGTCGTCCCTCTCCCTTTGGGTGTACTGGGCGCGGTTGAGCTTCCACACGTTGATGGCGGCGCGGCCGGCAATCATCCTCTTCGTAAGGGCTTCGATCGGCATCTCGAGCGAGAAGATGAGGACGGGGTGCTTGCGGCAGTGCTCGCCGTGGAACGGCTCCCTCGCGAGATTCTCGCCGAGCGCGCAGCATTCGGCTATGTTCATCGCAAGCGACGTCTTGCCGACGGAAGGACGCGCGGCGATCACGATCATCTCCGACTTCTTCAGCCCCTGTAGCTTTTCGTCGAGGTGCGTAAGCCCGGTGGGGAGCCCCTGGAGGGCGTGGCCGTCGGAGGAGAACATCCTGTCTATTGTTTCGAAGCTTTCCGTGACGGCCCTGTCCCAGGATGCTGTCGCGCCGCCGTCGCCGGTGATTTCGAGGAAGTTGCGCTCGGCGTCGCCCAGCACTTCGCCCGCGTCGGGATGGCCGGCCTCGTCGTAGCAGTTCGCGATTACCTTCCTCGCGCTGTCTATCATCGTTCGCCTCAGGTGCTTGTTGCGCAGTATGCCGATGTAGTGCTCGGCATGCGCCGTAGTCGCAACCCTGTCGACCAGAGACTGGATGTAGGCCGCCCCGCCAATCGCCTCGAGCTTGCCTGCGCTCTGCAGCTCCTCCATGAGGGTGAGCGCGTCAATGGGCTTCGAGAACCTGTTCATCTCGAGCATCTTCGCGAAGACGACGGAGTTCCTCGGGTCGTAGAAGGAGTTCTGGTCGATGTGCGAAGTGAGGCACAGGTCCATTACGCGGTCCTCGTTCCGGCCGGTGGAGTCCAGCAGAATCGAGCCGAGCACGGCGCGTTCCGCTTCGATGCTGTTGGGCGGTGTGCTTATGTTTTCTTCCATGCCGCGAATTATATCAAACTGCCGCGCGGATTTGGGAGACTTCATGTGAACAGATGTCAAGGGGTTGTCAACACACTTCATGTTGTGCCTTCGCTTGCCTTGCGCCACAATATTTGGTATAATACCAACTGTTTTCGGAACTGGCGATAAGGGGCGCGTGCCCCGAAGTGGAGCATACCACATGGACCGGGAGCGTTTGAAAGCCGTTCGCCTGGGCATCATCGAAATAATGAAGGCAGAAAGGATGGTGCAGTTGTGAAAAGGTTCATGAGGGCGGTTTTGCCGGCGTTTCTGCTGGCGGTCAGTGTCGGCCAGATATATGCGTTTACGAATTTCTCGGACGGCATCGCCGCGTACATTTCTTCCCCTGGCCACGTCGTGACGAAGGCGCAGGTGCAGTTCGCGTTCTCGCTCGGCATATTCTTCCTCGGCATGGGGGCGGCCTTTTTCGGCAAGGTAGTCGAGCGCAACATAAGGCTTTCCACGCTCATCGGGACCACGCTCTTCATCTCCGGCCTCCTCGTCACCGAGCTTGGCGTCGTCATGAAGAACATATACCTCGTCTATCTCGGCTACGGCTTCCTGGTCGGCACGGGCACGGGCATAATCTACATCTCGCCGGTGAAGACGATGATGCTCTGGTTCTACGAGCACAAGGCCATCGCCGCCGCGCTCCCCATTATCTCGTTTGGCCTCGGCTCCACGCTCTCCACGATCCTCTTCAAGGGCATTGAATGGGGTTCGCAGTCGTCGGTCGCCATGTTCCGCCTGCGCGGCTTCGAGACGTACGGCATCAACCGCGTGTTCGTCGTCTTCGCGGCGTTCTACGCCGTGCCGATGTACATTTCGGCGTTCCTCCTCAAGAAGCCGAAGCTGGAGCAGCAGAGCTTCGGCCACGGCATAGCCGAGCTCGAGTTCAGGTACCTCTCGCTCATCCGCAACCCGTTCTTCCTGCGCTCGTGGCTCTTCATGTTCCTCAACATCTCCGCGGGGCTCTGCCTCATACCGCTTGCCAAGCAGATGATGAACTCGCCCGCCGTGGGCTACGGCGAAGGGCTTGTCACGGCCGTCATCGCGGCGTGCGGCCTCATGAACGGCGGCGGCAGGTTCCTCTTCGCGTGGTGGTCCGACAGGCTGGCGCGCCGCATAAACATACTTCTTCTCATCCTTTCGATCTCCGCGGGCATAATGACGCTCTCGTTCTGGCCGCCCGTGATCGGCGCGGCGCTTCTCGTGATCAACGCCTGCTACGGCGCGGGGTTCTCTGTGATCCCGGCGATTCTCGCCGACCATTTCGGCATGACGAACATATCTAAGATCCACGGCGCGGTGCTTTCGGCGTGGGGGTTTGCGGGCCTCGCCGGCAACCAGGCGGCCATACTCGTTTCCGACAAGCTCGGCTTCGGGTACACCGGCGTAGTGGCGATGCTTGTCGCGGCATACCTCCTCAACCTCGTCAACGTCCTTTCGCTAAGGCGCATCGCAAAATGAGACGAGCCGCTCGAGAGCAGTCTTCCGGCGGGAGGACGGGCGCCAAGGCGCTTGTGGAAAGCCTTGAGCGGGCGGGGGCGCAGATTCTCTTCGGCTACCCGGGCGGGAACGTCATCGACATCTTCAATCTCCTTCCTGCCTCGAAGATGAAGTTCGTGCTTGGCCGCCACGAGCAGGGCTGCGTCCACATGGCGGACGGCTACGCGCGCGCGACGGGGCGGCCCGGTGTCGCGCTCGTGACGAGCGGCCCCGGGGCGACGAACGCGATAACGGGGCTCGGCACCGCCAACATGGACGGCATTCCCCTTGTCCTCGTCTCGGGCCAGGTGCCGCTTTCCGAGATAGGCACCGACGCCTTCCAGGAGGCCGACATGTCGGGGATATGCCGCGCCGTCACGAAGCACAGCTTCCTCGTGAAAAGCGCGGACGAGATCCCGGAGACCGTCGCGGAGGCGTTCTACATCGCGACGCACGGCAAGCCGGGCGCGGTCGTCATCGACCTGCCGCGCAACGTGCAGCGCGAAATCTGCCTCGCCCAGTATCCCGAGCGCATCTCCCTCAGGGCGTACCACCCGGAATGCCCCGTGCCGCCTGGGAGCGCCGCCGCGCTTGCGGGCCTCGTGAACCGCGCCAGGCGGCCCGTCATCTACGCGGGCGGCGGCGTAATCGCCTCCGGCGCGTCGGCCGACCTGAAGGCGCTCGCGGAGAAGGCGCAGATACCCGTCGCGACGTCGCTCATGGGCGTTGGCGCGTTCGACACCCGCGACCCGCTCTCGCTTGGCATGGCCGGGGTGTACGGCACGAAGGCGGCGAACGCCGCCATCGCCTCGGCAGACCTTGTCCTCGCGCTCGGCGTGAGGTTCAACGACCGCATGACCGCCGCGTTTCCGCCGGAGCGCGGGGTGAAGACGGTGCACGTCGATTGCGACGCCTCGTCGATAGAGAAGAACGTGCCCGTCTCGCTCGGCATAGTGGCCGACATAAAGGACGTACTCACCACGATCTCTTCGCGGGTGAAGCCGGCGCGCCACGACGAATGGCTGAGGCGCCTTGCCGCGCTCGCGCGGCGTTCGCCTGCGCGGCGCGGGACTAAGGGCATCGCGCCTGCCGACGTCGTCCGCTCGGTTGCAGCCGCCGTGGGCGGCGACGCGATCGTCGTCACCGACGTAGGCCAGCACCAGATGTTCGCGGCGAGGGAGTTTCCGCATTCGTGCCCGCGGCGATTCATTTCGTCGGGCGGCATGGGCACGATGGGCTTCGGCATCCCCGCGGCGATAGGCGCCGCGCTTGCAATGCCGGGGGAGAAGGTCGTCGCGCTCGTCGGCGACGGCGGCGCGCAGATGACGGCGGAGGAGCTGAAGGTCGCCGCAGACGAGAGGCTCGGCATCGTCTTCGTCGTTTTCAACAATTCCTCGCTCGGCATGATACGCCAGATGCAGGAGAGGTATTTCGTGGGCAATTTCACGAACCCCGACTTCATGGCGCTTGCGAGGGCGTACGGGCTTAGGGGGGTGAGGGTGGAGAAGGCGGCTGACCTCGACCGCGCGATGGCGCGGGCGGTCCGCGCGAAGGGGCCGGTGCTTGTGGAAGTGAAGGTGGACAGAGATGCAAGAGCGTGAGCGCATATACGTCTTAAGCTGCTTCGTGGAGAACAAGCCCGGCGTCCTTGCGAGGATCGTGGGGCTCATCTCCGGCAGGGGGTACAACATCCAGACGCTCAACGTCGGCCCAACGGAGGACGGCACGGTCTCGCGCATGAAGATAGGCGTGCTCGGCACGGAGAAGGTAGTAAACCAGATAATCCTCCAGCTTCGCAACTGCGTGAACGTGATGGAAGTCGTGTGCAGGCGCGGCAGGTAGTTTAAAAGGCAATCAGCGAGAAAGGCAAGATCCATGAAGAAGTTCCTTAGCGCAAACGAGGCGGTGGCCCATGCGGCGGCGCAGGCAGGCTGCGCGGTGGCGTCGGCATATCCCGGCACGCCGTCGACGGAGATACTCGAGAACATCGCGAAGTTCAAGGACGTCGTCGCCTGCGAATGGGCGGTGAACGAGAAGGTGGCGATGGAGACGGCGATAGGCGCGTCCATGGCGGGCGGGCGGGCGCTCACGGCGATGAAGCACGTGGGGCTCAACGTCGCGATGGACCCGCTCATGACGTTCACCT
>JAEEGL010192563.1_pt1 | contig 34006 bp, 24 predicted proteins | sample 9134231 | NCBI WGS metagenome assembly JAEEGL01 (sample SAMN16246548, study PRJNA631951) | gut metagenome | biome: gut microbiome; feature: rumen; material: fiber-attached | host: Bos | place: Iran: Karaj | collected 2018-10 | reverse complement strand
GCCACAGAAGAAATAGCTATAGAGATACTGTTGTTACTTATCGGGATTACATATTATATTGTTATATATTTGCTATCAGAGATAAGGATTCCTTTGCTGCAAAGGAATTTGTAAGTCATTATTTAGGAGACTTGCCTAAAGGCGAAGTCATACTTGATACAACAATATTGAGGCCTGTTATTGAACTATCAATGCAAATACTATCCGATACTTCCAGCAGCACATTATTTGATCACAAGTGGGATGCCTCAAATTGTTTGGAAAAAATATACAGTGGAGCCTATACTGAAAAATTCAAAGACACTACTTTATATAGACAATACAAAGATTCTTCAGACAAATATCTTGCGATAATTTTGAAATATGGTATATCTTCTACCCCGAAGAATACGAGAATGTCCAAATAAGCAGGAGTGACTTTAAAAAAAAAATCTGTCGCAACAGATTTACATAGAACGACAACAACACTCTTGCACTCAACAAGTAAATCTGCAAACCACCCACGGCAAGGGATTACATTCTTTGCCATGGGCAATCCAAGCAACATAATTTTTTATAGGAAAATCGTTATAAAAAAAGTTAATTCATTTAGGATTTCTTATCAGAAACTGTTTAAAATTAATTCAATGTTTTTCTTAAAGCACCTGAGCGGCATCTTTTTCACCTTTCCTCAGTCACAATGGAACCCCATTGCTCCTTCGCAAAGGCAAAAAACCGGCTCGCTTATGTCCATAATAAATTCCATAAATTAAATTTAAACAGTTTCTCAAAATGGACAAAAAAAGGGTACATTGCTGTACCCTCTATATTTTTTGTGTGAGATTTGTCGTTATTTTCCGGCACGAGAACCGAGACGATCCATTGCGCAACGGAATCCGATCCATGAGGTGGAGCGGTCTTGCTCGTAGAAGCGGCGTGTACCTGCCTGCATCCAGTAGGCGCGGTCATTCCAGGAACCTCCCTTTACAACGCGTATCTTATTGCTGAGCAGAGATGTAACGTTACGCGGATTGGCAGTATTGCGGCGATACATCATATTGGTAACGCTGTCGGGATTGTTGAGGTAGGAATCGCTTTCCATGTTTGCATTTTCCTCGTCATCGTCAAAGGAGACCCATTCGGTGATGCCTGAATTGGAGCTATAGTCATAAATATTAGATGCGTAGTCACCGTCGAGATAGTTGACATTGTCAGCCTGACGATAGTTGCGGCGATTGAGGTCGTCGTCTACATTCTTATATATTATGCTACCCGTTGTGTCGTTGATGGCGATTTCCTCGTCGATATAGGTCGGGGTGCGGTAGATATTACCACGGAATGGGTTCTGGTCTTCACCTCCGATGGGGTTCTGGTCCTTACGATAGACATCCATACACCACTCGCTGACGTTGCCAGCCATGTTATACAGGCCATAGTCGTTGGGGAAGTACCACTTGACGGGGCATGTATAGTCCCAACCATCGTTGAGGTTGCCTGCAACGCCCATGGCATCGCCACGTGAACGTTTAAAGTTGGCGAGGAACTGACCATAGTATTTCTTGTTGGCGGAACGTACACTTGAGCCAGCCCACGGATAGGTCTTGTGCTCGACGATACGCTCGTCGTATGTGTTGCCAATCATGCCAAGAGCTGCGAATTCCCATTCAGCCTCGGTGGGGAGACGATAATGGGGAACGAGGATACCGTCCTCACGGCGCACCTGACGGGGTTCACCACCTGCGCTCGGGTCGAGGTTATCGAGTTCGTTTTTGGACTCGCCACGGTACTGGCCAGCGAGATAGACATCGGTCTGGAATGCCGTCTCACCGCGGAGGTCTGTGAGGTCAAGAACAATGATACCCTTGTCAACAAGAATCTTCTCATTAACGCGGTCTGTACGCCAAATGCAGTATTTCGAAGCCTGCTCCCAAGTCACACCGACAACTGGATATTGGTCGTAGATGGGGCTCTGGAAGTAGTAGTCCACAAAGCCTTCGCGCCAAGCCAGCTTGTCACGCCAAGCGTTGGTGTCGGGATAGATGGCACGTACACGTTCAGGATATTCCTCACCGAAAGCGCGGGTCATCCAATAGACATACTCGCGATAGGACTGGTTTGTGACCTCGGTCTCGTCCAGGTAGAAAGAGGAGACGGTAACATTGTGGGCCACGTTGTTCCACTGGAAACGGGAGTCGTCGGAGACTCGACCCATCGTGAACGAGCCACCCTCGATGAAAACGAGGCCGGGAGCGGTGATTTGTTCGTTGTACTCGGACACTTCGAATCCGCCCCATTCGGGATCATTATAGTTCCAACCCGTGGTGGCAGATTTCTGCTTGCTGCAGCCCGTCATGACCAAGGCTGCGACCAACAAGAGAGATGTGATTCTGAGGTTCTTCATAATATCGTTTATTCTTTATTTATTTCTAATTAGAATGAGTGTGCGGTTTTATTTCTGTTCTTTTACGTATTTTTCGAGAAAAGGTTTCATTTAAACATCAACTTTAACCTTAATTGTGTAGATTAGCGACGTTAAAATACATTATTTTAGAACGACGGACAGCGGATAGCCTTGACTCTCTGTTTCTTTTCTGGACATGGAAGAATGACTCCCAGGCTGAGTTCGTGGGAACCCGATGTATTGTTTGCCAATTTGGAGACAGTGACGTCATAACTATATCCAATCTTGAAATAGTCCTGTTGGAATCCGAGCTGGAAAATGAAAGCATCGGGATTTTCTATGCCGTTACGGAACCACACGCCAACAAGGAAAGGTTGCCAGTCGAGGTATATTCCATAGTTGAAATAGTGCAGACCTGCCTGATACTGATAAATGAAGTTCGGGGAAAGCACTGGGGTTCCAAGTCCTAACGAAGAGGTACGGCGAGCTTCTTCAGCGATATTGAAGAGAGCTCCAACGTTAGCGGTTAGCTTCATGGGCAGCTTGGTTACTCCGTAGAAGCCATTGCTGGGCTGAGTGAGGTGTGATGCTGCGAAACCGGCATACCATGAAGGACCGTAAGCCATTACACCTGCGTCAAAATCAAGATACCATACGTTGGTATGTTCAGGCATTTGAGCCGAAGTCATACCAGTAAAGCCAGAGATACGGTCAATCATGTCGGGAAAACGCAAGTCATTCCAGTTTAGACTGGTGTTCACAACACCTGCCTTTAGACCTGCATTGACCCAGACTTCACGAGCCAACTGGAAACGGAATGCATACATAACGCTGAAAGATGTTGTAGAGAGAGCACCGTGATCACCTTGACGGTCGGTCATAAGCAGAGCACCAACACCACCATGAAGTGCATCAAAATACTGGTCGTATGAAGCTGACACCGTTGTATATGCGCTAACGAGGGCAGGCCATTGGGAACGGTAGTTAAGTGACAAACGAGGGCATACCTTGGAACCCGCAAAGGCAGGGTTCATGTATAGAGGATTGGCATAGAATTGCGAGAACACCACATCCTGGGCACGTACCCCAAGGTTTGCAAATGCGAGCAAAACCGAAAAGACAGCTATTTTTGCCAGTTTCTTCATAATATAATCAGTATAATTTGAGCCTATAAATAATCTGCAATATTACGAAAAATCTTTGATACAAACATTCTTTTTTATAAAATAATTTACAAAACACATTATATCAACCGATTAAGTTTAAAAAAAAATAATAAACATGTATAAAATTCAGTATTTTAGACAAATAAAAAAAAGAAAATCGCATAAGTTTTTTTTTGATTGACACACGCAATTTTTTTCAGTAATGAGAGTTAATAGAGATGATGAAAAAAACAAATCGGAACCTGTTATTGATTTTAACTCTGTTTCTACCTTTGACGGGGTGGTGTCAGCATGCAACACAATCGGTGCTTCGCGAAGGTTCATGGTGGAAAATCGGAATCAAAGACGATGGCGTTTACAAACTATCCGTAAACGAATTTCCCTCAATGCAGGGCAAACCCACTGCAAACATAGCCATGTACGGCTATCGAGGAGGGGCTCTGAGTATGGTAAACGGAACGAGGGAATACGATGATTTGGAAGAGATTGCGATAGAAATACACGACATCAACAGCAACGGAATAATGGAATCGGAAGACTATCTTCTTTTCTTCGCCACCGGACCTGACCGCTGGGAATACAGCAACAATTTTGGTCAATATATCCATAAACACCACCCCTACGGGGAATACAACTACGTATATATAACTTTCTCCAACGGGACGCACCGTCGCATTTCCACTGCTGATGAAGGCGATGCCACTGGCGAAGCTGTCACGACATGTCATGCCCTCGTTTTCCATGAGAAAGACTTGACGAACACACACAAAAGCGGACAGATTTGGGTCGGAGAACGCTACCACAGCGGTAACGCAACAGGCACCACTACCCTCACCCTGCCTGCAGTACCGACAGATGCAATAAATATCCGCTATGCATTGGCTTCGGTTAGTTCCGCAAACTCCTCCTTCACCGTTAACGTAAACGGCACCACCAGAACACACTCATTCGTCAGGAGCAGCCCCTACACCATATCAAACGGCAGTTTTACATCAAACGGGAGCAGGAATGTGAATTTTGGCCTTACATACCAGTATTCGGAGAATATGGCAACTGGATACATTGATTTCGTGGAAGTTGACGCAGTTGTACCAATGACGCTAAGCGACAACATGACAATAATGTATATTCCCGAGGGAGACGGCAACATACACAGTCACAAGATTGTCGGGACAAGCAGTGATACTAAAGTATGGGATGTAACTGACTACAATCACGTTACTGCCATGGCATGCCAGCACAACGGAAACATGCTGACCTTCAATAACACTACAGACAAACGACACGAATACGTAGCTTTCAACTTATTGGGAACAAAAACAACAGAATTCATAGAACAAGTTGAAAACCAAAACATTCACGGTGCCACAAATCCTGAATTGGTGATTGTATGTCACGAAAGTCTGAAAGGAGCCGCGCAGCGTCTTGCCACACTGCACAGCATACATGACAATATGGAGGTGCTGACAGTAACACAGGATGAAGTCTTCAACGAGTTCAGTAGCGGGCAACGCGATCCAATGGCCATAAGAGAGATGATGAGTATGTTCCACAAACGATCCCTTAGTGACGAAAATCTAACAGTACCACGATATCTACTTTTAATGGGGAAAGGCACCTACGACAATAAAAACATTTTAGGCCTCACCATATCCACCTTAGTTACTTATCAGGACAGCATCTCGTTCGACGACGATGGGGGCTCCATTGCCACCGATGATAAATTATGCTACCTCGATGACGGCGAAAGTGGCACTGTTTATGACGGCATGGATGTTGGAGTGGGAAGAATTCCTGCAAAAAACACTGACGAAGCCAACATCATCATTGACAAGATTGAGCGTTATATAACCCGCAGCGACCTGACTCAAAGCAGCATACGTGGCGACTGGCGAAACAGCATCGCCTTACTTGCCGATGATGCCGACCCCAGTTGCCCCAACGACACCTCGTTTACCACCTCATCGGAAGCAACTGCAAGACTAATAAACGAATATTATCCGCAGTTCACAGTAGATAAAATCTACGCCGATGCCTACATTCAACAGTCCGGAGCCGACGGCTCATACTATCCCGATGTGAACAATGCTCTTAAGAAAAGAATTGACTATGGATGTCTGGTTCTCAACTATATAGGTCATGGTTCAATGCAATACATAGGCACTGAGCGTTACATGATGAAGTCAAACATCAGCAACTATACAAACTACAATCAATTACCTTTTTTTATAACAAGTACTTGTACATTTGGACGGTTCGACATCCCCGACGAGACCTGTGGTGCAGAGGAGTTCCTTTTGGCCGACGGAGCAGGCATTGCATGCCTCGCCGCCTCAAGGCCAATATCGCATGTGCAGGCAGTGAACACCGATATAATAATGCAGTCGATAAACCCCGAGAACCGAATAGGTGATGCCATAAGAATTGCCAAGAACCACCGTCCTACGACTCAGGCTCTTACACTAATTGGCGACCCTGCTGTCAGACTCAACTTCCCCGAACACAAAATTGTAGTGACAGCTATAAACGGTCGTGAAGTTGAAAGTACACGAGCCGACAGTGCAACAGTACTATCCACCGTAACCGTTGAAGGCGAAATCAGAGACAAAGACGGAAATCTTGTGGAGGATTTTGACGGCATTATTTATCCAGAAGTTTATGATAGAGTTGTCAGTACACATACCTTAGCCAACGACAACGAAGGCTGCGAGGTAATGTTCTCACAACAGAACAGCCTATTATACAGAGGACATGCCACTGTAAGTGGTGGACGTTTCAGCTACCATTTCATTGTGCCTCGCGATGTAGCATACAAATACGACCGCGCCAAACTGTGCCATTACGCCAAGAGCACCACCGAAGATGCAACAGGAGCTTATACGAACTTGTTTTTAGGCGGATTCAACGAAGATGTGGACCTCAGTGAGACTCGTCCTGAAATACAATTGTATATGGGAGACACCAATTTCCACAATGGTGGCATCACCGATGCTGACCCGACACTGTTGGTTTTACTCTACGACAGCATTGGAATAAATGCTGTTGGTAGCGGTCTGGGACACGACATTACGGCAACATTGGATGGCAACCCAAACAACATCCTGATACTTAACGAGCTGTATGAAACCGACATCAATGATGAACATCGGGGAAGCATACGCTACAATATGAGCGGACTTAGTACAGGCAAGCACACCATTACGGTAAAAGCCTGGAACATCTACAACTATTCAAACAGCGCGACTATAACATTCAATGTGCGCGGCGAAACTGAAAGCAACTTCCAAGCCTATCCTAATCCGACAAGCGACAAAGTCAGCCTTTATGTAGAGCACAACCAGAAGGGCACCATAGAGCAGGCCCAGATAGACATCTACGACATGAGAGGAGGCCTTGTGCGCAGCCTTACACCAACGGTGACAACAGATGGATACACCGTAGGTCCTGTGCTATGGAACCTTTGCAGCAACAGCGGTGCGAGAGTGGCGCCTGGAGTCTATCTGGTGCGTTTTCTGCTGACCACTGACGAGGGAGAGAAACTGTGTGAACATGGTAAAATAATTGTTAAATAGATACAACACACAATAAAAGAAAATCTATTCCGTTTTTAAGCAACTATATATTATTGAAAACAACACATGAACAGAAACCGATTGAACAGAAGCAAATTCCCTATTCTATTCATTTTAGCTACATTATTTACATGTAGCAACGTTTGGGCGCAAGGCTACAACGACTATGATGTATCTACTGGAAAGACAAACAACTACATACCCACAGGTATGCCTATTCTTCAGATCTCACCCGATGCCATAGCTGGCGCATTGGGCGACTGCGGTGTCGCGACGGCTCCCGACGCATACTCAAGTCACTGGAACAATGCAAAATATGCCTTCGCACCAAACGATTGGAGCATCAGCACAACTTATACTCCTTGGTTGCGCAAGTTAGACCCCGACATGAATTTTCTCTTCCTCGGGGGCTACAAGCGCATTAACAGCCGCAGTACCGTAGGTGCTTCGTTGACATTCTTCACGTTGGGCAAAATCCAACACACTGGCAGCACTGGTGAAGAACTTGGGGAGTTCAACCCTAACGAGTTCGCTTTTGACGGTACCTACGCCATGAAGCTATCCGACAATCTCTCGCTTGGAGCCACGGCAAGATTTGTACACAGCGACCTGACGCAAGGCATGACCATCGAAGACCAAACGACGAAACCTGCAAACAGCCTTGCCGCCGACGTGGGACTATATTATGAACAAGACGTTGACAAAAAACAACAGATTGCATTAGGCTTGCATATCAGCAACTTAGGCTCCAAACTCTCCTATTCGGACGATGACACAGACAATGAGTTCCTGCCTGCGAACCTTAGAATAGGCGGACGCTACACCTACGAAATTGACGACTTCAACAAGCTCAATGTAATGCTTGACCTCAACAAACTACTTGTTCCGACACCGCCCATTTATGGTGAGGACAGCACTTTCCACGGTCTGTATGAGAATTATGCAGACTACCACCAGACAAGTTCTGTTCTGGGTGCAATACAATCGTTCTACGACGCCCCGGGAGGGTTTCGCGAAGAGCTTCACGAGGTAACCCTTGGTTTGGGTGCTGAATACTGGTACGCCAACACCTTTGCCGTGCGTCTTGGCTACTTCTACGAGCACAAAACCAAAGGAGCACGCCAATACCTCACAGCTGGTATTGGACTGAGATACAATGTCATGATGTTTGACTTGTCCTATCTCGTTCCGACAAGCAATTTTTCAAACAACCCGTTGGCAAACACTGTGAGAGTTTCACTCACAATTAATATGAACAAAAAGAAGTGAAAATAAGAACCGGCATAGGATATGACGTTCATCAGCTGCGTGAGGGACTTCCTCTGTGGCTTGGAGGTGTGAAGGTTGAGCACAGCAAAGGTCTGCTGGGCCACTCCGACGCCGACGTGCTTATCCACGCCATCTGCGACTCCCTGCTCGGAGCAGCGGCAATGGGCGACATTGGGCAGCACTTCCCCGACAGTAACCCCACATACAAAGGAATAGACAGCAAGATACTGCTTGCAAATGTTTGCGAACTCATTAGAAACAACGGTTTCGAGATAGGAAACATAGATGCAATACTCTGCATGCAAAAGCCAAAAGTGGCACCATATATACCATTAATGCGAGAGACGCTTGCCAAAGTCATGGGCATAGCCATCGAGGATGTATCCGTAAAAGCCACTACGACCGAGCATCTTGGTTTCGAAGGACGCGAAGAAGGAATCTCCGCCATTGCGAATACGCTAATATACAAAAATAACACCTAAACAATAACAAAACCTTTAAACCCTTGAAAGACGACAGTCAATACAAAGAGAAAGAAGAACAAGGCGTGGAGTTGATGGATGACATCGGCTGCAAACTTGTTGTACACAACGACGACTACCATACATTTGACTATGTCATCAAAGCACTGGTGGACATTTGCAGGCACACCTACGAGCAGGCCGAGCAGTGCACCATTATGATACACTATACCGGCAACTGCGTAGTGAAGAGCGGTGGCTATGAAGAGCTTCTGCCCATGCACACGGCACTGCTAAACAAACAACTAACATCAGAAATAGTACAATAATATGACCTGGCCATTAATCATAATAGTAATAATTGCAGGACTTGTCCTTGTTGCCTTGGAAATCGTTGCATTGCCAGGAGCTATATGCGGTATCTGCGGTGGTGTGCTTCAAATAGTAGGAGTGTGGCAGAGTTATGCCCAATACGGAACCACAGCAGGAATAATAACATTGCTCAGCAGCATCGTTTTGTGCGCTGCGCTTATTGCCATCCTGCTTAAAAGCGGCACTTGGAAACACTTCAGCCTCAATGAATCAAGCGACGGCAAGACAAACCAGGTAAATAAGACGCGAATAACCGTAGGCAGCAGGGGAACAACGATTTCACGGCTGGCCCCAGCTGGAAAAGCACAATTCGACGACGAAATAATTGAGGTTCACAGTGCAGGGGAATTCATTGACGAGCAACGCCCCATCGAAGTACTTGAAATAGAAGGATACAAAATCACGGTAAAACAACTTTAACCTCGAACAAATACCCTATACATTAAAACAAATTCATTATTAATAAAATTAAAATCTTAATCATTATGCCAGTAGATCCAATTACATTAGTAATTATCGCAGCATGTATCATTTTCTTGATACTGTTTCTGTGGTTAGTACCCATCGGAATATGGTTCCAAGCCCTGATTTCCGGTGTTCACACTTCACTTATCCAGCTTGTGTTCATGCGTTTCCGTAAGGTTCCTCCATCGGTCATAGTCAACAATATGGTGTCGGCAGCAAAGGCTGGTCTTAAAGTGAACCAAAATGAACTGGAGGCTCACTACCTTGCTGGAGGTCGAGTCAATTCTGTTGTCAAAGCTCTTATCTCGGCAGACAAGGCCAACATGAACCTTGATTTCAAGACCTGTACCGCCATCGACCTCGCTGGTCGCGACGTGCTCAACGCCGTCCAGACTTCGGTAAACCCCAAGGTTATCGACACTCCTCCTGTTGCTGCTGTAGCAAAAGATGGTATCCAGTTGATTGCCAAAGCCCGTGTCACTGTTCGTACAAACATCAAGCAACTCGTCGGTGGTGCCGGAGAAGAGACCATCCTTGCCCGTGTCGGCGAAGGTATCGTCACATCCATAGGTTCAGCTACAAGCCACAAGCAGGTACTTGAAAATCCCGACAGCATTTCCAAACTGGTGCTGACAAAGGGTTTGGATAGTGGCACAGCCTTTGAGATTCTATCCATCGACATCGCCGACATCGATGTCGGAAAAAACATCGGTGCCCAGTTGCAGATGGACCAGGCAAATGCCGACAAGAACATTGCACAGGCCAAGGCCGAAGAGCGCCGCGCTATGGCTGTTGCACAGGAGCAAGAGATGAAAGCCAAAGCCCAGGAAGCCCGTGCAAAGGTTATCGAAGCAGAGGCTGAAGTTCCATTGGCAATGGCAGAAGCCTTCCGCAACGGCAACCTCGGCATCATGGATTACTACAAAATGAAAAACATCCAAGCCGATACAAGTATGCGCGAATCCATTTCGAAACCTGTTGGAAACACCAAACCCAACAAGGAATAGACAAAGCGTCTATACTTAATGAAAGAGCCCGTCAAAAGCGGGCTCTTTCATTTTACAATACTGTTTCAAGGGTCCAGAGCTTGTTGGAGTTAGAGCCTTTCAGCAGGATAGTGGCGCCTTCAATGGGGTTAGCATTAAGGTAATCGAGTGCCTGGCCGCTGTCACGGAACCACTGTATGCCATCAGTGTTGGCCCAAGGACTGAACTCATCCCCTATCAGCATCACTTTGGAAAATTGCGCTTTCAGAAGACGTTCCACGAGACTGCGATGTTCATTCTTTGACTCCGAACCCAGCTCCTTCATACTCCCCAATATAGCAACCTTGTTGACTCCCTTATATTTGACAAAGTTATCAATAGCAACCTGCATACTGGAGGGGTTGGCATTGTAGCAGTCAAGGATAAGCGCATTACGTTCTGTACGTTTGAATTGCGAACGGTTGTTGGATGGTTGGTACTCCTCAATTGCGGTCTTTATATCAAAAAGGTCAACTTCAAAATAGCGTCCCACACATACTGCAGCCATCGCATTGTCAAAATTGTATGCGCCAAGAAGGTGTGACTGAACCGTATAGACATGATCACCATCTTCGAAATAGAATTTCATATAAGGGTCGGCGGAGACAAAAGAGCCCTTGTATTCAGACTCTATCTTACTGCCGTACGTAACCACAGATGCCATAGGAAGGTTGACTCCACGAGGCTTGAAATCGGGAGTGTAGTCCGTCGGCGTAGCACCCGGGAAGGCAGGGACAAATCCGGGAAGCACAGAAGGGCTCGAAGGCAGAACCGAGTATTTCTCGGCACGTTCCATAAGTATTTCGTTGTCGGCGTTGACAAAGATGACACCTGCCATAGCAGCAAGATGCTTATAGAGTTCCGTTTTGGTATGGACAACTCCTTTGAATGAGCCAAAACCCTCTAAATGAGCTTTCCCCACATTGGTAATGAGACCAAAGTCCGGATTTGCGATGTTACACAGAAAATCTATTTCGCCCATATGGTTGGCACCCATTTCGACTATAGCTATCTCTGTGTCGGCGGGCATTGATAGCAGCGTCAGCGGAACGCCGATATGGTTGTTGAAGTTGCCATGCGTAGCCCAAGTACGATAGCGTTTGGAGAGCACCGCATTGACAAGTTCTTTGGTTGTAGTCTTCCCATTGGTGCCAGTGATGCCAATCACGGGGATAATAAGTTTTGATCGGTGATAGCGTGCAAGTTCCTGCAATGTCTCAAGGACATTTCCGACCAAGAGGCAGCGTTCATCGACATTGTATTTAGGATTGTCAACAACACACAGTGCTGCACCTTTTTCAAGAGCCGACGGAGCAAATGTATTCCCGTCGAAATTGTCGCCCTTCAAGGCAAAGAAAATACTTCCCTCCTTGACGTTGCGAGAATCGGTGGTAACGTCGCGGGACTTGAGATACTCTGAATATAATTGTTCTATGTCCATATCTTAAAATTCAACGTTAATAATAACTATTAATTGGTAAATTTATTATATTGGAGCATGAATAAACCTGCCGGATACCCTATTGTTGCGTCGGAACCAAGATCCAACGAAACAATTATTTTTTTATGGTATGTCATTTATTAAACTATCTAAACGATATCTTACACAAACGGTGCTGCCACACACAAGACTCCTCTACGCACTCTACAGGAACTTGTACCATATTGCACCTGGAACGCGGTGAAGCTTGTGGATCCGAAAGTAAGCGAAATAGAAGATTCCCCCAATAAAAAACAAGAATAATTTGTATTACAGCTTCGCAAATTCCAAATACTTCCCAAAGCAGCACATAAGAACGCTTACGGGCCATTCTACAATAATAAAAAGAGGCTCTTTGGAATCAAGAACCTCTAATTATGTCGGGGCGAGAAGACTCGAACTTCCGACCCCTTGCACCCCATGCAAGTGCGCTAGCCAACTGCGCCACGCCCCGAACTGTTTTTACGCTTTCATCCTTTCGAAAGCGGGTGCAAAAGTACTACTTTTTGCAATACTGACCAAATTTTTTTTCAAGAATGAAAGAAAATAAATACAAACACTACACTTAACTATCTAATAAGCACAACAGTACCTTTCTTTACAATTTGAGTATAGGGATGGTTTTTTTTATGGCATGAGATAACATAAGTATAGACTCCTTGGGGACATTCTTTGCCTTTTTGATTCAAACCCAGCCACGGTTTTTCTGGGTCGAAAGACTCAAAAACAAGCAATCCCTTGCGATCGTAGATAAGTATATGATAACGCTGGATGTCGTAATATTTGACAAGAAAGCGGTTGTTTGTGCTTTCGTCTGGTGTAAAGGCGTTTGGTACCCACAGAATGGTGTGATCCACATGGACCGTGACAGTGGTGGTGTCAAAACACATGTAAGGGTTGTAAGCCCATAAAAGTACATTGATCGAATCCACATCGTCGGGGACTATGTAAGACACCTGAGGGGCTGTCTTGTATGTGCCGTCTGGGAATTCCCATCTGCGAGATGTAGTATTGATGCTCTGGTCGGTAAACACCGCCACCATCTCTCCAGGCGAGACTGTTTTCGGAGTCACATCAGCAATTGCAACAGGTTTGTCGGCTATGACCGTTGCATAGCCCTTCATGGTGCAAGAGTTGTTAGTCGATGTCACTGTATAGACCGTTGTTACTGTTGGCTTTACAACAATAGTATGCTGGGTTTCCTGTCCTACAAGAGTCGGGTCGGGCGGATCAGAAGTCCAATAGACACTGCCAAAGGTTGCCTCTGCCGTCAATTCCGCATAGTCATCACCACAGATACCACTGTCGCCAACAATTGAGATGGTGGGAATCAAATCCGATGTGACAAGGATAGTATCGACTGCTATATTGCCACAAATATCCTCGACGGTAGCCTCGTAAAGTGCTTCCTGCCTTGTGTTTACAGAGACCGACTCACCCTCCAGAATCTCACCAGTGGCGGTGTTGCGCCATGTGACAGTTCTGTTGGGTATGCCACCAGTGACTTCGGCATGCATATAGACTAATTCTGAGTTGCAGGGAATGCTGTCAATCATTATTTCAAGCGCGATGGAATCAACATCAATGATATAGAACTCCAACGAGTCGGAACGCGTACATCCATTAGAGACTGATATGACAATCTTTGCATATTCACGTCCGTCAGTACCCTCTGACACGTTGTCAAAAGTAGGAATAATGGGGAGAGGCACATCGCTGACATTGGAAGGGATTGTAAGGTCTGGGGGGATCGTATTGAAATCAACTCCGTTGGTGACATCACCTTCGACAGAGAGGGTTACAACAAGTGCCGAACCTGTATCAGAGGTGCGGTTGAAATGGATAACCGACTCGCATCCTTCGTACATTTCATTAGGTGACAGTAAATTGGAGGGATTGTCAATTACAGCCTGGACACTTACAGACGACAAACTATTGGCCTCAAGGAAGACACCCGAGTCCCATGCATTGTCACTGACATCGGCTATGGCTATCACTATGTGGTATCGAGTGCATGGAACTACTTTGGCTTCAGCTGTAAGAGGCGTTGTAAAGCCATCGTATTGGACAGTTGAGCTCACGGTGTTGTCATGATAGAACTGCGTATTGTCCAAGTTGCATTGGACAAGGGAAGTGGCATTCTCGCCGCTTTCTCCGCCATTGACTGAATTGATGGCCACAGTTGATTCGGTGTTGGGAATCAAAGCAATATTGGTATTATTGTACATTCCATTTTCTGATCGAGGGTCAGGACCCGTCAGAAAGAAACCGAATACATCATTGTAATGGCTGCATACATATTCAGGATACTCCTCAGAGGCAAAAACATATCGGAACATGATGGAGTCGGATCGGGGAACAAAATCGAACTCCAAAACAGCACAGTCGTACAAAGTGTCAGCTTCCACACTCTGAAGAAGCGGGACACAGTTATAATTCGAACAGCCCGAGGGCATCATACCTCCCGAAGATGGACTATCATTAGGTCCCAAAGAGACCGAAACATTGCCAGTGGAAATGAGAATACCTTGGGAAATACCAAGATTGGTTGGAGTGTTGCCCGTTGTAAAATAACCTATGGCGAAACAGTCCCTGACATTTGTTGAACCGTTGAACCTGACATTGGAGACATCCACACCGCCACCCAAGAAGATATTCTCAACCAATGAGTCGGCAGTCCATCCCTCGGGAATTGCATAGCCATATACCAAATTCAACTGTGCATGCGAAACCACAGGAAGCAACAAGGCTAAAAATAATATTTTCACACTTTGATTACGCATACAAATTAAAGGCTATATGTTAGAGAGAGTTAAGTAAGACTGTAGCAAGAGTTACCTGAGAAGGACGACGGTGCCCTTCTTGATTATCTGCTCGAAAGGATAGGTTATCTTGTGGCAGGAGATAAGGTATGTGTAGGCACCCTGCGGGCACTCTTTACCGTTCTTGTTCAGACCAGTCCAAGGCTCTTCGGGATCGTAGGACTCAAAGACAAGCTGTCCCATACGGTCATAGATGAGAATGTGGTAGCGCTGCACGTCGTTGAGTTTGACAAGGAAGGTGTTGTTTGTACTCTCGTCGGGAGTGAAGGCATTGGGTACCCAAAGCGTAGTGTGATCGACATATACCGTTACAGTAGTAGTATCGAAACAGAGATAGGGGTTGTAGGCCCAGAGGCGGATGTTGAGAGAATCAACATCATCGGGGACAAGATAAGTTATCTGTTCGTCAGTCTTGAAAGTGCCGTCGGGGAGTTCCCATTTGCGAGTCGTGGTATGTTGGCTGCGGTCAACGAAAACCGCCTCCATCTGTCCAAGCGAGACAGTCTTGGGTATCGCCTCTCCTATGGCCACTGGCGGTGGCTCAACAGCGACACTCGAGGACTTTGAATTGGTACAAACACCATTGATGGCATTGACTGTATATTCCGTAGTAACTTCAGGATTGACAACAATAACGTTGTGCGATTCCTGACCGGTAAGGGTTGCATCGTTGGGGTTGGCCAGCCACATAAAGCTCTCTGCTGTAGTGGTGACTGTCAGTTCGGCAGCTTCGCCTCCACAGATACCGGCGTCGCCGCGTATGGTAATGTCGGGAATGGTATCGACGATGATAAGGATAGAGTCATGGCCGAAGCACTCGGCACCTGAGGTCTTACCATATACATAGTAGATAGTAGTTGAGTCGGGCATGAAGGTATGTGTGTTGGCTGTTGCAAAGTTAGCACCGTCGTCCCATGAATACTGTGAAGTTCCCGAAGCTGTCAGCGTTGTCGACTGTCCTTCGCAAATCCGTTCGGAGGAGGCAGAGAGAGTCATATTCGGCAGCGGAATAGTGACTATGCGGAAGGTGTCAATGTCTTCCCATATTTGGCCATTCCATGTAATGTATGATTTAGTAACATAGAGGGAAGTCTCCTGTGGTTTAAAAGTCACCGAAGGCGAAGATGTCTCAAATGGAGCATGCCCCACGGCACTCCACACCACACTGTCAGCGCCAATGACATTAAGAGAGAGAGGTTCGTCAACACAGACCACCGTGTCATGCGGCTGGATGGCGAAGTTGCGGCGGACGCCGATTGTAATTGTGTCATCGGCCAAGTTGTGGCAGGAGTCCTCGACAATGACAAGGTATCTTGCGGCGGGCAATGTATTGACAGTCACTATTTCGCCTGTTATTTCCGAGCCAGTGTTCATATTGCGCCACCTTACTGTTCGGTTGGGCATGCCACCCGTGATGACGGCACGCATCTGAACCTGGGATGTGACATTCATGATGGTATCGCGTTCCACATTGAGCGTTATAGGCTCGGTGTCAATGATATAGAATTCCACCGAGTCGGAACGCGGACAGCCGTTGGAAGGGCTCAATACAAACTTGGCATATTCAATGCCGTTAGTGCCCTCATCATTGCCATCCATAAAGGGCTGGATGATAACATTCATGTCCTGTGTGTCGGCAGGGAATGAGAAAGTCTGGTTGAACTCCTCGAAATCATGACCATTCACCACCTCACCCTCTATATCAAGTGTGATACTGATAGGTACGCTTGATGTTCTTTCCCTGTGGATGTGCAGGGTTGCCTCGCAACCCTCGTAGAGGTTATCGGGGTTTTGTGGATTGGCTGGATTATCGAAAGAAAACTGCAATGGAGTGGAGGAAAGGCTGTTGGCCTCAAGAAAGACTCCCGAGTCCCATACATTGTCACCAACATCGCCAATAGCCATAATAAGGTGATATGGGGTGCAGGGAACAACCTTTGCCTCGGCAGTAAGAACAACAGTAAAACCATCATACTGAATATAGTTGCTGGTCTGGTTATCGACAAAGAATTCGGTATTAGTCAAAATACAAGGATTAGAGCCGTATGATTGACCTCCATTTACAGTATTTATTGTAACAGGGATAGAATCGTGAATAAGGGCGATATTTTTGTTGTTGTACATACCGCCACCTCCTTCCTGTGGGGTTCGTGGATCCACACCAGTGATAAAGAAACCAAATATGTCGTTAACATTCTGACACACATACTCAGGATATTCTTCAGAAGCAAATACGTAACGGAACCGGATAGAATCGGAATGTGGAATAAACATAAAATCAAGTACAGCACAATCGTTGACTGTACCCGTGGCTGCTGCAATCAAAGGAGCGCATGTCTGTGAAGTACAGCCCGAAGTCGCCGACAAGCCTCCATCATTATTAGCACCTGCAGCCAAAGAAACAGCACCAGAGCCCATTATTATACCCTCGGTGATGCCAAGGCCTGTAGCGTTTGCACCTGTGGTAAACTTACCGATAGCGTTACAGTTAATGGGGCCGGTGGAACCGTTGAATTTCACATTGTAAATCTCCACACCTTGACCCAGAAGGACGTTTCTGACAAGCGAATCGGCAGTCCATCCTGCGGGCAAAGAAGCACCCTGCGTTACAACAAGCTGAGCCTGCAGAGCATTGGGTATCAACAAAATAACATAAAACAACAATACTAACAAGGTTGTTTTAGATAGACTATTTTTTATCATAAGAAACAATAATTTTAGCGATGCAAAGATACAACATTTTTTTGAAACACAAAAAAAAATTCCAGTGCCCCTAAAATGAGGAATAAAAAAAAACATCCCCCCCTTGGGGAATCTATTACAAAACCCCGACTAAAACCACATAATTTTAATGAGAAAAACTCAAAACGATGGTTTGCGAGTCACCTTCTTCCGGCAAGGAGGTGTAGCAGGCAATATTTGTCGGCAAAGCCCCTTTTGCAACAAGGAAGTCAGTGATGGCACGCAGACGGGCATCATTCAAAAGTCGGCAGAAACCGATGTCTTCACTGTCATTGAAAGCCGAATAGAGAGAAAGTTTAATATTCTCATTCTCACGCATGAATCGAGCGATGAGTTCCAGACGTGTCCTTCCCTGCGGCGAAAGTTCGCATGCAACTGCGGTGGGAAACAGGTCGGAGTAGAATATATAGTTATCTATAGGGAAGGTAAAGAGGACAACATCCTGTATATCCGGGCTGTAAAGCGTGCTTGACGATGCAACACGCTGCGGGGTATATTGTCGTTGCGAGGAGAAATGTTCGGGAGCGGAAAAGATGAGCTCACATTCCTCGTCGGGTTGCAAATAGAGCACATATTTTCCTTTGGAGTCGCAACGAATGGTCTGGTCGCCCATCCCTTTGCGGTGCACAGTTACCGAGGCCGACGAAAGCTGCTGCTCATTGACACTTGAAGAGACCACACCACGGAGGGCTACACAGTCGAGACGACCGGAGAAGTGATTGACAGTATGGTTGCCAGCCGAGTCGCGAGAGACGAACCAACCCGAAGTGAGGTCGTCGAAAAAAGCAATGGCTATGTCATCGTCGGGTGTGCAGAATGGGGCCTCAAGGCTGTAGGCCTTACATTGCCCAATGGGATACATATATGCAGTATCGCCAGTTTGTTCAAGAGCCACGAGGCGTGTGGCGTATAGGTCGAATCCACCGACGGCATCCTTGCGTCCATTGGAGGCAAAGACAAGGAAATCGCCATAGATGGCAGGAGAGATTTCGTCTCCGTCAGTATTTATAAAACGTCCAAGGTTTTGCGGATATTGCCATTCGCCGTTGTGCATGACCGAATACCAGAGGTCGCGTCCACCGAAACCCAACGGACAGTCGGAAGAGAAGACCATAGCCTGCCCATCGGCTGAAAAGACAGGGTTTTCTATTGAAAACGAGAATCGGTAAGGCTTGACTCGACGTTCGGAATACTTTCCCGGCCGTTTCTGATAGTGCTCGTAGAGCGAAGAGAAGCCCTTACTGTCTCGACGTGTGTAATAGACTGATTCTGACTGCGGATAACGCACCAAATAGGAGAGCCCATCGCCAAAAGAGAGGAGAGCAGTATCGACATGCGGTTCAGAAGTGCGGCCATTGAAATAGTTTGCCGAAAGCAACATGCCACCCGAAGCAAGGCGCAGTTGGGAGTCGAAGAAAGAAAGGTCGGTCAGCGGAGCAGGCAAACGGATGGCTGACACGGTAGTGACGGTGACAGAATGGTTGGAAGAGGTCTGAGCAAACAGGCCGGTATTGCCTATAGGAAACAGCGACAATCCCATCACAAACGAAAAACCAATTAACAATAGTTTTTTCATATATGGTTTAGGGGATTAAGATTAACGGGAGCACCTCAGACATTTCTGAGATGTAGTGGAAAGTCAGACCCGCCAGATAGTCGGGAGTTATATCCTCGACATCGCGCCTGTTGTCCTGACAGAGAACAATCTCAGCAATTCCGGCACGTTTGGCGGCAAGAATCTTTTCACGGATACCGCCTACAGGGGTTACGGCGCCGCGAAGGGTGATTTCACCTGTCATTGCGACATCGGGACGCACCTTTTTGTTAGTGAAGGCACTGACCATCGCAGTAAACATTGTGATTCCGGCAGAGGGACCGTCTTTCGGCGTGGCACCTTCGGGGACATGGATATGCAGATTACTGTTTTCGATAACCTCTGGATCAATATTGAAACGTTCCGCATTAGCTTTAAGGTATTCAAACGCGAGAGTGGCCGATTCCTTCATGACATCGCCGAGGTTGCCCGTCATTGTCAATGTTCCTTTACCCTTGGAGGTGCAAGCCTCGATAAACAATATGGTTCCACCCACCTGCGTCCAGGCAAGACCTGTGACGACGGCAACACGTGGTTCAGAGCCTCGCCGCTCAGACTGGTGAATGGGCAAGCCCAATATGGAGCGGAGTTCACCGGATACAATTTTCTTCGATGCATCCTCACCGTAATTCACCTTCACTGCTCTGTTGCGGATCACCTTCCCTATCATCTTCTCGAGTTGGCGGACACCCGACTCGCGCGTATAGTCCTGAATGATACACCGCAGCGTCTCATTCGGAAAACTATAGTCACCGCGTTTGAATCCGTTGTCCTTCAACTGGCTAGGGACAAGATATTGCTTGGCAATTTGTAGTTTTTCCTCCATAACATAGCCGGGAATTTCGATTACTTCCATTCGGTCGAGAAGTGCGGGATGAATTCCTGCGGTGGTGTTGGCCGTAGCTATAAACAGGACGTTTGAGAGGTCGTAATCGACATCAAGATAATTGTCGTGAAAAGCGTGATTCTGTTCAGGGTCAAGCACTTCGAGCAGTGCGGCCATTGGGTCGCCGCTGATGTTGTTGGCCTGAACCTTATCAATCTCGTCAAGGACAAATACTGGGTTGGAGACCTTTGCCTTGAGCATTCCACTGATGACACGACCGGGCATTGCACCCACGTATGTGCGACGATGTCCACGGATCTCAGCCTCATCGTGCACACCGCCGAGGGCAACACGTACATAATTGCGCCCCAGAGCGGAAGCAATGGATTTGCCCAACGAAGTCTTACCCGTACCCGGAGGACCCACAAGGCATAGCACCGGTGACTTGCGCTGGTCGGTGAGATTCAAAACCGCCATCATTTCCAACACACGCTCCTTAACCTTTTCCAAACCAAAATGATTGCTGTCTAAACGTTTATGAGCCTTCTCAAGATTTGTATTGAAACTGCCGCGGTGATTCCACGGCAAGTCAAGCATAAAATTCAGATAATTGATTTCGAGACCATAGTCAGGCATTGACTGCGGGGTACGCAGCAGTTTCTGCAACTCGTTGTCAAAGTGTGCGGCTACCTCGGCTGGCCATTCCTTTTTGGCTGCCCTTTCTCGAATCTTGCGGATGTCAGCGTCGGCGGATGCACCACCCAGTTCCTCTTGGATTACATGCATTTGCTGGTTGAGGAAATATTCACGCTGCTGTCTATCCATCGAAACTCGCGTCTTCTCCTGAATCTCATGGCGCAGATCCTCGACGGAAGCCATCGCTTGCACCTGGCGAATCAAGGCGATGATACGTTCCGAATAAGTCTTCATCTCCAACAGACCCTGTTTCAGTGGGATATCCATGTCTATATGCGTGGCGATGAAATTGATCTGCATTCGCTGGCCACGTATTTCGCGTATAGTTTTTATAGATATATCATTAGGATTCACCGACTTAAGATAAGAGGTATATTTTCTGGTCAAAATACGCACTGATTCGCGGTCTTCCTTGCTCAGCTTACCCACCGTGTCGGCATTAGCTTCAAGTCGTTGTTCTCCCATCAGATACGGTTCTGACGAGATAATGCGTCCCAGACGGAAACAGCTGTTTCCACGGAGAATAGCGAGGACATCGTCATCGTTCATATCGATAACTTTGACAACCAAAGCGATACATCCAACATCATAAAGACTTGAGCGCTTGGGGTGCTCCGACTCGTCACGCTGAGTCACAACACCGATATATTGGCCTGACTCAGCGGCATCGCGCAGAAGTTTCAGAGAGCTTTGGCGCGTAATGGTCACAGGCGTAATAGTTCCCGGAAAAAGGACATTGCCTGTAAGAGGAAGTATCGGCAACAGATCGGGGCAGTCGGGATTGGATGTGAAGAGGAATTCGTCTGGGTCATCGGTATCAATCATCGGCACCACATCAATCTTGGCATGGCCCAGTTCGTCTCCCCCCATTACATCCCTGAAAAGTTCATCAATATATTTATTCTTCATATCAAGCGATTAGTTCACATATAAAACATCAATTTCTTTTTACGTTATACTCCCCCAAAAGTTTCATTTATGTACCATTTAAAGCAAAAAAAAAGCTCTTGCGAGAAGAGCTTTTTTCCTAACATTTAACCTAAAACAAACTACCTTCTATTTATTTTTGTTGTATCTTTTGTACTTGCTCATGAACTTATCGACACGTCCTGCGGTGTCAACCAGTTTCAGCTTACCAGTGAAGTAAGGATGAGAGGTGTTGGAGATTTCAAGTTTCACAACGGGGTATTCCTTACCATCGGTATAAACAACAGTATCCTTGGTATTTGCACAGCTCTTGGTGAGGATCATATTGTCGTTGGACATATCTTTGAACACTACCAGTCTGTAATTCTCGGGATGGATGCCTTTTTTCATTGTCTTAAAATTTTGCCGTTTTAAACAGTGGTTTTTTAAACGATTGGTTAATTAATATTCATTTTTTGAGGGTGCAAAAGTACAAACATTTTTCAAACTGACAAAACTTTTTTTCGAAACGTCAGACAAACGACAACCCAAAACATGATTTACAACACATTACAAAAATATTATTTATTACAAAAATGGCATGAGGGAACTTTTGTCCGCGAAAAAACAAATCCAAAAAATCAAAATTCAGGGTGCCGCGTGCAGAGCTGCTTACGCACCTAAGTTGTATTATTCGAAATAAGAAATCTGACGCGTTATGACCTGATAGAGGTAGCCTTCGGAAGGTGATACATGGAATACGTATGCCTGAGTCCAGTTCCCATGCTCATCATAATAATATGAATATAGGAATGCCTGGCGCAGAGTGGTCAGGTAGTACGAACATTTTTCGACAAGATGCCCTTCGGTATCATAACGGAATTTCTCGCCACCTTTGTAAATAGTGTTTTCACCCTCAGTATATGTAGAAAAGGTCATGTAGCCGAAGTCGTTGTGTTCGTATGAGATAGCTGCTTGTTCTTTACCCTCCTCGTCGTAGGTGGTCATTTTCAAAAGAGTATTCTTCTTATCGAACTGATAAACAGACTTCTCTACAATCGAGTCGGAAATACCAAACATATCGGCAGTAATAGTGTGTTTCTTGCGGTCATAACTATAGGTAGTCTGAGAGAGGAGTTCGCTATAAGGCTCCTGGGTGCGCAAGTCCTTGACCAGACGGTTTTTCTTATCGTAATAATAGCTTACGATAATAACAGGGTTACCCATCGTATCATAATAGGTATTCTGCGTAAAGTAGCCCTCACGGTTGAAATTGTTGCGCACTGGCTGGCCGACAATACGCCCCTGGGGAGTGCGTTTGGTTGTCAAAACCGATTTGACAGGACCTTTCAAATGCTCTTCCTGAATATCGGGTGCGAAATGCTGAGCTTTGGCAACAGTCGAAACAATCAGCAATATTACAGCGAAAAGAATAATTTTCGGTTTCATAAAACGAGATATTTTGATTTGCAAAGATACAAAGAAAATTTTAAAATAATATATTAAGGACAAAAATATTTTAAATCTTATATCGTTATCACATCGATATATTTTGTTTATTTAAAAAAAAACGCAACTTTTTTTCAAAAAAAAGACACTTACAAAGAAAAAAGGAGAATACGATGAATATAAAGACTGCGTCGCTTCTTGGAATGGTATTGGCCCTGCTTATTTGCGTACCGTCGGGCACCAAGGCAGCACCTGCAAAGAAAGAGAAGGGTTACAAGTTCACCCTTACCATAGCCGGCAACCAAGACTCGATAATGTACATGGGCAACTACTACGCAGGCAGCACTCTGGCCATAGACACGGCGCGCCCCGACAAAAAAGGCATCTTTGTTTTCGAGCGCAAAGACTACGAACTGAAGCCTGGCCTGTATTTTTTCTGCAACCCCAAGGGGGACTATGTGGAATTCATCGTTTACCACGAGAAGCTAAATTTCACATTCCAGACCGACGAAAAAAACTGGACCGACTACATGAAAGTCAAAGGCTCAAAGGAAAACGAATACTTCTACGAATTCCATCATGCCAACAAGACTGTATATCGCGAAATAGACTCTGTACTGAAGGCTGTCGGCAACAATGACGAATTCAAAGCATATCGCAAAACGGCACTCCAGAAACTGGACAGCATCAAGGAAAGCATGATAAAAGCTCATCCAAATAGCATGCTTTCGCTGATGATGAACTCAACCCGCGAAGTCCACGTCCCCACTGAAGACGCCCAAGGCAACCCTCTGAGCAACCGTGAACGATGGGAATACTACATGGACCATTACTTTGACTTTATTCGACTTGACGACGACGCGACGATACGCACGCCTGAGATGGTCTTCCACAAACGTTTCACAACTTATCTCGACACCAACCTGCACAACGCACCGGCAGAAATGATCTGTGAATATGTGGACAAATTAATAGAGAAGTCAAGACCGTCGAAAGAGATGTTCCGCTACCTTGTGCAGACCATTGCGGAAAAATACCTTCAAAGCAATGTAATGAGCTATGACGCAGTGTATGTCCACATGGTGAAAAAATACATAGAAGCAGGCGAATGTTTCTGGATGTCGCCAAGTGTGGTGGACTACAACGTAAAACGCGCCGACACATGGGATAGACTGTTGATAGGAAAGCCTGCTCCGGAACTGATAATGAAAGATATGAACGGACAGCTGCATAGTCTTTATAGCAGTCCGCACAAATACACTCTGCTCGTTTTCTGGTCGCCCACCTGCGGACACTGCAAGACCATCATTCCGAGTCTATACAAGAAATATGAGCAATACAAGGACAAATACGACATCGGAGGCTTTGCCGTGCTCAGCGAGCCCGACGACAACACTCGTCCGCAATGGAGAGAGTTCATCGCCAAAAACAAAATGACCTGGCTGAACCTGGATGGCGGCGAAGCCAACATCGACTGGCACGAAGTCTATGATATCGTCACAACTCCGCAGATATACCTTCTCGACAGCGAGAAGAAAATCCTCGCCAAAAGACTTAATGCCGATTCGTTCGAGATGGTAATAAAGGCAATTGAAGGAGAACAATAATAAAAAGCAAAATTAATGAATAAAAAGAGATTACTGATGGTTGGATGCGCAGCACTGGCTCTCGCAACCGCCTGCAAAAACAAAGAAAACATGGAAAACCCTTTCTTTTCCGAATGGAACACACCCTACAACATTCCGGATTTTGAAAAAATAAAACCGGAACACTACATGCCCGCCTTTGAGGAAGGCATGAAACGTCAGAAAGCCGAAATCAACGCCATTGTGAACAGCAAAGAGGCCCCAACTTTCGAGAATACCATCGAGGCTCTGGAATACAGCGGAGCGCTGCTGAACGAGGTTAGCGCAGTCTTCTTCAACATCATGGAGAGCAACAGCAGCCCCGAAATAGACTCCATCGCCGAGAAAGTTATGCCTATGATGTCGGCACATGGCGATGACATCATGCTCAACAAGAAACTGTTCGAGCGTGTCAAGGCTGTATATGACAAAAAAGACGAACTGAAACTGAACAGCGAGCAAATGAGACTGCTCGAGGAAACATACAAGAACTTCGTCCGCAACGGAGCCAATATCCCTGCCGAGAAGCAGGCCCGCTTCCGCGAAATCAACAGTCTTCTCTCTTCGCTGACACTGCGTTTCGGAAACAATGTGCTAAAAGCCACCAACGATGTACAGCTTGCGCTTACCGAAAAAGAAGTGAAAGGACTGAGGCTCACCGACGGCCAGCTGGCAGCAGCCAAAGAAGCCGGTGAAACCAACAAAGAGACACAGGGCAAATACGTATTCACACTGCAGATGCCCAGTTGGGAGCCTTTCATGCAGAACTGCAACAACCGCGACATGCGCGAGAAAATGTGGAGAGACTACGAGCACCGCTGCGCCCCGAATACCAAATACGACAATAGCGTTATCATCGACAGCATCGTCAACCTGAGACTTGAAAAAGCACAAATTCTCGGCTTTGAGAGTCACGCTGCCTACACCCTCGACGACTGCCTTGCCAAGACACCAGAAGCAGTCTATAAATGTCTTATGGAACTCTGGACCCCTGCACTGAAAAAGGCAAAACAGGAATGTGCCGAATACCAGAAAATGCTCGACAAAGACTATCCCGGCGAGAAACTGCAGCCGTGGGATTGGCGCTACTACTGCGAAAAGGTACGCATGGAACGCTACGACCTTGACGACGAGCAGATTCGCCCCTATTTCTCACTCGACAATGTGCGCCAGGGAGCCTTCGATGTCGCCAACAAACTGTACGGCATCACTTTCCGTGAGAACAATAAACTTCCGAAATACGACCCCGAAGCAATTTCCTACGAAGTCCTGGACGGAGACAATGTTATCGCCATCCTCTATATGGATTTCTTCCCGCGCGAAAGCAAACGCAGCGGTGCATGGATGACCAACTTCAGGGAACAATATGTTGACAAGGACGGCAAAAATGTCATCCCAATTATCTCTATGGTGTGCAACTTCTCAAAACCCACCAAGGACAAACCAGCCCTACTCAACTTCGACGAATCGGAGACCCTCTTCCACGAGTTCGGCCACTGCCTGCACAGCATCCTCTCCAACTGTCACTACCGTTCGTTGAGTGGAACCAACGTTCCGCGCGACTTTGTCGAACTGCCCTCTCAGGTAATGGAGAACTGGTGCCGCCATCCTGAAGTTATGAAGACCTACGCTCGCCACTATAAGACCGGCGAATCCATTCCCGACAGCCTCATCGCCAAGATTGCCGCTGCCGCAACCTATGGACAGGGATTCATCAACACCGAACTCCTCGCCGCTTCGCTGCTCGATATGGACTACCACAGCATCACCAAGCCTACCAAGATAGACCTGCCTGGATTTGAGGAAAAGGCAATGGCCAAAATAGGCCTGATACCCGAAATCATCTCGCGCTACAAGAGCCCCTACTTCCAGCATATCTTCAGCGGCGGATACTCGGCAGGATACTACAGCTACACCTGGACAGCCATCCTCGACGCTGACGCTTTCGAGGCGTTCCGTGAGAGCGGCGACCTCTTCAACCCCGAACTGGCAAAGAAGTTCCGCAGACTGCTTTCACGCGGCAACACAGAAGACCCGATGAAGATGTACATCGAGTTCCGCGGAAAAGAGCCCAGCGTGAAGCCACTGATGAGAAACCGTGGACTAATCTAATCTCTGGTCACTAATCACCAATCACTTGAAAACAACCAACATTATATTCTGTGCCATGCTGCTTTCGGGCAGCATGGCCTGTTGTCAACCCAAGCAGCAGTACCCACAAGTTGTCGAGGGTCCAGGCATAGAGTTGGCCTTGCCCTCAGTTCTAAGCAACGACATACTCGATGAGCACATCATTGAATATGAAGGATTCACGGTGTCGTACAACCACAAGACCCTCATTCCAAACTGGGTGGCATACGATGTGACTGCATGGGAGACACAAGGCGAATATACTGCAGGCTCCAATTTCAGCCGCGACCCAAACCTTAAAGGTCGCCAAGCATCCCGTGAGGACTACTCACATTCTGGATGGGACAAGGGCCACATGGCGCCCAAAGCCGATCTGAAATGGTCACAAAAAGCATGGTGGGAGAGCCATTACTTCACCAATATCTGTCCCCAGAACCGCAAGATGAACGGTGGCGACTGGAACAGTCTGGAGCAGCATGTGCGGAAGTGGGCTCGGCAATATGGTAGGGTTTACGTGGTTTGCGGTCCTATTTTTGACAGTTGTCAATATGGTACAACAGGGAAAGCCAACGTGCATATTCCAGATGCATTCTTTAAAGCGTTGCTTGTACCATATGGCGACAGCTACTCAGGAGTGGCATTCATCATGCGAAACGACGACCGCAAGCAGCCTCCGCGCAAAGTCGCCATGAGCATCGACAAAGTCGAGGAGATTATTGGGCGCGACCTGTTCCCCACCCTTGACGACAGTATCGAAGAACAAATCGAATCGAAATACAAACCGTCCGTATGGGGATTCTGAAAAAATAATGAGAGTACAAAAATAAAGGAAGACTGGACTGAGGTTTTATTTTAATTATTTTTTTTATTTTTGCACATCTGATTGCTTATTATAAATAATTAAAACATATCTATTTATCAGATACTTAAAAACGAACTGTCATAAAAAAATATTGATTTAAAAGAACAAACAATTATCAAAATAGAGAAAAGCTAATCATTATGGGAAGAGCGTTTGAATACCGCAAAGCGAGAAAATTGAAACGTTGGGGTCACATGGCCCGAACTTTTACAAAAATCGGGAAAGAGATAGAACTGGCAGTTCTTGCCGGCGGTCCCGACCCATCGAGCAACCTGCGCCTGCGCCTGCTGATGCAGACCGCCAAAAGTGAGAGTATGCCTAAGGAAAACGTGGAACGCGCCATAAAACGCGCCACAGAGAAGGACAAATCGGCATACAAGGAGGTGGTGTATGACGGCAAAGGGCCTCACGGCACCGCCTTTGTTGTGGAGACAGCCACCGACAACCCCACACGCACCGTAGCCAACATCCGCGCAGCATTTGTCCGTGGAAAAGGCGAACTGGGCACAATGGGTATGAACGACTTCCTATTCGAAAGGAAATGCAGTTTCGTCGTAGCCTGGCGCGACGGAATCGACATGGACGAGTTGGAACTGGAACTCATAGACTGCGACATTGACGAAGTATTCCGCGACGAAGACGAAATCATGATCTATGCCGACTTCAAGAACTATGGTCCAATTTCAAAGTACCTTGAAGACAAAGGCTACGAAATCAAGTCATTCAAGTTTGAGCGCATACCCCTCTCAATGCGCGAGCTCACACCCGAGCAGCAGGAAGATGTCAACGGCCTTATTGAGCGTCTCGAAGCCGACGACGACGTCGTAAATGTCTTTCATAACATGGCGTAATTTCTAAAAAAAACAGAAACAAATTCCGCTCTCCATGTCTGAATAAGTATGGAGAGCATTTTTTGTCTTAATATATTAGACTAATAACAAGAAACTTACAAAGGATACCAACTTTTTTTTCGTCAAACAGGCTTCATTTAAAAAAATAGTTGTACTTTTGCAGCCGATTTTGACAGAGAAAACATGTAAAATCAAGAACCAACTGCCGCATTCGTCTAGTGGTCCAGGACAACTGCCTCTCACGCAGTAGATCATCGGTTCGACTCCGATATGCGGTACCAAAGCGACAAAATTAAATAGTTTTGTCGCTTTATTGTAATTCGTAACTCAAATATCATGAAAACTGAGAAAAAAGAATACACATCACCGGAGCTGACAGTTGTAAGTTTCACCGTGGAACACGGATTCACAAACACTACACTTGATATAGCTCCCAAAGACGATGCTCCCAACCGCAATGTAGAAGACTACAACGTGCGTAACGGCTGGGGCAGTTCCAATAACAGTTTCTGGAATTGATAAAAAAAAGGTACGCAGGCGAAATGCCTGCGTACCTTTTAGTGTCTATAGCAGACTCTCTATGTCGGCAATAATTTTCTGTGCCAAAGCGTCGGCCTGTTCTGCGGTGTGAGCCTCGCAATAGATGCGGATGATTGGTTCAGTGTTTGACTTGCGAAGATGCGCCCAACTGTCGGCGAAGTCGATCTTCACACCGTCGATGGTGCTGACGTGCTCGTCTTTGTACTTCTCGGCCATCTTTCTAAGGATTGCATCAACATCCATGTCGGGAGTAAGATCCTTGCGATTCTTCGAGATGACATACTCAGGATAGGTGGCACGCAGTTGCGAAGCCTTCATGCCACGCTGTGCCATGTTGGTAAGGAACAGAGCCACACCTACAAGAGCGTCGCGACCGTAGTGAAGGGCGGGATAGATAACACCGCCGTTGCCTTCGCCGCCGATAACGGCATCAACTTCCTTCATCATAGTTGTCACATTGACCTCACCAACAGCCGAAGCAGCATATTTGTAACCCATGCCTTCGGTGACGTCGCGCAGGGCACGCGTAGAGGACATATTGGACACGGTGTTGCCAGGTGTGTGGCGCAGCACATATTCTGCAACAGAAACAAGGGTGTATTCCTCACCAAACATGTCGCCGGTCTCGCACACCAGTGCAAGGCGGTCAACATCGGGGTCAACGACGATACCCAAATCGCAATGCTGCTCTTTGACGACAGAAGCAATCTCCGTAAGGTTCTGCGGAAGCGGTTCGGGATTGTGGGCAAAATGACCAGTAGGCTCACAGTTGAGCTCCACGACATTGTTGACTCCGAGAGCACGAAGCAGCCGCGGGATGGCTATGCCGCCCGTTGAGTTGACTGCATCGACTGCAATACGGAAATTGGCTTTGGCAATTGCTTCGCGGTTTACGAGCGGAAGGGCGAGAACACGCTGAATATGAGCGTCGATTGTATTGAGGTCTTCGGTCACAGTACCAAGTTTGTCAACTTCAGCGAACAAGATTTCATCGCTGTCGGCAAGACGCAAAACCTCCTGACCTTCAGCGGCATCGATAAACTCACCTTTGGCATTGAGAAGCTTCAGTGCGTTCCAGTGCTTGGGATTGTGCGAGGCAGTGATAATCACACCGCCATCAGCTTTCTTGTCTATCACCGTCATTTCCGTTGTGGGCGTAGTGGAGAGTCCTGTCTCTATGACATTTATACCCATACCCATCAGCGTTCCGACAACAAGGCGGTCAACCATAGCACCCGAAAGACGTGCATCGCGACCCACAACGAGAGTCAACTGTTTGTCTGGCTGTTGCCTCTGAAGGAATGTAGCAAAAGCAGCGGTGAATTTAACCACATCGAGAGGAGAGAGTCCGTCGCCGGCAGGTCCTCCGATAGTACCCCTGATGCCGGAGATTGATTTAATTAAAGACATTATTTTTCAGTTTTTTGCATTAATAATTGAATGAATTTATGCGCATTTTGAAAGTGCAAAAGTACACATTTTTACAAAATTGTACAAAAAGAATGTTTGTTATATGAAAAAAAAGCGTATATTTGCTTTTTGTTAACAAGCATCGTTTTTAAGTTATTTTTTTCTGTATCAAAGCATAATCATTATTTGCAGCAGAAGAAAGTGGCTAAAAAAACGATTGTAGTTATTATAATATATAACAAAAAGGATTGTCAAAAGATGCATATAGCAATAGCTGGTAATATTGGCTCAGGAAAGACGACGCTGACTGACAAGCTGGCAAAGCACTACGGATATGAGGTTCTGTTGGAAAAAATGGAGGCCAATCCGTACATAAACAGTTTCTATGAAGACATGCGCAGGTGGAGCTTCAACCTGCAAATCTATTATCTCCACACTCGCTACAAACAACTTCTTGAAATGAAGCAGCGCGGAGTCTCCTTTGTCCAGGACCGCACCTTGTACGAAGATGCCTACATCTTCGCCCCCAATCTTCAGGCTATGGGACTGATGAACATGCGCGACTACGAAAACTACATCGCTGTCTTCGAACTGCTCGAATCATTCATCCAGCCACCCGACCTGCTGATTTACCTACGCGGCGATGTTTCGTCACTAATCAAGCAGATACAAAAACGCGGCAGAAGCTACGAGAGCTCCATCCGCCTCGACTATCTGACAAACCTCAACGAACGCTACGACCATTGGTTTGACAGTTACGACAAAGGCAAGTCGCTGCTGATAGACATTGAAGAACTCAACTTCGCTGACAGCCGCGAAGACCTCGGAACTGTAATCAACAAAATTGACGCAGAATTCAACGGACTCTTTTAGAATAAAATAACAAATCAAATAAAGAAAAATTATGAAAATACTTGGCATTATTCCAGCACGATACAATTCGACCCGCTTTCCTGGCAAACCATTGGTGATGATCGATGGAAAACCAATGATTGAGCATGTCTGGAACGGTGTGATGAACACTGGACTTGTGGACCGTGTGCTTGTGGCCACTGAGGACAAGCGAATCCTTGAAACCGTCCAAGCTTTCGGCGGTGAAGCTGTTATGACTGGCAAACACCACAAAAGCGGCACAGACCGCTGCGGAGAAGCAATGGAGAAGATGGGTGACGCCATAAACGAGTTTGACGTGATCATAAACATCCAGGGCGACGAGCCGCGCGTGGCCTCCAAGCATATAGAACTCGTCTCCAAGGCTTTCGAGGACCCGACCGTACAGATTGTCACCTTGAAGAAAAGCATCAAGACGCTCGCAGAACTCAATTCTACAAACGCAGTGAAGGTGGTCTGCGCCAAGAACGGTGACGCTCTCTATTTTAGTCGTCAACCCATACCATACCTCAGAAACATTGCAAAAGAGATGTGGCTCCGCAGACAGAAGTACTACAAGCACATCGGGATTTATGCATTCCGCAGGGATGTACTCCAGGAGTTGGTGAAACTACCCCAGACTCCGCTGGAGAAGAGCGAGTCGCTGGAACAGCTGCGCTGGCTCGAAAACGGCTACCGTATTACCGTCCGCGAGACCAACCAAGAGAGCGTGGCTATCGACATTCCTGAGGATTTGCTTAATTTGAAGTGAATAAAAACAGACAATAGATGAATATAACTGATTATTTGGTAGAATACCTGAAGCAAGGCAACGCCGTCCAGATTCCGGACGTCGGAACCTTGGTAACAAGGGAGATTAAGGCGCATTTCGACGAAGAGACAAAGACGTTTTACCCTACACACAAAAAGATAGAGATTGCCGAGACAACGGGCGAAGAGAACCCTTTTATTGATTTTCTTGCGAAAAAAGAATGTATAAACTACAGTACGGCAAAACAAATATGGAAGAACTACAGTGACGCCGTCGCCGACAAGTTTGCCGCTGAAGGGAGCTGCCAACTGAAGGATTTGGGAAGAATAATTCGCGAAAATGGAACCTATAGCTTCGAGATGGCCGAAGGTGGACTTGGCGACGCAATGCCGCAACTGCAGCCCGTGAGCAATGTGCGCAACTATGAGGCCAATAATGACTCCGACCCCTTCGCCGCTTTCGAGCAGCCACTGGTTGACGGTGAAATGAAGACCACTCCCCTAATGGCAACCTTTGTAAAGCCTGAAATTATCGAAGAACCGATTGTTGAGCCGGAACCTGTAGCGAAACCAGAACCTGTGGTTGAGCCTGCTAACACCTTAGAAGAGGAACAACACAGTGAGCAACCGGAACCAGAGCCAGAACCAGAGCCTATATCCGAACCAGAGCCCGTGGCGGAGCCTGCGAACACTTTAGAAGAAGAACAACATAGTGAGCAACCGGAACCGGAGCCTATACCCGAACCAGTACCAGAACCCGTGGCGGAGCCTGCGAACACTTTAGAAGAAGAACAACATAGTGAGCAACCGGAACCAGAGCCTATACCCGAGCCAGAACCAGAACCCGTGGCGGAGCCTGCGAACACCTTAGAAGAAGAACAACCTATTGAGCAACCAGAGCCCGAGCCTATTCCAGAATCAGAAGATAATATCGACAACACTCTGAAGCAGCTTGACGCCATAAAAGAGTCGGGAGATACACTTATCGACACTCCTAAGGAGAAAAAGAAGAAAGAAAAGAAAAACAGGAAAGAGAAAAAAGACAAGAAGGATAAAAAGCAGAAAAAATGTAGCTTCTGGAAATGCCTGCTGTGGACATTGCTTATTCTGATTGTCCTGCTGGCATGTGCTGCAGTAATAGACCACTACCTGTTCAACAGCAAAGGACGCAACTGGGTGGCAAATCAAACACACCAAGAATGGCTGAAAACCGACGACGGAAACTTCAGTGCTGTTGTTCCTGACGAATACGACCACGATGCCGCACGCGACAATGTGAACGACTACACCTTCAGCAAAGAGGGACTGCAGTTCTCCGAGGTGGAACTCGACGAGCAGCGCGACCAGATTTTGGAAAACATGCGTCCGTACCTGAGAAAATACCTCAAAGAACTGAAGCTGGGAGCAAACGAAGATCTGTTTATGGACCATGTCAGCGACTATATCGACTCACGACTCACAGAAGAACTGATAGACAAGAGCGGCATTGACCCGCAAGGTCCACTGCATAGCCACGACTACGTTCGCGAAAGCATCATCCCGACACTGAAGATGCAGCTGCTTGTCCAAAAGACCGCAGTCATCCAGTCGGAACTGATGAACAATGAAACGCTTGACCGAATCCTCAGCGAGGTAGTTTCCGCCGATGAGCTGACTCCAGACCCGTCAAAGGCGAAAAAGGAGAACAACGCTCCCAAGAAAACCACAAAAGAACAGAAACCT
>JAEEGL016380233.1_pt1 | contig 34008 bp, 29 predicted proteins | sample 9134231 | NCBI WGS metagenome assembly JAEEGL01 (sample SAMN16246548, study PRJNA631951) | gut metagenome | biome: gut microbiome; feature: rumen; material: fiber-attached | host: Bos | place: Iran: Karaj | collected 2018-10 | reverse complement strand
TCTTAATATCTGTGCGTTGTGCCATGTGATCCTCCAATTTCTATATTCTTTTTCTAATTTTGCCTAAATCTTTTATATTATAATTAGCAATTTAAAACTTCACAAGGGTAAACTGATAAATTGTTATAAAAAAATAGATTGAGAAACAAGTATTACATTTCACAATCTATTTTCATGATCAGCTTATTACCACCAAGCCTGCATCTACAAGCTTTTGCAGAGTTTTTAGTATTCCGAGTTTAGCATGTGGCCATGTAAGACCACCCTGGAAAAATACTGAATAGGGTTCCTTAATAGGACCATCAGCCGAAAGCTCAATTGATGAGCCTGAAACAAAGGCACCTGCAGCCATAATGACCTGAGCATCATAACCGGGCATATCCCAAGGCTCCGGATTAACGAAGGAATCAACAGGAGCTGCAGCCTGAACTCCTTCGCAGAAGGCAATGACACCTTCGGGTTTACCAAAGGTCACAGCCTGGATAATATCGTATCTCTCCTCTGATCCGTTAGGACAAACGTCAAAGCCAAGTTTCTCATAAATGTTAGCAGCAAAGATTGCGCCCTTAAGAGCTGATGCTGTAACTGTAGGGGAAAGGAAAAATCCCTGATAAAACTGAGGCAGTATACCAAGTGAAGCTCCTACTTCTTTTCCAAGTCCGGGAGAAGTAAGTCTGAAAGCCGCATTCTCAACGCATTCCTTTTTACCTGCAATGTATCCACCAATTGGAGCCAGACCGCCGCCGGGATTTTTGATAAGAGATCCAACTACCATATCTGCACCAACATCAGAAGGCTCGATAGTCTCCACAAATTCACCGTAGCAGTTGTCTACCATGCAGTAAACATCTTTCTTAATACTCTTAATAAAACTGATAAGCTCTCCGATTCTCTCAACAGAAAGTGTAGGTCTTGTCTGATAACCCTTAGATCTCTGTATGGTGACAAGCTTAATATTATCATGTTTTACAAGCGTCTTTTTAATATTGTCAAAGTCAAAGTTTCCATCAGGAAGAAGGTCCACTTGAGAATATGTCACACCATATTCCGCAAGAGAACCTTTAGATGGTCTAATACCGATTACCTCTTCAAGAGTATCATAAGGTTTTCCAACAGGGGAAAAGAGCATGTCGCCTGGGCGAAGATTACTCATAAGCGCCAGAGCAAGCGCATGTGTTCCGCAGGTGATCTGTGGTCTTACAAGGGCATCCTCTGTATGGAAAACAGAAGCATAAACTGCCTCCAGTTTCTCTCTTCCAATATCGTTATATCCATAGCCTGTTGTTCCAAGAAGGCATGCTTCACTTACCTTATTGTCCTGCATGGCCTTCAAAACTTTAAGCTGATTGTATTCAGCATTCTCGTCAATTTTCTTAAATCTTGGTTCAAGGTCTTTTAAGATGGTTTCACCAAACTCACAAACCTTTTTTGAAATTCCAAGCTCTTCGTAAATCTTATTGTTCATAAATCCTTATCATCTCTTTCAAAATTAGTTCGTCATCATGATTAAACTCGTTCTTGTCAATCCAGATGACTTCCTTCTCACGTCTGAACCAGGTAAGCTGCCTTTTTGCAAAGTGCCTGGTATTGAGCTTTATCAGGTAAATTGCCCGCTCCAGATCGTATTCACCCTCAAGGTAGCCAAACATTTCCCTGTAGCCAAGCCCCTGCATACTGGTAGCAGTCCTTGGAATATTCAGTTTCTGCAGACTCTTTACCTCATCCTCAAGGCCTTCCTCAATCATGAGGTCTACTCTTTTATCAATACGTGAGTATAACGTTTTTCTCTCATCTGTCAACACAAAATATCTAAAATCGTAGGGCGATTCATTTTGATGTTGTTGCTCATTGTGCTTAGAAATTGGTTTTCCGGTCTTTTTATAATACTCAAGAGCTCGAATAACTCTTTTTACATTATTCTCATGAATAATATCTGCTGAAACCGGGTCAACAGCTCTAAGTTCCTCGTGGAGAACGTGTCCGCCTTCCCGAATCGCTCTTTCTTCCAGTTCATGTCTGTAACCATCATCCTCATCAGTTTCAGTAAAATCTATATCGTACAGAACTGCCTGGATATAGAATCCGGTGCCACCAACAAGAATAGGCACATTGCCACGATCCGCTATCTCCTGTATCTTCTCTTTTACGAGCTTTTGAAACATGAAGACGTTGAAATCCTCTGTCGGTTCAAGAAAATCTATAAGGTGATGCGGAACGCCGCCCATTTTCTCAGGGCTGATCTTATCGGTTCCGATATTCATATATTTGTACACCTGCATAGAATCAGCGGAGATTATCTCTCCGCCAATTCTTTTCGCAAGTTCAATTGATAGCTTTGATTTTCCAACTGCTGTAGGTCCCGTAAGGATCACAAGCTTTTGTTTATCAGCCATATTACTCCACTACTCTCTTAAACTTCTTATCAATCTCATATTTGCTCATGGAGATAATAGTTGGTCTTCCATGAGGACAGTTATATGGATTTTCCAGTGTTAACAGTTCATCCAAAAGAGCTTCCATCTCTTCCTTAGTCATTGAGCTGTTGCCCTTTACCGAAGCCTTGCAGGCCATGCTGGCTATCTTATAATTGATTACATCAGGAGTTCTTGAAAGACTCGTCTCATGTGTGAGCTCATCGAGGATTTCAAGGAACATTTCCTTCTCACTCTCACAGCCAAAAAGATCTATAGGAATAGCTCTCATGGCATATTCATGTCCACCGAAGTTTTCAATATTAAAGCCCAGCTTTTCAAAATACTGCCTGTATGTCAGAAACATTTCTTCTTCCTGTGAAGAAAGCGTCATTATCACAGGAGGATTCACCATCTGAGAAAGAATATCTCCGGACTTATACCTTTTCATCATTCTCTCATAGTTGACCTTCTCATGGGCAGCATGCTGATCAACCATGAAAATCTTATCTTTGAAACTGATTATCCAGTAGGTGCCAAAAATCTGTCCAAGAATCTCGTATTCTTTGACATTATCCTTGGTAAGAACCTTCTCGTCAAAGAGATTCAGCTGCATAGGTTTTTCAACTACGACAGCATCCTGCTGTTTGATGATAGGCGAAGGTCTCTCTGCCTCTTTGGCTCTTGAGCCGTCTGCATCACCAAAAATTCTGGTCCAGACAGCAGACTTATTACTATCCTCAATCTTTATTGGCTGCGCTGTTACTCCCTTGGCATAAACCGGCTGACTCTCTACAATCTTATGCTCTTCAAACCGCAGCTTTTCAAAGGGTTCCGGTGCCTGCGACTCTTCCAAAATCTCTTGCGGTTCCTTAGCATCCTCTTTAGCATCCAATAGCGCATCCGGAATCATCTCGTTATGACTAAGCACATCCTCTACACTGGTCCTGATTGCTTCGTAGACTACAGGCTGATTGCCGAATCTGACTTCAAGCTTAGCAGGGTGCACGTTTACATCCACCATGGCGGGATCCATCCTGATGTGCAGAATGGCAAAGGGGAACTTGTGCATCATAAGATACTGCTTGTATCCCTCTTCCAGCGCTTTTGAAATGATCTTATCTTTAACATATCTGCCGTTTACGAAGAATATCTCAAAGTTTCTATTGGATCTGTTGATTGAAGGTTCCCCAAGGTATCCTTCAATAGTAATTCCATCCTTGGTCACATTTATTGGTCTAACGCTTACAGATACATCTCGTCCGTAAATTCTGTAAATAAGCTCCTTAAGATCTCCATTTCCCGAAGTAGAAAACTTATCATCTTTATTGTTGATATAGTGGAAAGAAATCGTAGGATTATCCAGAGCCATATGCTCCATAACATCCCCGATATAGCTTCCCTCGGTCTGAGGTGTCTTAAGAAATTTCTTTCTGGCAGGAGTGTTGAAAAAAATATTCCTGATTATGAGTGTTGTGCCGTCAGGGGCACCAACTTCCTCAAAGTCCTTTTCTTCTCCACCCTCTATCGTATATTTAATGCCGGTAAGGTCATCGGCTGTCTTGGTAATCATCTCAACCTGAGCAACCGCAGAAATACTTGAAAGAGCTTCACCTCTGAATCCAAGAGAATGAATACTGTAAAGGTCATCAATTGATTTAAGTTTACTTGTGGCATGACGCTTAAAGGCTTTTCTGATCTGACTCTTCTCAATTCCGGAGCCATTATCGGTAACCCTGATCATATCTATACCGCCGCCCCTGATTTCTACAGTAATAGCCGTGGCGCCACTGTCTATGGCATTTTCCACCAACTCTTTAACAACACTGGCCGGTCTCTCCACAACCTCTCCCGCAGCAATCTGATCTATCGTATTCTTATCCAGCTCATTTATGAAGGCCATTAGCTTTTCCACCTGTTCTTAAGGTCGCTCTGAAGTTTATAGAGCGTATTTAAAGCATCCATAGGCGTCAGTGTTGTGATATCAATTTCCTGAAGCCTCTTTAGTACATCCTCATCCGTCACAGTATCAAACAGCGACATCTGATCTATATCCACGTCGTCATAGTGTACGACTTTAACCTTCTTGTCATTTTTGTTTTCTTTAACCAGGCTCTGAACCTTATCGGTAATATCGTTATCCGTAAGCTCAGTCACAATTTCTTTTGCCCTGTCAATAACCATATCTGGTACGCCCGCCAGCTTAGCCACCTGAATTCCATAGCTCTTATCAGCGCCGCCTTTTATGATCTTACGTAAAAAGACAATATCATCACCGTTTTCTTTTACGGCAATGCAGTAGTTATTTACGTTGTCCATCTTACCTTCAAGCTCTGTGAGTTCATGATAGTGAGTTGCAAATAAAGTCTTGGCTCCCAGAATCTTGCGGTTACTTATATGCTCGGTCACAGCCCAGGCAATTGCAAGTCCGTCGTAGGTTGATGTTCCGCGACCAATCTCATCCAAGATAAGCAGTGAATCGGGCGTAGCATTCCTCAAGATATTCGCAACCTCATTCATCTCAACCATAAAGGTGGACTGTCCGCTTCCCAGGTCGTCTGAAGCTCCGACTCTGGTAAATATTCTGTCCACAATGCACATATCGGCTTTGGCAGCCGGAACAAAGCTTCCTATCTGTGCCATCAGAACGATAAGTGCTGTCTGCCTCATATAAGTAGACTTACCGGCCATGTTAGGTCCGGTAATAATTGAAATGCAGTGCTTCTTGTTGTCCAGATAAGTGTCATTTGAAATGAACATATCCGATGTATCAAGCATCTGCTCTACAACAGGATGTCTTCCGTCCTTGATGTTAATTACACCTTTGTCATTCATTGTAGGCTTAACATAGTGATTCTTCTCAGCCACATATGCAAGTGATGCAAACACATCCAAAAGAGCTATCGCCTTGGCTGTAGTCTGTATTCTGTCAATCTCAAGTGCAATGGAATCCCTTATCTTGCAGAACATCTCATACTCAAGGTTGTTGAGCTTATCCTGTGAATTAAGGATTGTATCCTCCAGCTCTTTGAGCTCCGGAGTGGTATATCTCTCACAATTTGTAAGAGTTTGTTTCCTGATAAAGTAGTCCGGAACCTTGTCTTTAAATGAATTGGTTACCTCAAAGGAATATCCGAATACATTGCTGTACTTGATCCTGAGGTTCTTGATACCGGTCTTTTCCTTCTCGTCCTCTTCCATCTTGGCGAGCCAGGTTTTGCCGTTGGTTCCTGCCTCTCTGAAGTGATCGATATCAGGGTCGAACCCATCCTTTATTATTCCGCTCTCCTTAATTGCAAGCGGCGGTTCTTCAACAATGGCCTGATCAATAAGGTCATAGATATCTGTGAGAGGATCAAGCTTTCCATATAGGTCGTCAAGCTCCTTATCCTCTTTGACATCCTCCAAAGAAGCTTTAATTCCCGGAATCATTTTAATTGAATTTCTAAAAGCCAAAAGATCTCTTGGATTAGCAGTTTTAAATACAATCTTAGACATGAGTCTTTCAAGATCATAAATAGGTCCAAGGTATTCTCGGATTTCCTCCCTTGTCACTACGTTTTTTACAAGAGTTTCAACTGCACCCTGTCTTAAAAGAAGTTCATCCTTGTCAATAAGGGGCTGCTCAATAAAGCTTCTGAGAGTTCTGGCTCCCATAGCAGTCTTTGTCTTATCAAGAACCCACAAAAGCGTTCCGCGCTTTTGCTTGTCTCTCATGGTCTCAACAAGCTCCAGATTCCGTCTTGTAGAAGAATCAAGCAACATGAATTTGCTGGCAAGATACGGATAAACATGGGTAATGTTTGAGATGTCAGACTTCTGCATATCGATAAGATATTGAAGAAGAGCACCTGCTGCAACTACGCCATTGGGGAAATCATCTATTCCAAGCCCAATCAGAGAAGACACTTTAAAGTGCTTCATAAGGAGTTTCTTGGATGAATCCACATCAAAATATCTTGAGTCTAAAGGATTTACAAAGGTCTGAAGTCTGCTCTTTAACTCTTCTATATCTACTCCGCTAAAGGTAAAAGCTTCATTACAGATAATCTCAGAAGGGGTATATTTACCAACTTCGTCCATTGCCTCCCGGAGGCTGTCAACTTCAGTCAGATAATAGTCACCTGTTGTAACATCAGCGATAGAGATTCCTATCTTGTCAGAGGTGTAAAGAACACTCATGATATAGTTGTTCTTTGTTTCCTCCAAAGACTGCATATTGAGATTGGTTCCGGGTGTTACTATCCTGGTTACCTCTCTTTTTACGATACCTTTTGCAAGCTTTGGATCCTCCACCTGTTCACAAATGGCAACCTTAAAGCCTCTTGAAACAAGCTTGGTCAGGTAAGAATCCACCGCATGAAAAGGAACTCCGCACATGGGAGCTCTTTCCTCAAGTCCGCATGCTTTTCCGGTAAGAGTAAGTTCCAGCTCTCTTGATGCTACTTCAGCATCATCAAAAAACAGCTCGTAAAAATCTCCCAGCCTGTAAAAAAGAATGCAGTCCTTATTATCATCCTTGGTCTGTAGATAGTGCTGCATCATTGGTGACACTTTTTCCCTATCTACAGTTGCAAAACTAATGTTACTCTCCACAACAAACCCCTAAATCTATATTTTAATGATTATAAAAATCAGTTTAATGCTTTATTCTTATACCCTCTGTCCCATGAAATAGAATCCGTGGCACTCATCAAGTCTAACTTTTACAATACTTCCAATGAGTTCTTCATCCCCTTTGAAGTGCACAAGAGTATTGTTTGACAATCTTCCTGTCAGAAGGCTATCATCATGATCGTTCTTACCTTCCACAAGGACATCCTCTATATTGCCGGTAAGCTTTTCAGACTGTATTCTTGCTGTCTCCTGAACAACCTTAAGAAGTCTGTCAAAGTTCTCTTTTACCTGATCCTCAGGAACCTGATCCGGGAATCCGGCAGCAGGAGTTCCTGTTCTCTTTGAATAGATAAATGTAAAGGCATTATCAAACTGTGCCTTCTTCACAACATCTATAGTATCGTCCACATCGGCAACAGTCTCCCCGGGGAATCCCACGATAATATCTGTGGTAATTGCAACCTCCGGAAGCATTTCCCTGATCTTGTAAACAAGGTCAAGATACTGCTCCTTGGTGTATTTTCTGTTCATGCGGCGAAGAATCTCAGTATTTCCGGACTGCAGAGGCAGATGAATGTGCCTTGCAATCTTGGGATTACTCTTAATTGTTTCAAGAAGTTCATCAGAGAAATCCTTTGGGTGAGGAGTCATGAATCGAACTCTCTCCAGACCTTCTACCTTGCAGACCTCCTCGATAAGCTGAGGGAATGAGATCTTATTTGGATCTCCCTCCTTAAAATCATTACCATAGGAATTAACGTTCTGTCCAAGAAGCATTACTTCTTTAACACCGTCAGCAACAAGCTTTTCACATTCTCTGATAATATCCTTCGGAGATCGGCTTCTCTCCCTTCCTCTTACATAAGGAACTATACAGTAAGTACAGAAGTTATTACAGCCAAACATTATATTTACGCCGGACTTAAAAGGATATTTCCTGAATACAGGAAGATCCTCAACAATCTTATCTGTATCCTTCCAGATATCAATTATCATTCTGTCAGATAAAAGACTTGTATAAAGGAGCTCTGCAAATTTGTAAATATTGTGAGTTCCGAAGATAAGATCTACAAATCTGTAGCTCTTTTGAATCTTCTCAACAGCTGACTGCTCCTGCATCATACATCCACAGATGGCAATCTTCATATGTGGATTCTTTTTCTTGAAATTACTGCACTGTCCAAGACGGCCCAGTACTCTCTGGTCGGCATTATCTCTTACTGTGCAGGTGTTATAGATGACAAAATCCGCATCCTCAGATTCTGTTTCTTCGTAACCCGCAAGCTTTAAAATAGCCAGAAGCTTTTCGGAATCCCTGGCGTTCATCTGACATCCAAAGGTTACAACACAGGCAGTAAGCTTTCTCCCAAGTTCCTTGGACAGGCTGTCCACATGTTCTTTCGCCTTGCCGATAAACTCAAGCTGTCTTAAGCTTTCAGCATCTGTAACCTCGCTTTTATTACTGTTTAAAATCTTTATTTCATTTGACATATAAATCTAAATCTACTTTCTAAAACAAATTACTGAAAATCTTTGCCGTACTTATCCACTATACCCAGTAGTATCTCCACAACTTTTCTCATCTCCTGAATAGAAGCATACTCGTATTTACCATGGTAGTTATAGCCACCGGTGCAAAGGTTAGGACATGGAAGCCCTTTATAGGAAAGCGCCGCGCCGTCTGTACCTCCGCGAATTGGTGAATCAATAGGTGTAATACCAAGTTCTTCCATTACTTTCTTGGCATTATCTACAAGATGCATATGAGGACGGATTTTCTCGATCATGTTGTAGTACTGATCTCTGACGCTTACTTCTACAGTGCCTTCACCGTATTTCTTATTAAGAAACTCTGCAGCATCCGTAAAAAGCTTTTTCTTCTCTTCAAAGAGCTTGTCATCATGATCTCTGATAATGTAAGAAGCAGTTGCTTTCTCGGTTCCACCCTTAACCTCAGTCAGATGAAAGAAGCCCTCTCTCTTTTCTGTGTACATAGGATTCATGAACACCGGTAAAAGAGAATGGAATTCGTAGCATATGAGTGCTGCGTTGACCATCTTATTCTTGGCATCTCCGGGGTGAACACTTCTGCCGTTGACATTTATGATTCCTTCAGCGGCATTAAAATTCTCATATTCAAGTTCGCCAAGTTTTCCGCCATCTACAGTGTAAGCATATTTTGCACCAAATCTTTCAATGTCAAAGTACGCTGTACCAGCCCCAATTTCCTCATCCGGAGTAAATGCAATCTTTATCTCCCCATGCTTAATATCAGGATTAGTCAAAAGAGTTTCAGCCATAGCCATAATCTCTGAAACTCCGGCCTTGTCATCAGCTCCGAGAAGCGTTGTTCCATCGGTAACAATAAGGTCTTCTCCCTTATGATTTAAAAGCTCGGGGAAATCCTTTGGAGATAAAACAACATTCACATCCTTATTAAGAACAATATCTGTTCCATCGTAATTTTCTACAACTCTTGGCTTTACATCCTTGCCACTTACTTCATCGGAAGTATCCATGTGAGAGATAAACCCAATTGCAGGTCTGTCTACACCATCTTCAAGATTTGACGGAATCGTCGCATAAACGTAGCAGTGATCCTTGTCGTAATAAACATCTGATGCACCAATCGCAAGAAGTTCCTCATAGAGCATCTTGGCAAGATCATGCTGTTTCATGGTTGAAGGTGATGTCCCTGTCGTATCGTCAGACTGAGTATCAACCTTCACATATCTTAAGAACTTTTCTATACAATCAATATTTTTCATAATAACTCCGGTTCTATATATTTAATTTCGATTATTTCCCTGCAGTCTTAGCATTCCCTCTGGTTCTGCGTGTGTTGCGTTTCTTGTAATTCTCATCAACTGCACTTACATAGATTCTTACAGATCTCTCGTTCTGTACTCTGAGATCCGCCTCCGCCTGAGTAGGGAAAACCGTAGTATCTTTCTTTTCTTCTGCAGTCTTTTTAACATCAGAAGCTTTTTGCAAGGAAACATCAGCATCCTTGTCGGTATCTGACAATACCGTCCACTTCAAGCCTTCCGGCAATTTGGGCAGAGCAAATTCCATTTTCTGCCAGTGCATGTTGTAGCAAACGTATATAAATGGTTTATCCTCACTCTTTTCGTAAAGGCCGCAGTATAGCATTCCAAGCACGTGGCTGTAGCCGGACAGGTCAGGTCTCCAGGCCTCTTTACCATGGCAGGAAATATCGGGATATCCACAGGAAATATAATCCATAAGCTTAAAAGGTGTAGCATTATGAAGCATTTTGTGGCTGAAACGAAGTCTCACAAGGAACATCACATAATCAAAGAGGTCTTTGTTCTTATCAAAAGCCTTCCAATCAACCCAGCCGGTCTCATTGTCCTGACAGTAGGGATTGTTATTTCCTCCCTGGGAAGATCCGAACTCATCACCACTGAACAAAAGCGGAACTCCCTGTGACAAAAACAGCATAGTGAGAATGTTTTTCATCTGTTTCTGACGCAGTTCCAGAATGTTATGTTTCCTGGTTCTGCCCTCAATGCCACAGTTCCAGCTAAGGTTATTATCCGTGCCGTCCTTATTGTTCTCGCCGTTTTCCTCGTTGTGCTTGTGCTCATATGCCACCAGGTCAGAGAGTCTGAAGCCCTCATAATCACAGATATAATTGATAAAAGCGTTCTCTTTTGAATTGGCGATCATAGACTTAAAGAAGTCATTTACTGTGTTGTCGTCGCTCTTTAAAAATCTCCTGGAAGCATAAAGGAAATTATTGTTATAGATAGCGAGATTCCTGTTATCTACTTCTTTGCCGCCATAGAGATCATAGGTATCAAACCAGTCGTACCAGATCTTCACATCTGTAAAAAGAGGCTCCTTAACAATCTGTCTGATTGGGATTCTTGCACCTTTAAGGTGGAATCCATCAACATGATAAGTGCATCTCCAGTATCTAAGTGCGTCTATTATAATGCTCTCGTTTTCATTCTCTTCGAAAAAGAACTGCATAACAACTTCCAGTCCGTTTTCATGAAGAGTCTTAACGAAGGTCTTAAACTCATCCTCAGCCTTTGAAGGATCTTCACAGTACGCTGTCCTCGGAGCAAAGTAATAGCCCTTCTTATAACCCCAGAAGTTCAGTCTTTTAACAATGGCATTTTCTCCAAGAAGACTTCCGTCCTTGGAATATACAAGTGCTTCTTTTCTGCCCTTGGCAGAGGATATAGGATTTTCAACTTCATTCATCTCATAGCTGGGCATGAGCTCTAAAGTTGTCACTCCAAGAGACTTAAGGTATGGAATTTTCTCAATAATTCCGCCGAAGGTACCTCTTTTAGAAAGAGCCACTCCACTGGAAGAACTCTTGGTGAAGCCTCTTACATGAAGCAAATATACGAAGCTGTCTTCATAGCCGGTACATGGAGAAGTATCTTTACCCCAATCGAAGCAGCTTTCCGAATGGCTCTTTAATGATTTATTATCAAGCTTAGCTCTGATATCGCAGTCAGGAACATCCCTGCCAAACTCTTCAAGTCCATAAACCTGCTTGGCATAAGGGTCACAGAAGTATTCGTCATCCTTGAAATAGTTATAGGAAACGTATTTGTCGATATTATCAATATCTTGGACTCTTGCTGAGTAGATTGCTCCCCTTTTAAGCGTCTTTGTAAACTGAATCGAAATCGGTTCAAGATTCTTCTCTGATGGAGCCGGATAAAGCGTTATTCCGCATCTTTTTCCGTCTTCGAACACAGCCCTCACTACAAGGCTCTTATCATAGTCAATATAACACCCAAGAGGATAGGGCTTTTCGTTGCAAATCTTATATTTCCCCAGCATTATTACTCCTATTTGGCTAACATCCGCTTCAATTAGCCATCACTAACAAGTCAAAACTCCATATGCCGATATATTTTACCACAAAATAGCTTTAAATCACAGTAATTATGATGATATAATTGATGTAACAATGAATATCAAAGTATTGTGACCTTTAGGAGACTTGATTATGGAATTTTCCAAGATTGCTACAGAAATGAACACAAGAATTGAGAACGATGAGCAGATGACCGTTGATGTCGAGCTTGAAAGCGGCGAAACCATTACCTGTGCCATCATCATCGTGTTAACCGTTAATTCCAAGGACTACATTGTCCTCCTTCCTCTTGATAAAAACGGTCAGAACAATGACGGCAATGTCTGGTTCTACGAATTTATCTACCACGGCGAGGATGGAGAGCCTGAACTTGGATATATCAGTGATGATGCTGAGTATGAAGCTGTTTCAGAGGCTTTTAACCTCTATCTTGACGATGTGGAATTTGATGAACTCGTTGAACTTCCCGAAGAAGGCCTTGACGGTGAGGAAGAATAATCTTTTTCCTCCCATAAATGCCGCAGCGGCCGTAGAAATCTGGAGGGAAGCATGGGATTTTCCTCGTTTCCCGTTAAATAACTCATTATGAGCGCTGTTTTTGCCCTGGTCATTCCGACGTAGAGCATACGGCGCTCTTCTTCTATCTGCTCCTTTGTTATTGAGCTTCTGCTGGGGATAATGCCCTCATTGAGGTTTGGAAGCCATACAATATCAAATTCAAGTCCCTTGGATCCATGCATAGTCAGAAGCTTGACACAGTTCTTTCCTTTTCCCGGAGCAGCTTTCTTATTGCTGCCTCCATCATTTTCTTCCTGCATCTTTTTCAAGTAGTCGATGAGCTGTATATTTGAATCAAAACCAGCAGCAAGCTCACTAAGCTCATTTAGCGCATCTACTTCCCCGGGAAAAAGCTTATCAATTCCGATTTCATTTCTTAAAAATCGCACAGAAAGCGAAGGTCTCATTTTGGATATAATGTTGACCTGGCGGAAAAGAGCCTCAATCACCCTCTGCTTTTCCATATTTCCCTTGTAATAGTTTCTAACCTTAAACTCACTTACAAACTCTTCTTTGGCGCACTCTCTTGAAATGTAACGCAGAGGCTTATTCATTATCTTGTAAAAGAACTCCCGCCTTTTCCCGATACATGCGAAAGAAAGATAGTCTACGCATAGTTTAACTGCACTGCTCTCATAAAAATCCTTTGCACTGTCCTCTAAATTTGTAGGAATACCGGCATTCTTAAGTAAGCTTGCAAGACCATACGCCTCCTGATTTGTCCTGAATATAAAAGCAATATTGTCAAAAGAACCGTCTCTTGCCCGAAGGAAACTGATAATTGCCTTGTTTTGCTGCTGTTTGCTCATATATCTACGCGGGATCAGATACCCTTGACCATTTAATTTATCAGCCTTAAGCACCTTTTTATACCTGACAGTGTTTTCCTCTATAAGTTTCATTGCGTTATCCAGAATAACCCTGCCACAACGATAATTTATATCAAGGTTTATGATCCTTGGAGAAAGACCAACAAATTCATCCGGAAACTGCTGCATGATCGAAGGATCCGATCCTCTGAACCCGTAGATAGACTGGTCATCGTCACCCACAACAAAAAGGTTTCCGGATTCACAGATAAGCCTTATAATCCTGTACTGCAAAAGATTTATATCCTGATATTCATCAATCAGAATGTATCTGAACTTTTGCTGCCAGATTCTCAGAGTCTGTGGATCTTTTCGAAGAAGTTCATAGCAGTTTAAGAGCATATCATCGAAATCAATAAACTCAAACTCGGACAGACTCCTGTTGTACTCGTCATATATAGTTTTAAAACAGCGCTTTGCAGGCCCGGATAACGTATTACTGTTTGGATCATCAAGAGTATTCTTTATCCTTGAAATTTCCCCGATAATATCCCCCAGCATTTCAAGGATATCCTCAGTTTCAGAGTTTTTCAGCATTCCCTGTCCCTTAAGGCGCAGACAAATATCCCTAAGCAGTTTATACTTAGTGTTTTCTGTTATGATTTTTAATTTAGTGTGTGGATTTGATCTTCGAATTATCTGATAAAAAACAGAATGAAATGTGCCAAAGCTGACTTCCGGATAAGAACTATCCGTGATTTTCATGAATCTCTGCTGCATCTCTATAGCTGCAGCTTTTGTAAAAGTAATGACCAAAATGGAGGAAGGATCCGCATTCTCGTGTGTGATAAGATGCCGGAGCCTTTCCACTATAACAAAGGTTTTGCCGCTACCTGGCCCCGCAAGTACCATTGCAGGGCCATCTTTATGGAGTATAGCCTCCATCTGAGCGGCATTTCCTTTTACGTCACTACTCTTTGATGTAGTGATATTATTTCTCAAGTAATTCTATTCCTTTTTTAATTCTCTTTATGGTCTCATCTTTTCCGATGACTTCCATAAGCTCTGTAGCTCCGCATGGAGTCATCTCTTTACCTGATACAGCAATTCTTACAGGCCAGAGTACATAACCGTTCTTGTACTCATGCTCCTTGATATAATCTGAAAGCATAGCATAAAGAGCGTCGTTGCTGTAGTCCTCATGTGCCTCAAGAAGCGGAAGGACCTCCTTAAGTACTGCAAGAGATGTCTCTTCGTTAGTCTTCATCTTCTTGTGAGCATAGATAGCTGTGTCATACTCAGGAAGCTCATTAAAGAAATCAACCATTCCCTTGATATCAGGGAAAATCTCAATTCTGGTCTTAACCATGTTTGAAATCTTTTTAAGCTTGTCATCTGACTTAAGTGCCGGATTGGTAATAGCCTCCTCAAGATATGGCTTTGCCATCTCAAAGAACTTGTCCTCATCCATAGCCTTTAAGTACTCACCGTTCATCCACTTAAGCTTTGTGAAATCAAACACAGCCGGTGACTTGTTGATACGGTGGTAATCAAACTTCTTGATAAGATCATCAAGGCTCATGATCTCATTGTTGTCATCCGGTGACCATCCAAGAAGTGCCACAAAGTTAACAACTGCCTCAGTAAGGAACCCCTGCTCAATAAGGTCCTCAAAGGAAGAATGTCCTGATCTCTTAGAAAGCTTGTGGTGATCCTCATCTGTAATAAGCGGGCAGTGAATGTACTTAGGAATCTCCCAACCAAACGCCTCGTAAAGTCTGTTGTACTTTGGTGATGATGAAATATACTCATTACCGCGAACTACGTGTGTGATTCCCATAAGGTGGTCATCTACTACATTTGCGAAGTTGTAAGTAGGGAAACCATCTGACTTTATAAGGATCATGTCATCAAGTTCTTTGTTCTCTACAGTTACATCTCCGTAAAGCTCATCATGGAAGGTTGTTGTGCCCTCTGTTGGGTTATTCTGTCTGATTACAAAAGGCTTACCCTCTGCAAGGTTCTTCTCAACCTCTTCCTTGGAAAGATGAAGACAATGCTTGTCATAGAAGCTAATCTCCTTCTTGCCGCCGTTTCCGTCATCTACTTCCTGTACAAGAGTGGACAGTCTCTCCTGATCGCAGAAACAGTAATATGCCTCACCCTTATCAATAAGCTCTTTTGCATATTTCATATAAATGCCGGCCTTCTGTCTCTCACTCTGAACGTAAGGCCCGCATCCCTTGTCTTTATCAGGGCCCTCATCGTGAATAAGCCCGGTCTTTTCAAGTGTTCTATAGATGATCTCAGTGGCGCCTTCTACATAACGCTCCTGATCAGTATCCTCGATTCTAAGAAGGAAATCTCCGCCCTCATGCTTTGCGATAAGAAACTCATAAAGAGCTGTACGCAAATTACCAACATGCATGCGTCCTGTAGGGCTTGGCGCATATCTTGTACGAATTTTCATAACCGTTATCTCCTAAAGTCGTATAAAAATATTGATATTTAGACAAATTTGAATTGTAGCATAATGTATTCAGATGGTCAAAAAATAATTAAACATACAGAAAACTGCTCTTTCTAAAGCCCGATATGATCCTGATGATTGCTGAATAAATAAGTCCGGATGCGAATATAATTACTGTAGTTGCATTGTTTTGGATAAATACGATGCACAGAACAACAATTACCAGGTTTACAATTCCGTGACAGAGCTTCAATCTCCAGGATTTTGAACCGTATTTCTTTTCCTCAAGTGCCCTTAAGAATTCCACGCAACCAGAAAATGCATGCAGGATCATCAGATAAATGATGATGTATATTCTTTTAGCATCGGTCAAAGAACCAGCCAAAAAGCCAAAGTCAATAAGAATGACGCCCTGTATCAGTGCAAGTTTCCCATCAACCATAAATCGCGACATAAAAATATAGTAAAAGATGTTCTTGTAGCCGATGATAATAAGATACAGTGCAATAATAAATAAGGCCACTCTGGTTCCGTACTCAGGAAAAGATATCATTATCAGGCCAAGCAGGAACTGGGCAATCCCGAATATTATAATTCTGAATCTGCAAAATAATGTCATATCCTTTATTTCCTTTTGATTCTATAGAATCCTGCCAGATTATTCTTAGACATAAGAATACTGTTGGTTACCATTTCCTTTTGCGCCTTTGCACCTGCGACGAATTGGCCTATAAAGGTTTCATTCTTCATGTCTGCATTAGCCTTCCTGTACTCGTTCTGATAAGTGTTTATATCATAATCAGGTATTTCCTTGCCGGATAGTTCTTCTCCAAACTCTTTCCATTCCTTGCAGGCATTGGGCTGCCTCTTTTCCAAAATCTCTTTTATCCTGTCACTATATTCAGAAGTTGCCTGAATATCAAAAGTATTCTTTTCAAAAGAATCATATTCACCGCGAAGGAACTTCATAGCATAGACCATCTGCGTAAAAGCTTTGTAATAATCGGTGGGATTATCCTTGATGATCAGCTTATAATCTCCCCAGGCAGGCATGTATCTGTATTTGATGAAACTGTAATCCGGAATGTGTCCAGCTCTTCCATGTCCAAGGTTCATTATCGAGTTTTCATTGTTGCTGTAGATACAGCTCACATAGGTGCAATTCTCAATATCATCTTTCATGGTTGCATTATGCTTAAACTGTATCTGCCTCTCTTTAAAACCTTCCTCATCTTTAATAATTTCGGAGAAATCAAAATTAGTATTGTTAATAACAAGTGAAGGCGTTCCGGCAAAATTAGCATGGGCCCAGGTATCGGCAAGAACATGCATTGCAATTCCCACAGCCTGTAATGATTTTCCTTTGGCAAGATTTATTGTATCTACCAAAAGATCTCCATTAGGCCCGCAGATAAGCCTAAATTTTCTCATATACATCTTCGGGCGCCATTTCTTGTCCGCATAAAGATCAACCGGCAAAAAGTGAAAGGAAGACCAGATCCTGGTAATTTCCTGCAGTTCTAAGATATCTGCTCTAGAATCCATTAGTTCCATCTGCAATTGGGTGGTTGCAACATCTTTTGATATGCCAAGTTCCTTGAGAAGTGTCTTGGAGCAGTCGTCAACAAATTGAGCACTATAGGCAATTGCAAGACTTTCCTCATGGTTATAACCGGATAGATATGCAGCGCAGTATGTAGCGTAATAGTGAAAATCCTTCTGCATCCTGTTACCTCTTATGTTCCGAAAGCTTTTTTATTTTATTATTCGAATAAAGAATATCTGCAAGTGTAAAGATTAGCGTCGTATCAACAAGCATAGCAACAAACATTGTATCCCATTCCTGAAAAGTGGCTAATACCACAATATACGCCGGTATATTAAAAAAAGTAATAATCATGAGTAGTACACAGGCAATTAGGAATCTCTTTTTACGTCGTTCTCCTTTTCCTACCTTCATAGCGTTTGACCCTATATAAAGATGTATAGAGAAAAATAGCGCTGAAAAAAACAAAAATATTACCACTATAAGAATACCTATTATAATCCTCTGTGTTGGTGTATATTCCGAAGAATCATATGAAAATGCTGTCGTGGCAGTAAGTGAAAGCACTGTCTTAACCACATTCCAAAAGCCCATAACTACTACTCCAAATCCGCTTATATATATGTTATGTCTGTAACGTCTTATTTTTTCCTGCATTTTATCGCCTTTTATATATGAAAATACGTATAATTGAGTTTATTTTTTGTCCATATTACAATTATAGGTTCTTGATATTTCCCTTGCAACCTCGCCGGAGCTTTGCAACACTTATTTCAAAAAAATATAATAGGAATTTTAGAAAATAAACATTATAATTCTATATATGTATAAAAACAACGACTCTTACTAGTATACAAAGATTTTGAAATAAGGCAACCCAGTAATAACAAGCATTCGAGGTAATAATATGGATAGAACATCAAGCATTATCAGAACCAGTGTGATCGGCATCATAGCAAACGTCCTGTTATCGGGATTTAAAGCTTTTATAGGAATAGTTTCAGGCTCTGTATCCATAACTTTGGATGCGGTAAATAATATAAGCGACGCCATGTCTTCGCTTATTACCATAATTGGTGCCAAGCTTTCGGCAAAAGAGCCTGACAGAAAGCATCCCTACGGCTACGGCAAAATTGAGTATCTGTCTGCAATGGCTATCGGTCTTATAATTGCCTATGCAGGAATCACTTCTTTGATCGAATCGATTCAGAAAATGATCAAGCCGTCCAATCCTGAATATAGTACTGTTTCCCTTATCATCATAGGCGTTGCTATCATTGTCAAGATAGCCCTTGGTATATTCACCAAAGAGTCCGGCAAAAAGCTGGATTCCGAGTCGCTTGTCGCTTCCGGCAAAGACGCCCTTAACGATGCCATCATTTCCACATCCACTCTCATTGCAGCAATCATATTCGTTATTACAAATATAAATATCGAAGCATTTATCGGACTTATTATCGCGGTAATGATCATCAAGACTGCTTACGAAACCCTTGAGGAGACCATCAGTGAGCTGTTAGGAGAACGTGTTCCAGCTTCCTTATCAAAAGCTGTTAAGAACTCTATCAAGACTTTCCCCGAAGTAAATGGTGTTTACGATCTGGTCATTCATGACTATGGCAAAGACAGTCGTGTTGGATCTGTGCATATTGAGGTTCCGGAAAACATGACTGCTTCTGCTCTGGATGTTCTCGAACGAAGCATTGTAGACAAAGTTTATGTTGATACGGGAATTGCACTTGCGGGAATTTCGGTATACTCTGCCAATAAAGATGACAGCGACGCTCAGGAAACCAAACTCAGGATAAAAGAACTGATTTCAGATTATCCGGCAATTCTACAGATGCACGGTTTCTACAAGAATAGGGATACCAAGGCTATGAGCTTCGATATCGTCATTGATTTTGATGCTAAGAATAAATTCAAAATCAGAGACGAGCTGGCCAATAAGGTTAAGGAGCTCTACTCTGATTACACTGTAAATATTACTGTCGACTATGATGTGTCAGATTGATTAGTAAAAAAGTCTCGATATGATCTAATATTCATATCGAGACTCTTTTATTGTTTTATCTTTTACTTGGTTCCTGTTGAACCGAAGCCGCCACGATCAGCACCCTCAAGGTGTTCGCATTCGTTAAAGACGATCTGTGGCTGATTCTCCATGATTCTGAACTGGCAGATACGATCGTTAAAGGAAATATGTGTATCTCTCATGGCAATTACAGGCATAAACCACTGGTCATTGTCTCCACAGTAAGAATGATCTATAATTCCCATACTGTTAGCCTGGATGATTCCAAAGTTCTTGAAAGTTGAACTTCTGGGAACAACGTGAGCTTCGTATCCTTCAGGAATCTCCATGGCTACGCCTAGCGGAATCAGTTTAAATTCACCCTGCTTAAGATCGATGTCATCTGCACATCTAAGATCGATCCAGTCTGACTTTCCATCGATATACTGGAGTTTCTCAATCTTATCGTTAAAATACTTAATCTTGATTTCTTTATTCAAGTCTAAATCCCCCATTCTTTTCATTTGCATTTTATCTGCAAAAGACATTATAACAAATTCTTAATAGAATAATCATAATCAATAATCAAATACTGATTATTCTTGCAAATTCAAGACCGTGGGTGTCATTTGATGTTATAAACAACGGGCCGGAGCCCTGTTTATCGCGGATAAACTTAATAGCTTTGATTCTCTCCTCCTCGGAAAGCCCGTCAAAGGGCTCATCCATAATGAGCACATCATTTGGTATACAGCAGGCCCTGGCGATAGCAACCATTCTGCGTTGGCCCTTCGTAAGCTCTTTTACCGGCTTAACTATAACGTCTTCAGGCAAAAGCTTTAAAAGTTCCTCCGTAACGGTTTCCCTGAACAGCTTATTGCTTACCATAAAACAATTATCAATGGCATTTAAACTCTGTACCATTCTGTCGTCCTGGAAAACCGTCCCGGAAACAATGTATGGATACTTGTAATCTCCAAGCAGTCCTACACTTCCGCTGTCAGGTTTATCCAGACCAAGAATAATTCTTACAAGGGTTGTTTTTCCGCAGCCGTTGGCGCCTGTAACCACATAAGCGTGCTCGGACTCAATATTCAGGCTGAAGTTGTCCAATACTTTTTTCCCGTTATAGGACTTGGAAACTTCCTTAACTTCAATGATCATTTCTTAGTAAACTTCCCCTTTATAAATGATATTATCTCCGGAATGTAAATGTATCTGATTACCCTGTCCGTGGGCATCCTGTATACCTTCGCCATTTCCAGCAGGTTTTTATCTACTATCATAAAAATCACCCCTGATTCTGCTTCTCTACCAGGTGATCGCCGCAATACTTCTCGCGAAGCTTTGGTTTGTCAATCTTTCCGGTAGGATTTCTGAGTACCTGATCAAATATAATCTTACGAGGTCTCTTGTAACGAGGCAGATCAACACAGAATCCGTTTACATCGTCTTCAGTAAGAGTCATTCCCTCTTTTACCTGAATGATGGCAGCTGCGATCTCACCAAGACGTGGATCCGGAAGACCGATAACCGCTGCGTCATGTATCTTATCGTTCTTCATAAGGAAGTTCTCAATCTGAACAGGATACAGGTTTTCACCACCGGAAATGATAACGTCCTTCTTACGGTCTACCAGGAAGATAAATCCATCCTCGTCCTGACGAGCCATGTCTCCTGTAAAGAGCCAGCCATCCTTAAGAATCTCTGCTGTTGCCTCGGGATTCTTATAGTATTCTACCATAACCCCCGGACCCTTAACGCAAAGCTCGCCGATCTCGCCCTGATTTACAAGCTGACCTTCTTCATCCACAATCTTTGTCTTCCATCCGTAACCGGGAACTCCGATTGCACCAACCTTGTGTACATTCTCCATACCAAGATGAACACAACCTGGGCCGGTAGACTCTGAAAGGCCGTAGTTTGTATCATATTTATGATGTGGGAAGTAATCAAGCCAGTGTCTGACAAGAGACGGCGGAATAGGCTGTGCACCGATGTGCATAAGTCTCCACTGACTAAGCTGGTAATCCTCAAGCTTGAGCTTACCGGAATCCAGCGCTGCCAGGATATCCTGCGCCCACGGAACAAGGAGCCAGACAATTGTACAATGCTCCTCAGATACTGCTCTAAAGATAGATTCCGGAGAATTTCCCTTTAAAAGAACCGCTCTGCTACCGGTGTAAAGAGATCCAAACCAGTGCATCTTGGCTCCTGTGTGATAAAGAGGCGGAATGCAAAGGAAATTATCGCTGTGAGTTGTCTCATGATGCATGGCTTCCATCTTGGCTGACTGCATAAGTGCAGTATGAATATGTAAAATAGCCTTAGGAAATCCTGTTGTACCAGATGAGAAATATATAGCAGCATCATCTTTGTCCTCAATCAGTACCCTGGGTGCAACTGATGATGCATTTGAAACCTGCTTGTAATAATCCTCGGCGTAGGAAGGAGTCTGATCTCCTACGTAGAAAAGAAGCATCTCCTTTTTAAGCTTCTCGGCAATATCCTCGATTCGTCCGATAAATTCAGGACCATAGAAAAGAACATCTGAATCAGATGCCTTTAAACAATAATCAATTTCTTCAGAAGTAAATCTGAAATTAAGCGGAACAGCCACAGCTCCGGCTTTTAAAATTCCAAAGTATATCGGAAGCCACTCAAGACAGTTCATAAGCAAAATCGCACACTTCTGTCCTTTTTTAACACCGCGTTCCATAAGCATATTTGCAACACGGTTCGCCTTTTCATCAAAGACAGACCATGTTATCTGACGTCTATAATAGGATGTGGAAGTTGGCTGTATCAGCTCATATTCCTTCCAGGTAACCCTCTGTTCTTCTCTAATTTCCGGATTGATCTCAACAAGAGCAACCTCTTCCCCATAGAGCTTGGAATTACGCTCTAGCAAATCTGTAATTGGCATTGTAACCTTCTCCCTTCTGCTGCGCTTTAAAGCACTAAAGTAAAGTATACATTCTTTTTCCAAAAAGGTCAAACTTCATATACAATTTCTTAAGATGAAATACTATAATCAGTATTAAGTATATTTATTCAAATAAAAGGAGGATTCTGAAATGGAACGAGTAGAAAAATTTTTGAAGGAAGCCGGAACTTACTACCTTGCAACAGTTGATGGGGATCAGCCAAGAGTAAGGCCTTTCGGAACAGTGAATAATTTTGAAGGAAAACTCTACATCCAGACCGGTAAAGTTAAAGATGTATCTAAGCAGCTTCATAAAAATCCAAAGGCAGAGATCTGCGCATTCAAGGACGGAGCATGGCTTCGCGTTGCCTGCACTCTTGTACCGGATGAGCGTCTTGAAGCTAAAAAGTCAATGCTTGATGCATATCCATCACTTCAGGGAATGTACAAAGCTGATGATGACAACACAGAAGTTTTCTATATGAAGGATGCTACTGCTACCTTCAGTTCTTTTACATCAGCACCTGAAATTATCACCTTCTAATCCTTGATTTTATTATCCAAATACTATATTCTAGTATTTAAGTTTGCTTTACCACTTTAAAGCAATAATGATTCAAAAGCAAAGGTAGGAGGTTACACAATGAATGATACTAATGCGAAGCAGCTCATGCTGGGCAATAAGGCTGTTGCCCGTGGCCTGTACGAGGCCGGAGTCTGCTTTATCTCCAGTTATCCCGGTACCCCAAGTACCGAGGTTACTGAGGAGGCTGCTAAATATGATGAGATTTACTGCGAATGGGCTCCAAACGAGAAGGTAGCAATGGAATCTGCTTTTGGCGCATCACTGGCAGGGCGCAGAAGTTTCTGCGCTCAGAAGCACGTAGGACTTAATGTTGCTGCGGATCCTCTTTACACCATGTCTTACACAGGTGTAAATGCAGGTCTTGTTATTGACGTTTCAGATGATGCAGGAATGCACTCTTCTCAGAACGAGCAGGATTCAAGACACCACGCAATCGCTGCTAAAGTGCCTATGCTTGAGCCTTCAGATTCAGCTGAAGCTCTTGAGTTTACTAAGCTTGCCTATGAGATTTCCGAAAAGTTTGACACTCCCGTGCTTCTTAAAATGTGCACCAGAGTTGCTCACTCCCAGTCAATCGTTGAGACATCAGAGCGCACTGTTCCCGATAAGCCATATGTAAAGGATATAGGCAAGTACGTTATGATGCCGGGCAACGCTAAAAAACGTCACCCTATTGTTGAGCAGAGAACCAAGGATCTTATCACTTATGCAGAAACAGCACCTGTTAACCGCGTTGAAATGGGCGGCACAGAAATTGGTATCATCACATGTTCAACCTCCTATCAGTATGTTAAAGAGGTATTTGGTGATTCAGTCAGCGTTCTTAAGATTGGAATGACCAATCCTCTTCCTGAAAAGCTCATAAAAGACTTTGCATCAAAGGTTGATAAACTCTTTGTTGTTGAAGAGCTGGATCCAATCATCGAAAATCATGTTAAGGCTCTCGGCCTTACTGTTACGGGAAAAGAGCTCCTTCCTATCGTAGATGAATTTTCACAAAAGCTCCTGGCAAAAGCATTCGGAAAGGAAATCTCCGACTCTTTTGCACTTTCAGACAATATTCCAAACAGGCCTCCTGTAATGTGCGCAGGCTGCCCTCACAGAGGACTGTTCTATACTCTCAAGAAAAACAACTGCACTGTACTCGGAGATATCGGATGTTATACCCTGGGTGCGGTTCCACCACTTGGTGCAATCGAAATGACTCTTTGTATGGGTGCTTCAATTGGTGCTCTTCATGGTTTCAACAAGGTTAGAGGCGCTGAAAGTGAGCACAAAACCGTTGCGGTTATCGGCGATTCAACATTTATGCATTCCGGAATGACCGGACTTGCCAACGTTGCATACAACCAGTCCAATTCCACAATTGTCATCGTAGACAATTCAATAACCGGAATGACCGGTCATCAGCAGAACCCTACAACCGGCTATAACATTAAGGGTGATCCTGCAGGAAAGATTGATCTGGAGGCGCTTTGCAAAGCTATGGGCTTTGAAAGAGTCAGAGTCGTTGATCCATACAACCTTGATGAATGTGACAAGGTTCTCAAGGAGGAATTGGCGGTAGATGCTCCATCAGTTATCATCTCAAGGCGCCCATGTGCTCTCCTTAAGTATGTTAAGCACAATGCTCCTTTGAAGGTTGATAAAGATAAATGCGTAGGATGTAAATCCTGTATGAAGGTTGGATGTCCTGCTATTTCCATCAAGAATGGCAAGGCGACAATCGATACAACACTCTGTGTAGGCTGCAACGTATGTAGTCAGCTCTGCCCGGTGGGAGCCTTCAGTGCTCCGGAAAAGGAGGCTTAAGGCAATGGAAACAAAGAATATTATGATCGTAGGTGTTGGAGGACAGGGGTCTCTGCTTGCAAGTAAACTCCTGGGACACCTTCTTTTATCACAGGGTTATGACGTTAAGGTTTCTGAGGTTCATGGAATGTCTCAGCGCGGAGGCAGCGTTGTAACTTACGTACGCTATGGTGACAAGGTTTTCTCTCCTGTAATTGATAAAGGTGAGGCTGATTATATCGTTTCTTTCGAACTTTTAGAGGCTGCAAGATGGCTTCCTTTCCTTAAAAAGGATGGACAGATTGTCACAAATACTCAGCAGATCGATCCTATGCCTGTTATTACAGGAGCTGCAGAGTATCCTGAAGATCTGGTTAAAAAGCTTCTGGCTACCGGAGCTAAAGTCGATGCCCTCGATTGTCTTTCTCTTGCAGAGGAGGCAGGTTCAGCTAAAGCTGTAAATATTGTTCTTCTTGGAAGACTCTCTCACTACTTCGATCTTCCACAGGAAGAATGGATGAAGTCACTAGAAGCAAATGTTCCTTCCAAGTTCCTTGATATGAACAAGAAGGCATTTGAACTGGGCAAGAATTATTCCGCTTAAGTAGTTACTGTACAGACATGTGAAATTGTAAGAGTTTTGTCGGGAGAATCAGAATATGGAGCAGTATTTTCAGAAAGAAATAGAATGTGCATCTTATGAAGACATCAAAAAGATGCAGAGCGAAAAGCTTGTTAAACAGGTTAAGCGCGTATGGGACAATGTTCCCTACTACCGCAAAAAGATGGAAGAAAAAGGTGTAACACCTGATGACATCAAGTCAATTGATGACCTTCATAAGCTTCCGTTTTTATCCAAAAAAGATTTAAGGGACGCATATCCAACAGGGCTTCTTGGTGCCCCACAGAAGGACTGCGTTCGTATTCATTCAACATCAGGAACAACTGGAAAAAGAGTTGTTGCCTTCTATACTCAGCACGATATAGACCTTTGGGAAGACTGCTGTGCAAGAGCTATTGTTGCAGCTGGCGGAACAAATGAGGACGTTTGCCAGATAGCTTACGGCTTTGGACTTTTTACCGGAGGCGCAGGTCTTAACGGCGGCTCTCACAAAGTAGGATGTCTTACTGTTCCAATCAGTTCGGGAAATACCGACAGGCAGATGATGTTCATTCAGGATCTTCAGGCTACTATCCTTTGCTGCACACCAAGCTACGCAGCATACATATCCGAGCGTTACAAGGAAGAAGGTTATACTCCTGATAAAATCCCGTTAAAGGCCGGTATCTTCGGAGCTGAAGCCTGGAGTGAAGAAATGCGTCACGACATCGAGACCACCCTTGGAATCAAGGCTTATGACATATATGGTCTCACCGAGCTTTCAGGCCCCGGCGTAGCCTTTGAATGCTCTGAGCAAAATGGTATGCATATAAATGAAGATCACTTCATCGCAGAAATTATCGATCCCGATACTGAAGAAGTCCTTCCTGAAGGCTCTCAGGGTGAGCTGGTATTTACAGCTGTAGATAAGGAAGCCTTCCCTATGCTCAGATACCGCACAAGAGATATCTGTAAGCTCACAAGAGGCAAATGCTCCTGTGGCAGAACCTTTATCAAAATGGCTAAGCCTATGGGACGCAGCGATGACATGCTCATTGTTCGAGGCGTTAACGTATTCCCGAGCCAGATTGAGACCGTTCTTCTCAACAATGGCTACGCTGCTAACTACCAAATTGTTGTTGACCGCGCTAATAATACAGATTCACTGGATGTTCAGGTAGAAATGACACCTGAGATGTTCACAGATAACGTAGGTGATATCGAGGAACGTCAGAAGAAGCTTGCAACCGATATGTATTCAATGCTTGGAATCAAAGTTAAGATTTCACTTATGGCTCCGAAGTCAATTGCCAGAAGCGAAGGCAAAGCTGTACGTGTTATCGACAAGCGAAAGATATGATATGAATACGTGCGATAAAATAGTACAATAATAATATAACAATTCTTTTTGGCTCAAAAATCAGGAGAATAAATATGAGTATAAAACAAATATCTGTGTTTTTGGAGAATAAACCTGGTACGTTAAAGAAATTGACCTCTGTTATGGCCAAAAATAACATCGATATGAGGGCAACTTCCCTTGCAGAGACCAAGGATTTTGGTATTGCGAGAATAATCGTTGATGATGCTTTGGATGTAGTTAATATCCTAAAGGAAAATGACTTTGTCGCCAGCCTCACTTCTGTCCTGGCAGTAGAAATTTCCGATAAAGCAGGTGGTCTTGACGAGCTCCTAGCCGTCTTTGCAGATGCCGAGGTTAATATCGAGTATATGTATGCTTTCCCCGGACGTGGCACAGAAGGTCATGCCTATATGATCTTCCGCGTAGCTGACACCAAGGCTGCAGAGGCAAAGCTCACAGGCAAAGGCCTCAAACTACTCTCACAGGAAGACATCGCGAACTTGTAAAAAAACGTGCGCTAAATGCGCACGTTTTTTATTTACAGGATGATCTCCATCTGAGTCTCTTTTGGTTTCATGCCCATGTTATCGTAAAATCTTCGAGCAGAATCATTGCCTTCCCAAACGTTAAGCGTTACTTCGTAGCAGCCTAGATCCTTGGCATAAGATTTAACATATTCAAAAAGCTGGCGGCCAACATGCTGTCCGCGTACAGTTTCGTCAACACAGAGGTCATCAATAAAAAGCTGGGTGAAGGGTTTAATGCATCTGGAACCCTCTGTCTTTTTAATCTGGCAGAAACAATACCCCAGAACTTTCTCTTTAGCATTCACCGCATTTTCATCGCCCGAATGCCCATCTGAATCACCATCATCCACAGCAACAAATATGGGCTTATTATCGTCCTTGTACATTTCATGAAGGTCCTCTTTAGAGTACTTGGTGCCGTCATGGATAAAAAGATCGGGACGTATATCAGCATGCACATTACACACCTGCACCAAAAGTTCCATTATTCTATCGCTGTCTCTATCTTCTGCTCTTCTTATTTTCATTTAAAACACATATAATCCGGTAATCTAAATAGTTTTTAGGATTATTCCTTTCTCCACAATAAAAATAAATAGCCTCCACCGAAGTGGAGGCCAATGAATTCATAATATTATGCTACCTCTTCGTCTGAAAGTGATGTACTCTGATGTACCATTACTTCCTTGTTATAGCATGCAAACGCTCCGTCCACAAGCTCTTTATCCGGCTTCTTGGTAAACAATGATACCACCGGAACAATAACAAGACCTGCGATCATGCAGAAAGCACCTGCATTAATCGGAGACTGTAAAAGTGTAGGGAAGCTTGATCTTACAAGCATATTTGCAAGCATAACAACTGTAGAGAATACAAACGAGCACCATACTCCGGCCTTAGAAGTTCCCTTCCAGTAAAGACCATAGAGGAAAGGCGCAAGGAATGCACCGGCTAATGCTCCCCATGATACTCCCATGAGCTGAGCAATAAAGGTTACATTCTGTCTGTACTGAACAATTGCAATGATAACTGAAATAGCCACAAATACAACGATGAGACATCTCATGATAAAGAGCTGTTTTTTCTCATCCATATCTTTTACCACATGTCCCTTCAAAAGATCCAGTGTAAGAGTTGAACTACTGGTAAGAACAAGTGATGAAAGTGTTGACATTGAAGCTGATAAAACAAGAACCACAACAACTGCAATGAGAAGATCGGGAAGACCCGAAAGCATTGCAGGAATGATTGAATCATATCCGTAAGCAGCAATATCTACTCTGTCAGAGAAGAGTCTTCCAAAACCGCCAAGGAAATAACATCCCCCGGCAACAACAAAAGCGAAGAATGTGGATACGATTGTTCCCTTTGATATTGCTCTCTCACTCTTGATTGCATAGAACTTCTGAACCATCTGAGGAAGTCCCCATGTTCCGAGAGATGTCAAAAGAACTACTCCAAGAAGATTAAGCGGATCCGGTCCAAAGAATGATGCAAAAATACCAGGTGTTGTTGATACTCCCTCATCAGTAATCATCGCAAGCCCATTTAATGATGCAATAAATCCCCCCTGACTGTTAAGTACAGAAACCACGACAGCACTGATACCAACCAGCATGATAATACCCTGGATAAAATCGTTGATTGCAGTTGCCATATAACCACCTGCGATTACATAAATACCTGTAAGAACTGCCATTACAATTACGCAGACTGAATAATCGATATCAAAGGCCATTCCAAAGAGCCTTGAAAGTCCGTTATAAAGTGATGCTGTATAAGGAATAAGGAAAATGAATGTAATAATAGATGCTGCAATCTTAAGAGATTTGCCACCAAACCTTGCTGCAAAGAACTGAGGCATTGTTGCTGAATTAAGATGCTGAGTCATAATTCTTGTCCTTCTTCCAAGAATAACCCATGCAAGAAGCGAACCTATCAGCGCATTTCCAATACCAACCCAGGTAGAAGCAATTCCGTACTTCCATCCAAACTGGCCTGCATATCCTACAAAAATAACTGCAGAAAAATAAGATGTTCCGTATGCAAAAGCAGAAACCCAAGGTCCAACAGACCTTCCACCCAGAACGAAACCATTGACGTCAGTAGAATTCTTTCTGCAGATAAAGCCGATTGTAAGCATCATTGCAAAGAAAACCACCAATAACAGAACTTTAATAGCCATGTTAACCCCTCCGTGATTAATTATGTAGTCTTTAATACTTTAACGCTTTTAACTGCTAAAGTCAACAGAATATTTATTAGCATTAAATGATAAAAAATAAGCAAAAATGCTACTATAATTTTGTTGCCAAAAGAACTATATTTACTGTACGATATTATGGTGATTAAAATTCTTAAACACTTATTTTAGGAGGAGAACAATGAAATTATTTGTTGACACAGCCAATATTGAAGAGATCAGAAAAGCCAATGATATGGGTGTTATCTGTGGTGTTACCACTAACCCATCTCTTATTGCTAAAGAGGGACGTGATGTTTACGAAGTAGTTAAAGAGATCGCATCAATCGTAGACGGCCCTATTTCAGGCGAAGTTAAGGCTACAACAACAGATGCTGAGGGTATGATCGCTGAGGGTCGTGAGATTGCAAAACTTCACAAGAACATGGTTGTTAAGATTCCTATGACTGTAGAGGGACTTAAGGCTTGTAAGGTTCTTTCAAGCGAGGGTATCAAGGTTAACATGACACTTATCTTCACAGCTAACCAGGCTCTTCTTTGCGCAAGAGCAGGCGCTGCATTCGTAAGCCCATTCCTTGGAAGACTTGATGACATCAGCGTACGCGGAACAGATCTTATCTCTGAGGTTGCTGAGATCTTCAACATCCACGGAATCGAGACAGAGATCATCGCAGCTTCTATCCGTCATCCTATGCACGTTACAGACTGCGCTCTTGCAGGTGCTGATATCGCTACAGTTCCTTACAAGGTAATCGAGCAGATGACACATCATCCTCTCACAGACGCAGGTATCGAGAAATTCCAGAAGGATTACCTCGCTGTATTTGGTGAGTAATTTCAGGTTTTGAAATAGTGAAGGCCGGTAGTTGTACTACCGGCCTGTTTTTTGTAATCCTATCCACTCAGACAGGGTCAACGGTTCATAGTCAGAACGTTTGCAGAAGCAGTTTATCATGTTACAGGGGATTGTACTCATATGATCCACGTCGCCACCTATTGGAATGTAAGGCGTATCCTGTATCATTGTAATTATCTGCTTCATTAGCACTTCGTCTCTGGTATCGTGGACGTGCCCATATAGCATGAAAGCCTTGGGATCTCCATTGTGACGCTTTCTGTACTGCCCTTCATAAAACGGTATAGGATAATGACAGCACACTACTTTCTTCTGGGAATCCGTAATCTCACGATAATTATCTATCCACTCAAATCGATCCGAATCAAAATCGGGCTTACCCACAAACTTATCATGATTACCTACAATCAAACAAAGTTTACCTTTAAGCCTATGGATTAGTTCATTCGTCTCTTCCACAGTCCCCAGTGAAAGATCACCCAGGATCACAACTGTATCCGCCTTTGTGACCTTATTATTCCATTTCTCTATCATGTACTCATTCATTTCTTCCACAGATTCGAATCCACGCTTATCCATCTTCGAATTCAGCGTACCATGGTAGAAATGACAATCAGCAATATAATAAATCATACATTCGCCCTCAGATCCCCGCCATCATCATGGAGAAGCAGGGATGGGTCCTGATCGGCGGCGGTGGTGGCAAGCTGGTCGCAGCGCTCGTTCTCGGAATGGCCTGCGTGACCTTTTACCCAGTTCCAGCGGATACCGTGAGGTGCTGCTGCTTCAAGTAGTCTCTTCCAGAGTTCCACGTTCTTGACAGGCTTGTTCCCTGCAGTTTTCCACCCCTTCTTTTGCCAATTATCGAGCCACCCTTCGTTGAAGGCACTTATCACATACTTAGAGTCCGAAAACATCTCAACATCGCATGGTCTGTTCAAGGCTTCCAGGCCAACAATGGCCCCCATAAGTTCCATACGATTATTTGTGGTCTTATCGTACCCTGCACTAAGCTCCTTCTCGTGAACTTCGCCCTTGGCATCCACATATCTAAGTATCGTTCCGTATCCTCCCGGGCCATCTGGGTTTCCCCTGGCTGATCCATCGGAATATATCTCAACTCTCATCTAAATCATTCTCCGTGTAATTCTCATTTTTTCTAAGCTCCAAATAGAAGCTGCAATACCGCACTTAGTCCCAGTGACCTGTTTTAAGGAACTTATCTGCCAGATTCTGGGCATTATCGACGATGCTCTCATCGTATCCAAGAAGTCCCAAAAGGCTGATAGCATTTCTGTTGGTAGCCGGCCCCTCTTTTACCAAATAATCAAAATGAACGTCATTGTCGCTTACAATACCCTCAAAATGGCATAGGTCAAACTTATCCAAAAGAAGCTGTGTAAGCTCTATATCGTGAGTGGCTGCGAAGCAGAGTACATTGCTGTCAGCAAAGCTCTTCAAAATCTCTGTTGAAGCGGCAATTCTCTCAATTGTATTGGTACCTCTAAGCACCTCATCCACAAAGCACAGAACCTTTGCACCTTCAACCTTTGCAGCATCAAGAATTCTCTTGATGGATTTGATCTCAACGATGTAATAGCTGTCTCCCTCGAAGAGATTATCCGTAAGCGCCATTGAGGAAAAGATCCTGAAAAAAGGCGCCTTGTACTCACTGCCAAGTACAGTATGAATAGTCTGAGCAAGAATAGCGTTAATCGCGCAGGACTTAAGGTAAGTAGACTTACCGGAAGCATTTGAACCGGTAATAAGAAGTCCACGCTTAGTATTAACATCATTTTCGACACAGTCAGGAATAAGAGGATGCAAAAGAGCCTTCGCTTCATAACCGGCGTTTTCATCAAATTTTGGAATGACAAAAAAGTCCTTAACTGACTCTCTGTAGCAGGCAACAGAAATCTCTGTTTCCATTTTTCCGATTATGGTAATAATGGTATCAAGATGATCCTTATTGGCCATAATCTCCTTGTACATCTGGTTGAACTTGATCAAGTCAAGATGAAGCGCCATTCTTAAATAATCCATAAGAAGATCCGCCGGATTTCCACTGGAATTACCGCGCGTAGGAGACATCAGAATTGATGATCCCCTAAGGAAAGAATTAAAGGCTTTTGCAGCTTCCTGCATATCTTTTAGTTCAGATTCAATCTCAGGAATCTTGGCCTTCTCAAAAAGCTGCACAGAATAGATGACCTTAAGAATATAATTGTACGTAACAAGATACGGCTCAATCTCATTCTTCACCCTGAAATAAGTCGTAATATTGATGACTACAAGGGCAATCAGAGCAAGAAAACCGATTTTGAAATTGATAAAGCATCCGATTCCGGCAAGGATCATAAGAACAATCATTATGTAATGCTTTGTATTGCTAAAATCCTTGACTCCATCAAGGAAATCTAAATAATCATAGATTGAATGTCTGATTCTTCTGCCTATCTTTGCGAAAATAATCTGAAGCTTTCTGCGCTCCTCATCATTTGCTCTGAAGTATTCAACCTTCTCTTCAAAATCATCGAAATCATCTTCAGTACTTGGCGTTCTCAAAAGATAATACAGGTATTCTTCACCGGAAGCAGACAGGCAGTAATTCATTCTGGCAAATACACCGTCCATGTTAAGATCGTTCCAGGTGATATCGTCTATCTGATTCTCTTTAATATGCTTTCTGAAATATCCATTTAAATGATCCAGATCATCTTCTTTATAAGTTCTACTGGGAGACTGACCAAATTCCTTAGTAAGCTTAGCTTTTAATGCCTTTTCAATGATGTGCTGATCACGAAGCCCAAGCAAATATGCAATAATGCAAACTCCAAGAAGTAATCCTATTAAAACGATACTTTCCATAAATTAACCGTAAATCCTTTTCTTTATCTCTTCTGCCTTTGCGTAAAGTTCTGAAGGTTCCACGCCAATATTAAACTTTCCGTTCTCATAGCGAATAATACCCTCGATCATTGTCATAAGGACATTCTCTTTGCTGCCGCTGTATACAATGTTCTTTTCAATATTGTTAATTGGCTGCATGTTGGGCCTTGAAAGATCAAGCATGATGATATCAGCTTTTTTGCCTGCTGCAAGATAATCACAATCCTCAAGTCCCATGGCTCTGGCTCCGTTAACAGTGGCCATCTTAAGAACTTCCTTGGCATCTACGCTGCTGGCATCCATATTGCGAAGCTTGGCAAGTCCAGTTACAAGGAACATCTCTCTGAACATATCAAGGCAGTTGTTGCTGGCAGGTCCGTCCGTTCCAATAGCCACAGTGATACCCTTTTCAAGATACTCTTTAATTGGCGCAATTCCGCTGGCAAGCTTGGTATTTGAACCGGGGTTTGTAACAGCAAAAACGCCGCGCTTTTTCATAATCTCTCTGTCCTTGTCATTAGTCCAGACAAGATGGTATCCGCCTCCGCCATAATCAAATAGTCCAAGGCTGTCAAAGAATTCAATAGGAGTCATTCCATAGCGTTCTACGCACTCATCAGTCTCCTTCTTGGTCTCCTGAATATGAGCCCAGAATGGTGCCTTATACTTGTGAGTAAGCTCAGCGCATTTCTCAAAAAGCTCTTTTGAACAGGTATACTCCGCATGAACTCCAAGAATAAAAGAGTTGTAAGGGTCTTTTCCATTGATTTCGTTATAATATTGCTCCAAAAGTTCCACTGACTGGCTGAAGTTGCTTACACAGCTGGTCTGAACGCAGCGCATTCCTGTATCTGCCATGGCCTGTGCTACAGTAAATGGCGTCAGGTACATCTCAAATATGGATGTAATGCCGCTTGTAAGATACTCAAGAACAGCTATCTTGGACAGGTGATAAATATCCTCACCGGTCATTT
>JAEEGL016438698.1_pt1 | contig 34010 bp, 33 predicted proteins | sample 9134231 | NCBI WGS metagenome assembly JAEEGL01 (sample SAMN16246548, study PRJNA631951) | gut metagenome | biome: gut microbiome; feature: rumen; material: fiber-attached | host: Bos | place: Iran: Karaj | collected 2018-10 | reverse complement strand
TGGAGCAAAGCATAAAACTTTATAACGAAGCCCTTGAAGAGGTGCGCGAACGCAATGATGATATGGCGATAATAAGCCTTAAAAAGGCACTTAACCTCAATCCGCGTTTTATCGAGGCGAATAATCTGCTTGCACTCTGCTATCTTATGCACGGCAAAAATTCCCAGGCCGTTGACCTTATCAACACGGTTTTAAAGCAGGATATCAACAACGAAAAAGCACTCAGCTACTATCGTCAGCTTTATCCCGACAAAAGCCGTCCCGTGCCCAAAAGCTACCGCAGCGACCCGCGCAATTCAGCCTATTATATGCCTCGGACCGTATCGGGTTCTTCGCGCGGTTCACAGCGTACACAGCCTGTTATACCGATGTTTTTCTTCGGTTTTATAAGTTCTGCGATAATCGTATGTCTGCTTGCCCTGCCTCAGCTTATGGAAGCCAAACAGCAGGAGCTCGATATGCAGGTAAGCCGTTATAATGAGCTGAAACATGATTTTGATGAGCTTTCAAACAAATATAACGAGTCTTCGGCAAGTCTTTCGCAGGAACAGCCCACCCAGGCCGATATGTCTTTGCAGGACCGCGTTAAACAGATAAACACCGCCGAAACACTCTACAGCAATGACAACGCGACAGAAGCCGCAATGATACTTGTAAATATTGATACGACCGATTTTTCACCCGAGATAATGGAGCAGTATTCCAAACAAAAACAGCTTATACTGCCGCTTGCCGCAGAACAATTCTACATAAGCGGCCGTCAGCAGGTGGAAAACAATGACAACGACACGGCAAAAACACTTTTCAATCAATGCCTGAAATGCTGTCAGGAGGGGGATGAGATACGCTACTCTGCCCTTTACCAGCTTGGCAAGATAGCCGCATCCGAAGAAGATGAACAGACTGCAAAAGACTGTTTCGCCCAGGTCGCGCAAAATCATCCCGTGCAGTCGGTCAAAAACGAAGCAAAACGCTATCTGGAGGAACACAATGTTTAAGCATATCGGAGGCATAGGCGATATTACGGTCACCGAGCATAAAAGCGGCGCAAAGATCATCTGTATCGACAACGACGACAATAACTGCGTTTTTTCGCTCTGCTTTGATACACCCGCCGAAGATGATACGGGCATACCGCATATTTTGGAGCATTGTGTTTTGTGCGGCTCCGAAAAATATCCGTATAAGGACGCGTTCAATACGCTTGAACAAAATACCGTCCACACCTACCTTAATGCAATAACCTATCCGCATAAAACACTTTTTCCCGTCGCTTCAACGGACGAAAATTCCCTGCTTATAATGGCAGATGTTTACTGCGACTGTGTTTTTCATCCCCTTGTTTATAAAAATAAGGGGATATTTTTGCAGGAGGGCGGCTTTTTTGACGGCGAGAGAATACAAGGCAGCGTTTACGGCGAAATGTCGGGCGAATATGAGGACGAACTTTTCAGGGAAGAACAATATCTGAAAAAACAATTTACGCAGTTTTTGTCTGCGGGAACACCCGAAATGATACCCTTATCGGATTACGGAAAACTGCTTGAATATCACAAAAAATACTACACTCCCGCCAACTGTACCGCCTTTATATACGGAAAATGTGACAAACAAAAATATATTGATATTCTTGACAGATATTTTGTTTTGTGAACAGAAAAGCCAAAGCTCAAAAAGCCCGTCCTGCCCGATAAGATATTTGTCGGCGACAGACTTTCTCTTATACCTGTTTGTCTGACAAGCGATACCGCAAAGCTTCATGCTTATCATATTATCTGCAATGCGCTCGGCGAAAAACTAAACGATGACGGAGAGGTCGCTTATATAAAACTCGATATTTTTGACAGCAGAACGGACAATATATCTTTTTTTGATATCGACAGCCGTAAATTATACCTAAAAAGCGGAGATTTCGGATACAAGCCGCGCGGGATATTCTATAACACCCTGCTTATGCAGTCAGACTTTGACATTGATGCTCTTGATTTTGACGAAATATTCAAAAAAGTCGGCCGCATGAGACCGCATGATATGTTGGCAAAAGCATTTTCATCCGATATCGGCAAATACGAATATGTCGATATCCCGCTGCCGTTTATACAAACTCCCGATATATCTGACAGCACACCGCTTACAAAATACCGCGCTCAAAAGGAAATGCCCTGCCGCTTTGTTATTCCCGATTTAAAAGCAGACAAGCCGTTTATGATGTTCGGGCATAATTCGGTATTCACGGACAACAAAAACAAAGACATCATCAATATCACACTTGCATTTGAACTGAATTTGCCGCTGAAAATGTTAAAAAACACAAACAACCTGCTTTTGCAAAAACATCCCGCTGTAAAGATAGGTCTTAATGATATAGGGAAACCGTGTTTAACTATACAAACGGCGTTTTTTGTCAAAAAACCTCCCGAAATAAACGATATATTCGGCAAAAAAGGCGGAACATCCTGCGATCTGCCCAAAACAGAACAGCTTGCGAAACTTACGGCACTTTCCGCACTTGAAGAATCTGCACTTGCATTAAAAACAATATATGACAGCAGCGAGGAAGTTTATGACATCAGAAAAGTGCTCTTTACACGTAAAAATTTGTATTATGCGGTCTGCACGGACAAAAGGAATTTCGGAGCAGCCGAAGAATTTGTGAACTCACTTGTTCTTCATCCCGACAATGATTTTAAAAGAGATCTGTTCACTCCGAAAAAAGCAGAAAATATCATCTATACCAATAAAAATACCGGCACAATAAGTCTTGCTTTCGCTTCTTATGCGGGATATACCGAAAATTTTGCCATGGCTGCGATACTGCAAAATACCTATCTTTGGGAGAATGTCCGCTGCAAAGGTGCATACGGCTGCGACTGCGAGGCAACACCAAGCGGAAATATCGTTATTACCTCTTTTAAGGATATAAATTTTGATACGACCATAGAAACAATAAAGAAAAGCTTTGAATATCTGCAAAGTATAAAAGAGGAAGATATGCACAAATACAAGATAATGTGTTATAACGCACTTTTACGCGCACAGCTGCCCATGAATATCAATTTAAACGCGCTTAAAATGCTTTGCGGTCAGCCCTATCCCGATATTTTTACACTTACTGCGGACAAAATAAAAAATGCCGCAGCAAAAACAGAGTTTTATTCGCTTGCGGCATACAAAAAAAATTAAAAAACCACTTTATTTTTAAATTTTTTTGTAGTATAATGCACTTATAATTTTACAAAGGAGTTTTGACATGAGTTTTAAAAATGTGCGTGCCATTCCCTCACCCGAGGCGATACGTTCGCTTATACCTATCAACGAGGAACTGGCAAAGATAAAGAAAGAAAACGACAGACAGATAGCAGATGTTATAACGGGAAAAGACAAACGATTTATCGTTATTGTAGGGCCATGCTCCGCCGATGATGAAGAAGCGGTGCTTGAATATATGAACAAACTTAAAGAAGTACGCGGCCAGGTAAATGACAAGCTTCTTATCGTGCCGCGCGTCTACACGGGCAAGCCGCGTACCACAGGCGACGGCTACAAGGGCATGATGCACCAGCCCGACCCCACCAAAGAACCGAATATGCTCGAAGGCATACTTGCCATAAGAAAAATGTTTATACGCGTTATCGAGGAAACGGGTATGCCTATCTCGGACGAGATGCTCTACCCCTCAAACCTGCCTTTTGTTGAAGATCTGTTAAGCTATATCGCGATAGGTGCAAGAAGTGTCGAAAACCAGCAGCACAGACTTACCGCAAGCGGCATAGACTGCGCCGTGGGTATGAAAAACCCCACCAGCGGCGATCTGACCGTTATGTTTAATTCCATAAAGGCAGCCCAGCATTCGCACAACTTCCTTTACAACGGCCACGAGGTACAGACCACGGGCAATCCGCTTGCACACGCCATTATGCGGGGTTCGGTAAACAAGCACGGCAACAATATCCCCAACTACCACTACGAGGACCTTATCCTTGCATACAGCAAGTTTATAGAGGGCAATTTTAAAAATCCGACCGTAATTGTGGATGCAAACCATTCCAACAGCGGCAAGAAGTATTTTGAGCAGCCGCGTATAGTTAAGGAGATACTCCACTCACGCAGTTATAACGACTATATCCGCGAAATGGTAAAGGGCGTTATGATAGAAAGCTACCTTGTAGAGGGAAATCAGACCGGCAGCGAACCCCATGTTTACGGCAAGTCGATAACCGACCCCTGTCTCGGTTTTGAGGACACAAAGGAACTGCTTTTGGATATTGCGGACAGAGTATGATAAAAGCATTGACAAAGTTCAATATATTTGATATAATATTCTAAAATCTGCATATAATATAAACTATGAGAAGAGAGAAAGCTTGCTTTCTCGATTCGATTAGTTTATCTGAGCAATATCGGCACTTTAGTGACGATATTGGGAAGGTTTGAGGAAGATTCATCTTCCGATAATATAACTGAACAGGCCGCAGCAGAAATGCTTGGAGCCGGGTTACGACAGTAACAGTGGATAATGCCACGGGACAGAACAAAAAACTGCTCCCGTGGCTTTTTTACTATTTTTTCGGAGGGATATTTATGACCAGCCCCGACAAGAACAATAAATCAAACGATTTTGTAAATACGACCGTAAAAGTGTCCTCTGCGGGTATAACGGGCAATATCTTTTTGTCGTTTTTCAAGCTTATGGCGGGTATTATTGCACACTCGGATGCCATGATAAGCGATGCGGTACATTCCGCATCCGATGTTTTCAGCAGTATTATCGTCATTATCGGTGTTAAAATGTCCGCAAAAAAAGCCGACAGGGAACACCCCTACGGTCACGAGAGGTTTGAATGTGTGGCGGCTTTGATACTTGCCGTTGTTTTGCTTGTAACGGGGCTATTTATCGGGCATACCGCATCGGAGCAGATATTGTCGGGAAATATAGAAAATATTGCCGTCCCCGGCAGGCTTGCGCTTTTCGCTGCGATAATTTCCATTATTTGCAAAGAAGCCATGTATCAATACACGAAGTTTTATGCCAAGGCAATAAAATCTTCCGCACTTATGGCAGATGCGTGGCATCACAGAAGCGACGCTTTTTCGTCCGTCGGTGCGCTGATAGGTATTGCGGGCGCAAGACTGGGGCATCCGGTATGTGATAAGATTGCAAGTATCGTTATATGTGCTTTTATTTTAAAGGCCGCTTTTGATATATTCAAGGATGCCGTTTCCAAAATGGTAGACAGTTCGTGCGATCCCGAGACCGAGAACAGGATCGAGACCTGCGCCTTGAAACAGACGGGTGTGCTTGGTGTGGATATGATACAGACAAGGGTATTCGGAAACAAAATTTATGTCGATATCGAGATATGCGCCGACGGTTCTATAACACTTGAAGCGGCGCACAGTATCGCCGAAAATGTCCATGATGCCATAGAAAAAAACTTCCCCGATGTAAAGCACGTTATGGTACACGTTAATCCGTACAGAATGAAAGAATAATTTAAAGCGGGGTTTGGCAACTTCATTTCCCAAACCCCGCTCTTATTTTGCAAATAAATATTTATCCCACCACGGAAATGCTTTACCCGCCTTTTATAAGGGACAGGGGTCAGACACCTGTCTCCCGTAATAATTTTAATACTTCATCAGCCAAATGGATTATTCTACTAAAAGCAGCTGATAATTTGATTTTTTCGATACTCGGTAATTTTCTGAAACCTTGTTCTTCGTTCATATATATTTGTTTTAATTCGGTACATTTAACGTATATAGTTTCATCAATATAACCTTCACTAATTAATGTATCCAAAGTATTTTTGTGTAAATAACTATTTACATCTATTGACAATACTTCGAACATAACATACATAAAATCCTTATCATTTTTTGACAAAATGTTAGAACTACATGCAACTATTGTATTTTTAAATAATTCATATCTTTCATCTATCGTTAACATCTTAACACTCCTTTGCTAATGGAATAGTCATTATTACGGGAGACAGGTGTCTGACCCCTGTCTCCCCCGCTCTTATTTTGCAAATAAATATTTATCCCACCACGGAAATGCTTTCCCCGCCTTTTACAAAAATCCTTCCCGCAAGTTCTTTTACCATATCCATGCTGATATTTTCGATATTGCTTACCGCTTCATCTCTTGAATTTACCCTGCCTTTAATAAGCATAGCCCTGCCGTTTGCGGCGGATACTGTGGAGGTATTTTCAAGTCCGAGAAGATAGTTATTTATTATCTGCTGTTTAGCATCGTTAAGCACCTGTTCGTCATTGAATGACGAAGAAAAATCACAAAGCTCATTTAAAATGCTTTCTTTTACCTTTTGCAGGTTTTCGCGGTTAAAGCCCGCGTAGACCGTAAAAAGACCCGAATTTGCATAAACGGGATGATAGGAATAGATGCTGTAGGCAAGCCCCTGTTCTTCCCTCACTTTCTGAAACAGCAGAGAGCTCATACTGCCGCCTAAGATAGTATTTAAAAGGGTCATTGTGTAATTATCTTTGCTGTGCTGGGAAACACCCCTGAAACCTATGCAGATATGCTGCTGTTCTATTTCTTTTTTGCAGTTTACGGCAGAGGGGATATAAATATTGTCGTTTTTTATCGGTTTTGTTATATTCTCACGCTCATAACTTCCGAAATACTTTTCGGCAAGCTTTGCCGTCTTGTCACAGTCTATATTTCCTGCTATGGAAATAACGGTATTATCGGGGCGGTAATGCTTATTCATATAATCAATAAAAGTGTCGTGTGTAAAATGAGAAATACTCTCATGCGTACCCAGTACGGGTCTGCCGAGGCTTGTTCCCGCCCAGACCGCATTTTGCAGATTTTCATGCACCAAATCGTCGGGTGTGTCCTCATACATATCTATCTCTTCGTCAATAACACTTTTTTCGCGCCATATCTCGTTCTCGTCAAAGGCAGAATTAAAGTACATATCCGCAAGTATATCAAAGGCATTTTCAAAATGGCTGTCCAGAACCTTTGTATAAAAACAGGTATACTCCTTTGTGGTATAGGCGTTAAGCTGCCCGCCTGCCCTGTCCATTTCCACCGCAAGAGCCTTTGCGCTGCGGTTGTCCGTTCCTTTAAAAAGCATATGCTCGATAAAATGCGAGATACCGCTTTCGTTTTCGTTCTCGTCAAGAGAGCCGTTCTTTACAAATATACCCGCGGAGATACTGCGTATATTATAAAATTTTTCCATCACAAGCGTAATGCCGTTTTTTAAAATTACTTTTTCCATTATTCCTTATCTATTCCCTATCTTCGCACTATCGTGCCGAAGCTTTCTCCGTTTATTTTTGAAACAACACAGTCTGCACCGCTTTTTTCTTTCACAAATTCGCAGAAAAACGGCATGGCTATTTTTTCGGTGTGGTAATGCGAGGCATCTATCAGATTTATGCCTATATCATAGGCAAACTGCGCATCATGGTATTTTACATCACCCGTTATATATGTGTCACATCCCGCTTTTTTAGCCTCAAGCATAAAATCCCTGTCTGAACCGCTGCCCGTGCATAAGCCGACTTTTTTGACCTTTGCATCAAGTTTGCCCGTTACATTTACACTTGTCATATCCAGTTTTTTAATAAGATGGTCTGCAAGCACCTTTAGGCTCATTTCTTCTTTAAGTGTACCGATACGGCCTAAAAAGCCGTTTTCTTCGGGAATAAGACCCTCAATGTTTTCAAGGCCTATCGTCTTTGCAAGCACATCATTCGTACCGCCATCGGCAATATCAAGGCTTGTATGTGCACAGTACACCGCAATATCGTTTTTGATAAGCTTTATCAGTCTTCTGCCGAGTGCCGTTGACGTGTTTATACCGCTCACACCCTTAAAAATTATCGGATGATGCGTAATTATCATATCCGCACCTATGTCTATCGCTTCATCGACAACAGCATCTATCGCATCCAGCGCAAACAGAATTTTTCTGCACTCCCTGTTTTCGTCGCCCACAAGCAGTCCCACATTATCCCAATGTTCCGCAAGATACGGCGGCGCAAGCTGTTCCGCTATATCAACTATATCCTTTACAAGCATCCCAGTACCTCCTTGTATCTCAAAAGCTGCGCTTCAAGCTCTTGTTTTCGCTTTTCGTTTACTTTCGGCAAAAGCGCTTCACTTATTTTTATTTCGTGTTCAAGCTGTGCTTTAAGCGTTTTGTCTTTTTTATTTATAAGTATTTTCCCGAATTTGTATTCTATGTCGGTATATTCTTCGCCGCCCCGAACGGCACTTATTATATTATAGAATTTATTATCCTCGCAAAGCATTTTTTCATCCTCTATCTTAAATCCTATCGAATGAACAAAACGCCTTACTTCGGGGATATCTTTCTGGGGCTGCAAAACAAGCTGTAAAACACCCGTTATATCGCCGTTTTTTAGAATATCACACATAAGCATTCCGCCCATGCCCGCAATTACTATACAATCGGCTTTATCCTCTTTTTTCAGTATGGTGATACCGCTGCCCAAGCGAACGGATATACGCTCGTTAAGCCCCGAAAGTTCAACATTCTGTCTCGCTTTTTCGGCTGAGCCTTTGCTCACATCACCCGCTATCGCAGTTTTCACTTTATTCTCCATACACAGATAAATAGGCACATAGGCATGGTCCGTGCCGATATCCGCCATACAGCCGCAGGGCTTGACCGTATCGGCTATACACATAAGTCTTTCGGAAAGTTTTTGCATAAAAATTTTTCCTTTCTTTTGTTGTACAGGCAATATTGAGATTTTTGCGCATACAATTAAATCGTAAATAAATTTTTGGAGGTAGTTATGAACAATAACAACTATATCTGGATAATCATCGCACTTCTGCTGCTTAGCGGCAACAACGGCTTTGGCAGCATCTTCGGCGGAAACTTCTCGGGCGACAGTACATGGATCATCATCCTGCTTATTATTTTCTGCTTCGGCAATAACAATATGCAGGGTATCTGCGACAACAACTGCTGATTTTTTAAGGCCGCTTAAATGCGGCTTTTTTTATTGCAATGTATATTACAAGAGCGGCAGCCGTTAAAAGCGAGAGAGTTCTGCCCGCTTCAAAGCCGGGGCTGACATAGCCTACCCTTATATCATGTGCGCCCGAGGGAAGATAAAAGCCAAGCATTGCACCGCAGGCAGGCATTGTTTTTGTTCTTTTGCCGTCGATATATACGCGGTAACCGCTGTCATAGCCCAAAGTCGTAAAAATAAACCTATCCTCTTTGAAATTGCTTTTTGCCGTTATATCGTCATTATTCACACGGATATCCTCAAGCCCGTTTTTTTGTATAATGCCGACGGCATCTGCAAAGGCCTTATCGTCAAGGGAAATAATACAAGGCTCTGTAAAGGTCACGCCGTCTTTGTACGCCGTTACCGCAATTTCTATCTTATCTCCCGCCTTAAAATACCCGATATCCTTTGCAAACGAATTTTTAAGAAATTCGTGATCGACTGCCGCACCGTTCACACTTAAGACGTAGCTTCCCGCAGTTTCCGCAAGAGTACCGTTTTCCATGTAAAAATGCACAAAGTATTCCCCGTCTTTTTCGCATACAAAATCGTACACAGCACTGCCGCTTTCGTTGTTCAAAAGATTTATCGTGCTGTACACATCCTCATTTTCCAAAGTGCAGTTATACGCATAAGGCTCGCCGATATCATAAAAATATTCAAACATATCTTTATCCGTACCCGCTGCCTTATTCAAAAACCTGTTATTGTTTATAAAAAAGCCCGAAATTACTTCCTCGTCATAAAATTCGGTATCGTTTATGTCCGCACCGCAGGCAAACATAAGCGGCAAAGCCGTTGTATTTTTGTAAATAACATCGGTATCATCCTCATATATTTTCCTGTAAAACGGCGATAACAGCCTTGCGCCGTTCGGATAATATATCTCTTTTTTGTCCGCAGTTTCAATTTTCGCCGTTTTATCCGTTACAAGCACATATTTTACACCGAAAATACTCTCGTTTACGATCGTATTATCTATTGAAGATATATATTTGTCATCGGAAATAACGCGTATTCCCATTCTTTTCATAAAACCGCTCGCCCTTTGGTTAAGCGTCGAAGAAAAGCAGTCCAAAGCCGCAAGCCCCGCGCCGAGATGAGTCATTCTGCCTTGGGCGTATAGATCGGTCGTTCTGTAAAAGCCGTCATCTTCAATATTTTCGGCAATTCGGCTTAAATGTCTGATATTGTCCGTATATTCGTTTTTTGGCGAATGTGCAAGATATTTATCGAGAAAAGCCATGCCCAAAGAAGCAGAAACTGTGGTTTCCGCACAGACTATCACAAGAAGCAAAGCGGGCTTTTTATTTTCAAGACGCACCACGGCGGCGTATACACAAAGCAAAACAAGAACAGCGGCGGCATATTTTAAATAATGCGGCGAAGTCCCCGCGCCGATAAATAAACACACACCCATTATGATAAGTGCGGCCGCGGTCTCCCTGCCTTTAGGCTTTTCGCATATCATAAACGCCCTTGCCGCAAACACCATAAACATAAGTGTCATTCCGTAAATAAACCGCCCGTCAAAAGATGTAGGCTCGCGCAGAAAGTGCATAAATACATATAAAGGTCTGAGCATAAAAGCAAGCATAAAAAATACCGTCATGCCTGCCGTCAGAATTTTTTCTCTTTTATCCGTCTTTTTTGATACAAGCAAAAGACACAGCATAAAAAGCGGCAGTATGCCGAAACAAATATTAAGCGTGCCGTTTATGACCGGTGAGCCGTCCTCAACAAAAAACAGTCCTTTCAAAACATCATTCAGCCCGAAACGCAGTATAGAATCATCCGAAACGACCTGCACTTTTTGTTCATAGCCCGCAAAAAGTCCCTCCACCGCAGGCACGATCACAAAGCCCGCAAGCATTATCGCAAATGCCGCAGCCAACACAAGCCGCAGTATATTTTTAACGACAGGTCTTTTGTTTATCAGGCAATAATACAAAAGATACAAAAAGCAAAGAAGCCCCGCAATATAAGCATGATAATAGCAGGTGACCGCACAAAGAAAATACACAAGCGAAAACGGCAGCCATTTTCCGTTTTCAACAAGGTGCTCCGTGCAAAGCCAGCAAAGCGGCAGCAGAATAACGCTGTCAAGCCACATTATATTTATGCTGCAAACTATATTGAACGAGCTGACGGCATACATTATTGAAAAAGCCGTACATAACGCGGGATGCAGGGAAATATTTCTGCTTTTTTTAAAGAAAATATAGGCACAAAGTCCCGAAAAGCCAATTTTCAGTATATAAACAAGTTCAAAAATATACGGGTACGCCGTATAGTCAAAAAACAAAAACAGTATATTAAACGGGCTGAAAAGCAAAAACGCAGCGAAAACATATAAATTAAGCCCCGTTCTCGTTTCGTTCAGCACAAATATATTTCCGCCGTTTTTTATTTTATTGAAAAAAACGACCGCGATATCAAAATACTGTTCTTTCAGATCGCTTGAAAGTATGGTTTTACCGCCAAAAGGGAAAATACCTCCGACCGCAAATGCAATAAGCAGCGGCAATACGGGCAGAAAAAAGGCGGCCGCCCCGTACCACTTATCAGTTTTAGTCATTATCCGTCAAACCTCATTTTTTATCAACAAACATTTCCACGGCTTTTTTTGCCGTTTCTTCACGACCCTCTATGGGCACAAAACCGATATAATACTCATCATCATTCAAAATGCCGAGTTCATTTGCCAAAGCGCTGTTTTCTATCTTTATTGCATAAGGCTTTTCCTCTTTATCCTCGCTGCCCATGCCGTAAAGCAGGCGCTCGCCGTCCTCAAAAGCATTCATTTCTTCTTCGCCGAAATACTTATCGACGGGATTTAAAAAATCGGCTTTTATGCAGGCCTCGGTGTCCTCCTTATTCCCGATAAAAATATCCAGCTGCAAAGAGTAAAGATAAGTATAAAATTTATTCAGCATATCCTGATCCTGGATAACGTCCTCGCTGCTTTTTCCCTCGGTAAAAAAGAAATTTGTGACCTCTGCCTTTTCGTTCACGCCCTGCGGCACAATGCCCGCCGTAAGCCTGTTTTCAAGTTCCTGCACGGTTTCTGCTGGTATATGCGGGCCGTAGACCGCCACACCGCAGCAAACGGTCGGTTCGGGGTGCAGGATAAAATGATTTACGCCCCATATTATGACCCCGATAATTGCAATAAGTGAAATAATATGTATTTTGTAGTATTCCCAAATATGCTCCAGTTTCTTTTTGGGAGTCAGTTCCTTAAATTCCATGTTATTCCTCCACAAACTCGGATGCAAGCTTGGTTATTGCCCTTGGAAGTGCGTCCTTGGAAGTGCCCCAATCCTTGTCCTTGTTCCTGTAGTCAAACTTGTCCGTAAACCACTCCACTTCCGCTTCAAGGCGCTTTAAATTCTCCTGTTCAAGCGGGATGATGATATCCAGAAACTCCTTGTAATCTCCTGCGGAAAGCCTGTTCTGACCCTCGCTGACCAAAAGCGAAAAATGGTCAAGGCAAAAACCTTTGCAGTCTTTTACCGACTGTCTGATGTCGGGCATACTTTTCCACATATAGAAAAAAGTGTCAACATATCTTTCAAGAGTTGTCGAAATTTTGTTGCAAACATAGCAGGAATTTGATATATTATTTATATGGTCGCTTATGGGATTTGACTCCACCTTTTTGAATAAAGGCTTTTTATCGGGCTTGTAATCCGCACACAGTTTTTCAAGGTCGCGGTTTATGGTCTGCAAATGCGTATGCAGCATAAGACCCACGCCAAGGCGGTTCTGCTGGAGATAAAGATGCTTGTAATGCTTTTTGCAAAAGCCGAGTTTGTTGGTCTCCATGCGGATATCGTCCTCCATATAGGACGGACCCAGCATATAGTCAACGGCATCTTTTTCAAGCTGTCTGTACATATTGCAAAACGGACATTCGCCGCCTTTTTCAAAGCCTTCATTTACGGGTATGGTATATATTTTTTCTTTCATAAGCTCGCCTCACTTTCTTTTGGCCAAAACAGTTTTTGCCAAGCTGACTTTTTATAATTATAACATACTTTATAAGAATAGAAAAGGGATAAATTTATGAAAATAACATATTATGACAATTATGCGGAAATCAAAAACGCAGACAGTTTCAATATAACCGAAATACTGGAGTGCGGGCAGTGCTTCCGTTTTAACAAAACGGGGGACAAATACCGCATCATTGCCCTTGACAGAGTGCTCGACATAGAGCAGCACGGCGATACCGTCCGTTTTTCGCCCTGTACAAAAGACGATTTTGAGAATCTTTGGCAAAACTATTTCGATCTGAACACAGACTACGCGGAAATAAAGAAAACAATTTCAAAAGACGACCCCGTTATGCAAAAAGCCGTTGAATATGCTGGCGGAATAAGGCTTTTAAACCAAGAGCCGTTTGAAACGCTTATTTCCTTTATAATTTCGCAGAATAACAATATTCCCCGCATAAAGGGCATAATTTCACGGCTTTCAAAGACCTATGGCAAGCCGTATGACAAAAACGACAGTTTTTTCCCGACCCTTGAAGCACTTTCAAAGGCAACAGCGGAAGATTTTATGGCACTCGGAACGGGTTTTCGCGCAAAATATCTGTGCGACTGCATAGAAAAGCTTTTAAACAAGGAAGTTGAGCTTGACAAACTTTTTGATATGTCGGCGGAAGATGCAAAAAAAGAGCTTATCAAAATAAAAGGCGTAGGACCCAAAGTGGCGGACTGTGTGCTTTTGTTCTCGCTTGGCAAGCGTGATATGTACCCCGTTGATGTGTGGGTAAAGCGCGTGACGGAGCTTTTGTATTTTGACGGCAGGGACACGCAAAAAGAAGAGATAAGCCGCTTCGCCGCCGAAAAATGGGGCGAATACGCGGGCTTTGCTCAGCAGTATTTATTTTATTATGCAAGAAGCGAAAAACTGGGGGTACAATAATGCTTGGAAGTATTGTAAACGGCATTGCCATTGTAATAGGCAGTGTCATGGGCCTTGTTTTAAAAGAAAAATTCAATAAGCCTTTGCAGGAGATAGTTACACAGGCATCGGGGCTTGCGGTGCTTCTGCTTGGTCTGAATACCGCACTTACCGCTATGCAGGCGAAAGATACAAGCCCGCTTTTATATGTCGTAAGTCTTATGATAGGCGGCATTTTCGGTCAGATAATAGATATAGAGGCAAGACTTGACAAACTCGGCAATTATCTTGAAAAAAAGTTTTCATCCTCCGAGGGCGGTATCTCAAAGGGTTTTGTAAACGGCAGCCTTTTGTACTGTGTCGGCTCGATGGCAATACTCGGCTCGTTTCAGAGCGGACTTTTGGGCGACCACACCACTTTGTTTGTAAAAAGCGTGCTGGACGGCGTTATATCCATTGTTTTTGCGGCAAGTATGGGTGTCGGGGTTCTGCTTTCGGCTGTGTCGGTATTTTTGTACGAGGGCTCGCTCACGCTTTTGTCGGGTCTGCTCTCTCCCATTATGACAGAGCATGTTTTAAATGAAATTGCCGTTGTCGGCGGTCTGCTTATCGCCGCGATAGGCATAAATATACTTGAAATAAAGAAAATACGTGTCGGCAATCTTCTGCCGAGCGTTCTTGTTCCCATAATCTACTGTACAATATTTATGAGGTGATATCATGCCCGATTTTAAAGTAGTTTCACAGTTTGAGCCTACGGGTGACCAGCCGCAGGCGATAGACACACTTGTAAAGGGGTTTCAAGACGGCAAAAAATTCCAGACCCTGCTTGGCGTTACAGGCAGCGGCAAGACCTTTACAATGGCAAAAATAGTCGAGAAAATAAACAAGCCCACCCTTGTTATCGCACATAACAAGACCCTTGCGGCGCAGTTATACAACGAATTCAAGGAGTTTTTCCCCGAAAATGCGGTCGAATACTTTGTTTCCTACTATGACTATTATCAGCCCGAGGCCTATGTTCCCCAATCCGATACCTATATCGAAAAGGACAGCGCCGTAAACGAGGAGATAGACAAACTGCGCCATTCCGCAACAGCCGCACTTTTTGAAAGAAAAGATGTGCTGATAGTTGCCAGCGTAAGCTGCATTTACGGACTCGGTGCGCCCATAGATTATAAAAATATGACCCTTTCCATCCGTCCGGGCATGGAATATTCAAGGGAAGACGTTTTAAGGCGGCTTGTGGAAATTCAGTACGACAGAAACGATATGAACTTTGTGCGCGGCACTTTCCGCGTGCGCGGCGATACAGTTGAAGTTTTCCCTGCAAGCAGCAGCGATGTTGCAATAAGGATAGAATTTTTCGGTGATGAAATTGACCGAATTTCCGAAATAGACAGCCTGACGGGCAAGGTTTTAAGCACCCTGAACCATATTGCCATTTTCCCCGCTTCACACTATGTTACCGACCGCGACAACCTTACACGCGCCCTGCGTGACATACGCGAAGAACTTGACGAAAGGTTAAAAGAACTGAAAAGTCAGGACAAACTGCTCGAAGCGCAAAGACTTGAACAGCGTACCAACTACGATATGGAAATGATACAGGAAATGGGCTTTTGCTCGGGTATAGAAAACTATTCCCGCCACCTTGACGGCCGTGCACCCGGCTCTATGCCGCACACGCTTATAGACTATTTCCCCGATGATTTTCTTATCATGGTAGACGAGTCTCATGTTACCATTCCGCAGGTCGGCGGTATGTACGAGGGCGACCGTTCGCGAAAGACCACCCTTGTGGAATTCGGTTTCCGTCTGCCGTCCGCACTTGACAACCGCCCGCTTAAATTTACCGAATTTGAGGGCAAGATAAAACAGATGCTTTTTGTTTCGGCTACGCCAAACAAGTACGAAAAGGCACACAGCGAACAGACGGCGGAACAGATAATCCGCCCGACGGGTCTTTTAGACCCCGAAATAAGCCTGCGCCCCGTTACGGGTCAGATAGACGACCTTATTGCAGAAATAAACTCCGTCACCGCCAAGCACGAAAAAGTTCTTGTTACTACCCTTACAAAGAAAATGGCGGAAGACCTTACCGACTATCTGCGTGAAGCGGGTATACGTGTCAAATATCTTCACAGCGATATAGATACCCTTGAAAGGCTTGAAATTATCCGCGATCTCAGAATGGATGTCTTTGATGTGCTTGTCGGCATCAATCTTTTAAGAGAGGGTCTCGATATTCCCGAAGTCAGCCTTGTGGCTATTCTGGATGCCGATAAAGAGGGCTTTCTGCGCTCCGAAACTTCACTTATACAGGCCGTAGGCCGCGCCGCAAGAAATGCAAACGGCCGTGTCATCATGTACGCCGACACCATGACCGACTCCATGCGAAAGGCGATAAACGAGACCAACCGCCGACGCAATATCCAGCAGGAATATAACGAGGAACACGGCATCGTGCCCAAGACCATAATCAAAAAAGTTCACGATATCATCCATATCACAAAGACAGAGGAACAAAAACGCACCTCAATGCTGCTTGAAAAAGACCCCGAGTCCATGTCACGCGGCGAACTGCTTAAAGCTATCGAAAAACTTACAATAATAATGAAGCGCGAGGCAAGCGAACTGAACTTTGAAAAGGCGGCGGAACTGCGTGATCAGATAGTTGAGCTGAAAAAACTGTCGTTGATTTAAAAAAACATTTGACTAACCCTATTAAATAGGGTATACTGTAAGTAGGTGAGTTAATTGACACGAGAATTTATAATATTACCCGAGTTTGAAAAACAATGGAAACATCTTGGTTTGTCTGATGACGATTTAAAACGCCTGCAATCCGAATTGTTGTTTGATCCCGAAGCCGGCGCTGTTATTCAAGGCACAGGAGGTGTGCGTAAAATGCGTTTTGCTACAGAAAACAGAGGAAAAAGCGGAAACATACGGGTAATTTACATTGATTTTTTGATATATGAAAAAATATTTCTGATAACGGCTTACCCCAAAAACGAAAAAGAAAACTTAACACAAGCCGAAAGAAATGTTATTAAAGCCATGACCGACCAACTTGCAAAATCTCTTAAAAACAAGAAAGGGGAATAATTATGGATATATTTGAAAGCATTGTAACGGGTTTACAAGAAGCTATAGATTATGAAGATAACAAAATTACGGCTAAAACCACAAAAATAACCGTTAAACCGCTTCCCGATATTTCTGCGGAAGAAATACGCATCATCCGAAATGAAGCGGGCTTAACTCAATCTGTTTTTGCGGCTGTCCTCGGCGTATCCGTAAAGACGGTAGAAGCCTGGGAGGCTGGTACAAACCACCCTATAGGTCCTGCCAGAAGAATGATTTCTCTTATGCAGTTTGATCCCTCATTTATAGAAAAATATCAGCTTGTAAACCAATAAAAAAGCATCTCGAAAAATATTTCGTCAGCAGCAAACAAACGTTTGACTTTTATTAAAGGATATGTTACAATGAATAAAACAAACCCAACAAAATACTCTGAAAATAGATTTTTTGTTTTAAAAAAAACGGAAATATTTTTCTATGCCGATGTTTCGCGTCTTAACCCCAAAGTTAATTGGCTGCCAAGAGATACAGTTTATCTTGCGATCGGTAAAATCGGCGGTACCTACCGACTTTGGGATTGCGATAAAAACTTTAAATTTGTGGGCGGTACGATTCTTTATTCGATCGAAGAATGTAAAAAAGAAGCAAAAAAGCTTTTTTACGGAAATATTGATTGGATAATAAGCATATCCGCCTTGAAAACCATATCCCAAACGGGTATTGAATTTATAGACGGCAGTTTTATAAATTTTTCCGACTGTGTAAAAAACAATGGTATGGGCGAAAATTCCAAATGCGCTGCCGTCAGAGATATAACGGCAGACCCGCCCTATATCCAATTTTTCACAGCCGAAAGACCGATCAGGATAGTTTTTGACAAACGCGGGATATTCGCGAAAAATAAAAAAGCATTTACAAAACTTCAATTACAAATTGAAAAATACGGTTACTCAACTTATGATCTATCGTGAATGACAAAAATAAGGACTTGATAAAATGGAACACAAGAAAATTATTATAAAAGGTGCAAGAGAGAACAATTTAAAAAGTGTCGATCTGGAGATACCCCGTGACGAACTTGTTGTATTTACGGGGCTAAGCGGGTCGGGAAAGTCCTCGCTTGCGTTTGACACGATATATGCGGAGGGTCAGCGGCGTTATGTCGAGAGCCTTTCTTCCTATGCGCGTATGTTTTTGGGTCAGATGGAAAAGCCCGAAGTTGACAGCATAGAGGGGCTTTCCCCTGCTATTTCCATTGACCAGAAAACGACCAACAACAACCCGCGTTCTACCGTCGGCACAGTCACGGAAATATACGATTATCTGCGTCTTTTGTTTGCGCGCGTGGGTATCCCCCACTGTCCCAAGTGCGGCAAAGTAATAGAAAAGCAGACTGTCGATCAGATAGTCGATAAAATTCTTGCCCTGCCCGAAAGGACGAAGATACAGCTTCTTGCCCCCGTGGTAAGAGGACGTAAAGGCGAGCATACCAAGCTTTTGGAAGATGCGAAAAAAAGCGGTTATGTGCGTGTGCGCGTGGACGGCATAGTCTATGATTTGAGCGAAGATATAACCATTGAAAAGAACAAAAAACACACGATAGAGATAGTTGTAGACCGACTTGTCGTAAAAGACGGCATACAGCAGCGATTGAGCGAGTCTGTCGAGACCGTTATGGCGCTTTCGGGCGGCATAATGAATGTCGAGGTAAACGGCGGCGACATCATCACTTTCAGTCAGCATTTTGCCTGCCCCGACTGTGAGATAAGCATTGCCGAGATAGAGCCGCGCCTGTTCTCGTTCAACAACCCAAGCGGCGCCTGCCCCGACTGTTCGGGTATCGGCGTAAAAATGATATTTGACGAGGAGCAGATAATCCCCGACCCCGAATTGAGCATCAGTCAAGGCGCGATAAACGCAATGGGCTTCAACAATATAAAAGCCCCCGACAGCATGGCAAACTCTGTCTTTACTGCCCTTTCGGAAAAATACGGGTTCAGCCTCGATACACCTTTCAAAGACCTGTCGGATGATGTGCGGAAAATAATTCTATACGGCGCGCCCAACAAAATAAAAATACCCTACTTTGCCCGCGGCGAAAAGCATTATTACGAGCACCGATTTGAGGGCGTTGTAAGCACCATGCAGCGCAGATACAAGGAAAGCGGCTCGGACTATGCCCGCGAGGAATACGAGGGCATGATGGTAAGCATCCCCTGCCCAACCTGTAAAGGACAGCGCCTTAAACCCGAGGTTTTGGCGGTTACCGTCGGCGATATGAGCATTGCACAGGTAACGGCACTTTCAATAAAAGACCTGCAAAAATTCTTTGCCGAACTGAAACTTACCGACCGCCAAATGGCTATAGGTGAGGAAATTTTAAAGGAAATAAACGCAAGAATAGGTTTTCTTGTTGATGTCGGACTTGACTATCTTTCGCTTGACAGAACGGCGGGGACGCTTTCGGGCGGTGAGGCACAGAGAATAAGGCTTGCGACGCAGATTGGCTCGGGTCTTGTGGGCGTTTTGTATATCCTTGACGAACCGAGTATCGGTCTGCATCAGCGTGACAACGGAAAACTGCTTACGACCCTGCGCCACCTCTGCGATATAGGCAACACCCTTATCGTCGTAGAGCATGACGAGGACACGATGAAAGAGGCCGACTACATTGTCGATATAGGTCCTAAAGCGGGCAACAACGGCGGCAATGTGGTCTTTGCAGGCACATACCCCGAGCTTTTGAAATGCGAGACCTCCATAACGGGCGATTATTTAAGCGGCAGGCGCAAAATTCCCGTACCCGAGACACGCAGGAACAGCTGTAAAAACGTACTTGAAATTATCGGCGCACAGGAAAACAACCTTAAAAATATTGACGTAAAAATACCGCTTGAACGCTTTATCTGCGTAACGGGTGTTTCGGGTTCGGGCAAAAGTTCGCTTGTAAACGAGATACTTTACAAAGCCCTTGCCAAAAAGCTCAACCGCGCAAAATTAAAGGCGGGCAAGCACAAGGAAATAAAGGGCGTTGAATATTTTGACAAGATAATTGCCATAGACCAAAGCCCTATTGGACGTACACCGCGTTCCAATCCCGCCACATATACGGGGCTTTTCGACCTTATCCGCGATCTGTTCGCGCAGACACCCGATGCAAAAATGCGCGGCTATCAGAAAGGCCGTTTCAGTTTTAATGTAAAGGGCGGCCGCTGTGAAGCCTGCACGGGCGACGGTATAGTAAAGATAGAAATGCACTTTTTGCCCGATATTTTTGTACCCTGCGAGGTCTGCGGCGGCAAACGCTACAACCGCGAAACTCTTGAGGTAAAATACAAGGGCAAGACCATAAGCGATGTGCTTGACATGACTATTGACGAAGCCTACACCTTCTTTGAGAACCTGCCCAAGTTAAAGCCAAAGCTTGAAACTTTAAAACAGGTAGGCCTTGGCTATGTGAAATTAGGCCAAAGCTCCACCACTCTTTCGGGCGGCGAAGCGCAGAGAGTAAAACTTGCAACGGAACTGAGCAGACGCAGTACGGGCCGTACCATTTATGTTCTTGACGAGCCGACAACGGGTCTTCATACACATGACGTCAAAAAGCTTATCGGCATTTTGCAGCAGCTGACGGACGGCGGAAACACCGTTGTTGTAATAGAGCACAACCTTGATGTGATAAAGACCGCCGACTACATCATCGACCTCGGCCCCGAGGGCGGCAGCGGCGGCGGTACTGTCGTTGCACAGGGCACACCCGAAGAAGTCGCAAAATGCAAAAAGTCCTACACGGGACAGTACCTGAAACCATTATTATGATAAAAACACGGGGGAACGTTTTTTATGTACGTTCCCCTGTTCACAGGAGAATTTATGGCATCAGCAAAAGAATATCTTGACTTTGTGCTTGAACAGCTTTCGTCTTTGGAAGATGTGACTTACAGAGCCATGATGGGTGAATACATAATTTATTACAAAGGGAAGATAATCGGCGGAATATATGACGACAGGTTTCTTGTAAAGCCCGTTAAGTCGGCAAAAGCGCTTATGCCGAATGCACCGCTTGAACTGCCTTACGAGGGCGCAAAAGAAATGCTGCTTGTTGAAGATATCGACAACAGAGAATTTCTTGAAGAGCTGCTTAACGCTATGCTGCCCGAACTTCCCGCACCTAGAAAAAAGAAGTGATATGCAATGTTTTTTATAGATCGTTATTCTTCTTCGCTTGGCAGAATAATTCTTGCAAGTGACGGCGACAGCCTGACGGGGCTTTGGTTTGAAGGGCAGCGGCACTTTCCCGACTTATCAAAATGCGAAGAGCGCCCTTTGCCCGTATTTGCCGAAACGAAAAAATGGCTCGATATATATTTTTCGGGCAAAGAACCCTATTTCATGCCCGAAATAAAACTAAGCGGCACACAGTTTCAGCTTAAAATATGGGATATGCTTAAAACTATCCCCTACGGGGAAACCGTCACCTACGGCCAAATCGCACTTATGACAGGCAATAAAAATATGTCCGCGCAGGCTGTCGGAAACGCAGTTGCAAGAAATCCCGTTTCCATAATCGTTCCCTGCCACAGGGTAGTCGGCGCAAATAATAAGCTGACGGGCTACGCAGGCGGGACAGATAAAAAGAAATATCTGCTTGAACTTGAACAAAACCTCCCCGGGCACAGAAGCTAAGACCCGGGGTGTAAAATTATATCAACAACGTTGCACGCCATTGTCAATATTGTTTTATTATTTTTCCGACGGCATAACAAGATTTTCGTTTAACGTTTTCTGCAATATCATTGCCGCATCCGAAGCGGTGAGTTTATTGTCGCTGTCCACATCAACAAATCCAAGCCAGTTTTCGGTTTTGTTTTCTATCGGCAGTACCGTGTTTTCGGTCAAGGTCTTTTGCAGGACGAGAGCCGCATCGCTTGCGGTTATTCTGCCGTCACAGTCCGCATCGCCGTATAAAAAATTATTTTCATTTGTGCCAAATGTAAATACCGCCATATTATCCGCATTAAAAGCATTTTCGTTATAATATAAATCATCGTTCATATAACTGTAGTCTATAATGCCAAACGATGTAACATTTCCGCAGTCATCGGGCATTTGCGCCTCGTATACCCTGCTGTTATTGCAGTACACGGTCAGTTTGCGAGTTGTCGGCGAAAAATGCAGCGTCATATTGTTCCAACCATCCGCATCTTTTACATAACCATCCGCGACACTTTCATCCACAAGACCTATAGTCGTGTTGCATACTCTTACTCCCAACTCGATCAAGTATGGATCGTTATGGATCTGTGCTATGTATTTATCACCGAATACAAGGCCTATAACCGCATTTTTGTAATATTTTTTGCCTGTGTCCGCAAAATCGATCGAGTAATAAACATCCTCGCCCGCCTCGGGAGTATTTGCAATAAGCGTCAGCGGCTCGGTTATGTGGGCATAGTTGTTTTGTCCGTCTGTCTCAACGGTATAGCTGCCCATGACCGTATCCGGCTTTTCGCCCTCAAAATCCTGCAAGTAAATATAATTTTTACTGTGTTTTATATCTTTTATTGCATTTAAAATTCTGCTGTCTATCTCATCTATCTCGGTATTGTCGTCAAACTTCTTTTCGGCAAGTTCCTCACACTCGGCTTTTAATTTATCAAGTTTTGCCAAAGTGTCGGCATCAAGACATTCCTTGCCCAAAATGCCGTTTTCCAAAAGTTCGATATCGTATTCAAGGGTATCGTATTTTATCTCTACAAGCGATACCGAACGAAGTATTCCGGTCAGCTCCTCTATTTTTTCGGTCGTAAGGCCGCCCTCGGCAAGCACCTTTTCGACCGTTTCTATTGCCGCAATTTTAGCCGCAACGCTTTCCGCGGTATATACAAACTGCGTATCCGTCTTGCTTTTTGCATCCTCAAGCGCGGTATTCAAAATATACATTTCACTCGAGTAGGTAAGATTGTTTAAAATATCGCTTATTTCGTCATAGTCCGCTTTGAAAAGGTCGTTGTCCTCTGCGCCGTCAAGGTCTGACTTTGCCTTGCTTGCCGCCGCCCGTAGCTGCTGTACATCCTGCGGCATATACGGGCTCATATCCTTTTTTTCGACTTTTTTGATAAGGTCTTGAAGCCGTTTTTTGTATCTTGGCGAAAGTTCGGCAAAAGCATCGTCTATCGCTTGTTTTGCGCTGTCTGCCTGTGCCTGTGTGCCGTTTAAAGCGGCTTTTGCATCCTTGACACAGTTGTCAAGTTTGGCATAACCGTCCGTGTAAAAATATTCCCTGTCAAAATGCTCCGCTTTGAAGATAGTCTGCCTTAAATCCATTGTGTCGGTCGATTTTTCGGGCAATTTTGTTTTTACGACATCATTTGCGTAGTTTTCGATATTGGTATAGCCTGTGGAAGAAATTTTCACCGCATCGGACGGGTCGCTTTTGTTAAGGAAATGATTGTCCTCCCAATCATCGGGTATGCCGTCTTTGTCGCTGTCCTTTACTTCTGTGGTATCAAGGTAGACCCAGCCGCCCATATCTTCCTGACTGTCAATAAGATATTTGCTGCCCTTGCTGCCGCTTGTTGCCGTGCCGTTTATAACATCATTTATTATAACCTTGTCGATATCGTCACGCGCATAGCTTGCGCCGACATCCGAAAGCACGGTATCATAAGCCTGCCGAGCCGTTTCGGTGTTTACGGGATAATCGGCCAAAAATTCGCCGTTTGTGCCTATTTCTTCAAGTGTGGTATTGCCAAAAATATGCGTGTAATTATTTTTATTAAAGCCTTCATTGACCTCCAAAATATTTCCCTTTGCATAAACGACCGAGCCCGAATGTACATAAATATCGTCCTTTTCGGTCGCAGGACCTCTTTTATAGTAGTTGTTTACAAAATTCACCCTCGCATTATTTTCGCCGCCGTAGCCTGCACGGTTGCCCCAGTTGTAAAATACATTGTTGCGTACATCCGTAAGACTTTCGCTGTCGGGGTGATCCATGTAGGAACGCACGGTCAAGCTTGTGCCTATACGCGGCATACGGCTGTAATGCGAAGAAATAAGATTATGGTGGAAAGAAGCATTTTCGCCGCCCCAGATACCGCCGTAGCCGTGAGAGCCTTTTTCATGTACCGAGGTGTTAAGGCTGTTGCTGATAATATTGTACTGCGCGGTAAAATTGCGGTTTGCGTAGGCACTAAAACACTCGTCCACCGACCAGCTGACCGAGCAATGGTCGACAATGACATCCGTACATTGTTTAAGCCCCAAACCGTCCTCCTGTGACTCGCCCAAGTCACCGGGGCGAAAACGCATATATCTTACAATTATATTATTGCAGTTTTCAAAAAGCGTACTTTCGCCGCCTATACAAATCCCCTCGCCTGGTGCGGTCTGCCCGAGTATCGTGATATTGTCAACATCCTTTATGCTTAAAACAGTATCAAGCATTATCGTACCCGTCACATCAAAAACGATTATTCTGTTGCCCTTGCTCACAGCATCACGGAAAGACCCCGCACCTTTGTCGTTTAAATTTGTAACGTGATAAATTTCTATATCATCCCCCGCACGCGCACCGCGGGTGTACATACCTCCGCCCTCCGCACCCGGGAAAGCAACAAGCTCATTCTTTGCCGCACAAACATTTACCGCCCCTACGGAATTTAATATTATCGACATTGATAAAACCGTACCGATAATTTTTTTAAATTTCATATTTTACCCCTCTCTTTCGTTTGTATAATTAACAAATAATTCTTCAAACTATAGTGAACGTCAAAAATATTTGGACGTTCACTATAGGATGGGGCTCATAAATAATCAGCCTTAAGCAAGCTTAAGTCCGATTATTTAATTCGCTTACTATAAATAACACCCGTACAGATTCTTTTCATTTTTAAAAAAATAACATTATTTTTATTTATTTCTATTTAATTATTTTTAACTATAGCATATCAGCAAAAATTTGTCAACATAATCCCCTACAGGAATTAAAACATATGCCGTTACTTTTATAATAAATAAAAAAACATTTTAGGTGTGAGCAATATAAAACCACGAAAACATGCACTTGGCGACAAAAATACAGTCGGCGCAAAAGTGACCGAATTAAGAAAAAAATAATTTAAAGCAAAAAGAACTGCTTGCAAAGCTGCAAACACATGGTATCGACATCAATCCGACCTCCCTGTCCAAATTAGAGGGACAGACCCGACCCGTCACGGATATCGAGGTAAAAACGCTTGCAATGATCTTTTCCGTTACATCCGACGAGCTTTTAAAATTAAAGCGTACAAATTGTATTTATTTGTCGGTAATTTCTGTAAAAATACACCCATATTATGACAAATTTCATCCTCCGTATTTTGTATAATTATGTTACAAATACGGAGGAATTTAAAATGAACACAAAGATAAACAAAAAAACTGCCGATTTACTTATCCGCGCCATACCGCATATTTTTGGCGCAGCCGCCTTTTTTATGGGCAGGGTGATACTTTTTGACACGATAGACCCCGTGATTTTGGGATATGTCGGTTCACTTGCGTTTGAAAGCCCGTTCCCGACGGCTTGTGTGTTTGCGGTGCTTGGACTTTTAAGTGTCGGCAGACGGCTCTACATTGCAAGATACATAATCGCGGTCGCAGTAAACGCAATGCTTGCATACATTTTTTCGCTTAAAAACGTCAGGCCGACAGCCTTGAACAAAAGCGTTATATGCGGCATTTCCATGCTTACGGGCGGGATATTGTTCTCGGTCTCGGAGCATATTACGCTTTTTTACATGGCGCTTGCTGTTTTGGAAGGACTTCTTGCGGGCTTTATCTGCTATATTTTCAACACGGCATCCGACCTTATTTTTATGAAAAAAAGCAAAAGCACCATAGAAAGTGAGGAAATGCTCAGTTTAAGCCTTATCCTCTGCTGCATGATATCGGGCTCTGCGGGAGCAGGCGGTTACAACCCGTTAAGTCTTTATATGATGCTGGTTTTTATTTTTTTGCTTTGCTGCAAATGCGGTTTTTCACTCAGCATAAGCGGCAGCGCCATTATGGGGCTTGTGAGTCTCTTCAGCCATACCGAGGATGCCCGCGCCATGCCCGTACTTATAATGGGCAGTATTTTTGCTACCGTTTTATCGAAAAAGCACAGGTTTCTGACTGCTTTGGGCTTTGCAATGGGCGCTGTGCCTATGGCTCTTTATCGTCAGCCCTCGCTTTTGAATATCGGCTCTCTATGCGCTCTTTTGCTTGCGGGACTGACGGTAGCTTTTATTCCCGAAAAGCTGTATCTTGCGGTCTCTGCGCCCGTTGATACGGGAATTTCGCGTTCGCTTGAATACGGCGCACTTGTAAAAGAGATAACTTCTATGCGCCTTAAAAGTTTTTCCCAGTCATTCGGGCGGCTTTCAAAGGCTCTGACCCGCGCTTCATCCGAAAAGATCTATCTGCCGCGCTCACAGGATGCCGCGGCTCTGGTGGACGATATCGCCGCCAAGACCTGTATGGACTGCAAATACAGTAAATTCTGTTGGGAACAGCGTTTTAATTATACATACGAGTCAATTCTCGATGTACTGAAAATTTTTGAGAAAAACGGCTCTGCGAGTGCCGATGATGTGCCCGCAGTCTTTCGTCAGCATTGCTCGCATATAAATGAAATGCTCGGCGTTATAACGCATATCTACGAGATACGCAATATCAATACCATGTGGCAGAAGCGCATAGCACAAAGCCGCGAAATGATAGGCTGTCAGATATCTTCCGTGGCGGAGCTGATAAAAAAGCTGTGGCGCGACCTGGACACAGGCCTTGTATTTGACAATCAAAAAAGCAAGGACCTGCTTGAAGAACTTTCAAAATATCCGCTTAATATCCGTAATGCCGTTGTCTACACCAACAGCGACGGACGCACCGAAGCGCTCATTACCCTTGACAACTGTTATGGCTGCAACAGCTGCGTAAACAACATAATCCCCCTTGTGAGCCGCAGCCTTGGCATAAAAATGAGCCGCAAAGGGAGCGACTGCCGCATAAGTGATGACATCTGCTGCCGCCTGCACCTTGCGGAGAGCGAGAAACTTCGCATCTCCGCTTATGGTGTAAGCGTGCCGAAGGACAAAGTCTGCGGCGACAGCTATACAAACGTACATTTTGACAACGGAAAATATCTGCTTGCACTCTCGGACGGCATGGGCTACGGCTCTGCCGCAAGAGAAGAAAGCGCGGCTTCAATAGAACTTTACGAAGAATTTGTTTCGGCGGGCTTTGAAAAGAAAATGGCGATAAATATGATAAATTCGGTACTTTTGATGCGCGCAAGGGAGGATATCTTCTCCACCCTCGATATCTGTAATATCGACCTTTACAGCGGAATGAGCGAGTTTATAAAAATCGGTGCTGCCGCAAGCTTTGTTCTTCGCGGCAAAAGAGCCGAACCGATACGTTCTTCCTCTCTGCCCGTCGGCATTTTAAGCGCCGTCGATACCGAGACCTACACAAAACAGCTAATGCCCGATGATGTGATAGTTATGGTAACAGACGGCGTGAGTGAAGCCAACACAAACCCCGCAAGACGTGAAAAATGGCTGTCGGAACTGCTTGAAAACACAGATGTCCGCCAGCCAAAGGAACTTGCCGACCTGATAATAAACACCGCAAAAGCAAACACCCCCTTTCAGAAAGACGATATGACCGTACTTGCCGCCCGAGTATGGTAATATTTTTTGATCATATAGTAAAATTTTTTGATTTAATTTCTTGATTTAATTTCTTCCATGGGTTATAATTGATAAGAATAAATACCGGGAGAAATCTAAATGAACAAAAAAATTGAATTATTTGTGACTTTTGCAAAGATAGGTGCGGTGTGTTTCGGCGGAGGCTACGCCATGCTGCCGCTGCTGGAGCGTGAAATAGTAAACAATAAAAAATGGGCGACACAGGAGGAGATACTGGATTATTACGCCATAGGTCAATGCACCCCGGGCGTTATTGCCGTAAATGTTTCGACCTTTGTCGGTCATTCTCAGGCAGGTATCCTTGGTGCCGCTGCAGCGACTGTGGGCATGGTTTTTGTGCCGACTATAATTATTCTGCTTATCGCTTCCCTGCTTACAAATTTTGCCGACAATATTTATGTTCAGCGGGCATTCAGCGGCATACAGGTCTGTGTCTGCGTGCTGATACTCGATGCGGTATCAAAACTATGGTCAAAGTCGATAAAAAACCGCTTCGGTCTGACGATATTTGCGGTTGTTCTTATACTTGCGCTCTTCACGGATATAAGCACGGGCTTTTTTGTCGTTGCGGCAGGCATTGCGGGCTTTTTATTCGGTAAATTTTCAAAAAAGGAGGCCGAAAAATGATTTTTCTTCGTCTTTTCTGGGAATTTTTCAAGGTAGGACTTTTTGCTGTCGGCGGCGGACTTGCCACCCTGCCCTTTTTATACGAAATCGCCGCCAAAACGGCTTGGTTCGACCCCGCAGCTATAATTGATATGATAGCTGTAAGCGAGTCCACACCGGGGCCTATAGGCGTAAATATGGCGACCTACACGGGCTTTACCATTCACGGTATTTTGGGCGGGCTGACCGCAACTTTCGGACTTGTATGCCCGTCGGTCATAATTTGTATTCTGGTAAGGATGTTTATACAAAAATTCAAAGACAGCCAAAATGTACAGAATATTTTTGCGGGTTTGCGGCCTGCTTCAATGGCGCTTATAACCGCGGCGGGCATTGGTGTCGTTACAAGCTGCCTTGTCTTCCCCAAGCTTTTATTGCAGGGCGATATCGCAAACGGACTGCATATAAAAGGCATTATCTTTGCCGCAATTCTGTTTTTTATGATGCGAAAATACAAAAAACATCCCGTTATGTATATTGCTTTAAGTGCAGTTATCGGGATAATTATAGGTTTCTGATGTTTAAATTTATCACTTTTCGGATATAATAAAAATATAAATAATTATCCGGAGATGATAAAATGATTTTTGTTTATATGTTTGCGGCGCTTGCTGTCGGCTGTATACTGGGCTTTCTGACAGCCTGCATACTTGTTTCGCAAAAACTGAACAAATAAAGGGTGCTTCGGCACTCTTTTTTTAATTTGACAATTTTATTATATGTGCTATAATGAAATTATAATTTTAATTTAGGAGGAGATATTATGAAATTCAAGAGAGCGGCACTTATAATTGCACTTATGTTTGCGTTAAGTGCGTGCAGCAAAGGCAACGAAGCGCCTGCACCCGAATCGGGCACGGCGCAGACAGCCGTAACGGAGACCCCTGCACCCGAGGCATACGAAAAAGCCGTTTCCGTTACTGCGGGCGAAGCCTGTGAGGAGATAAAATCCGCAGGGCTTTACAGCAACAAAATACAGATAAAGGACAAGCTTCTGACTTTCCCCATGACGGTGGGAGAATTCGGCGAGGCTACGGGGCTTACATTAAAAGAGGGTGCGGAACCGACTTTACAGTCATTTGATACGGACTATAATTATATGGTATCGCCATCGGGCGAAAACGATTTTCATGTCTGTCTTTATTATGTAAACACAGGCACGGAAGAAGCGGCTGTCAATGACTGTCTTGTATACGCGGCAGATGTTAGCTTTGCCGAGGGCTCGACAAGCGTGTTCTTCCCGGGCGGTCTGAATTCCGCTTCAAGAGATGCCGATGTTATTGCACTTTTCGGCGACAGCATGGACGAGGGAAGTCTTGATATGGTCTATTTTGAGGATAAATACGACGCTGTCGGAGCGGATACATTCTCTTCAACGGGCAGAAAGGTCATAATAGACGCGGACGACCATTCCTTTGACCTTTACACAGCTTATTTTGCACATGACCCCGAAGCATTGTATACTTATACCGTGGATAACGATACGGCAAAATGCTCATATCAAATACCCGAAAAGTTTATATACAGCAGTCTGCAAAGCTACAACACAGTCGAGGATTATATGACATTCAAGTTTGCCGACGACGGTTTTGACGGCGAACTGACTTTAAATCTGTCCAAAGCTCCGATCGAAGAGTTTTCGGATGTAAAGGACTATCAAAAATCGCTTAAAAAGACTGAAAACATGGTCGATACCGATACACTTAGCATTGATTTTGAGAAAATGGATGCGGGCGGCATGGATATATGGTACACCGCGCATATTTTTGACAAAACATCAAACCTTGCGGCTGACGTTCAGATAACATTCACGGGACACGACGGCTATTCAAAGAAAAATGCCGACACAGTACTGAAATACTGCGCCGACATTCTTTCAAACACAACAATAAGCAAATAAGCAAAAAAGGCGGAGCAAAAAAACTCCGTCTTTTTTATTCCATGCAGCCGAGCATCTTATATAAAATTCTGTAAAGCTGTTCCGCTTCTTCTTTTTCAAGGTTTACGCATCCGGCCATTTTTTCGGGGATGCAAACGGCGCGTTCGCGAAGTTTTTTCCCCTCGTCCGTTACGGAGACTATCAGATTTCTCTCGTCCGTGTCGGAGCGTTTTCTCTCGATATAGCCTTTGCTTTCCAGCTTTTTTAGAACGGGCGTAAGCGTGCCCGAGTCAAGGTAGAGCCTTGTGCCGAGTTCCTTGACCGTTGCCTGTTCCTCCTCCCAAAGTATCATCATGGCGATATACTGGGTGTAGGTCAGGTCGATATCGTCAAGGAAAGGCTTATAGCGCCTTATTATCTCCTTTGAGCAGGCATAAAGCGGGAAACAAAGCTGATTTTTAAGTTTTAGCGCATCATAATTCATTTTTGCTGTCCCACCGCACTTTTAGCAAATTCCGCAGCCTCTTTCAAGTCGGCTTCATTTGGTCTGTTTTTGTTCATTACCGTAAACGAGCCTCTGCATTTGAAGTTTTCGGCTGCCATTTTTATACCCAATTCGTCGCATACTTTTCTGACATTTTTGTAGGTAGACATCGGGAAAGCCGCCGTGCTGAAATTGTAGACCATGCCGATATTGTCCTTGTTTTCCTTGATAAAATTTATAACAGCCGTATCTACACCGCCAGCATAAACCGAGCTTCCCAGGAAAAGCACATCTGTCTTTTCCGACAGGGGCGCACCGACCGTCTTTGCCTCAACCCCGACAGCCTGTGCTATCGCATCGGCTATCTTTTTCGTATTTCCCGAACGTGTATAGTATCTTACCGCAATATTCATCTTATCCACCTCACTGTGCTTCCTTTGCCGCCATTACAGCCTTTGCAAGCTGGTCTGCGCAGGAAGTCTTACGAAAACCGCAGGTATTGCCTGCAAGCACATCATTTATCTCGTCGGGTGTCATGCCGTCCACAAGCTTGGAAACAGCCTTTAAATTGCCGTTGCATCCGCCAGTAAAACTGACATTTCTCACCTTGCCGTCCTCTAATTCAAAACTGATATTCTGCGCACAAACGCCCTGTGTCTTGTAATTGTACTGCATTATAACAACTCCTCTACTTTCGCTTTTACCTTTTTCATATCCGTTGTAGGCTCAAAGCGTGCAACGATTCTGCCCTCTCTGTCGATAAGGATTTTTGTGAAGTTCCACTTGATGTCATTACCCTCTTTGTAGTCCTTGTTGAACTTTTTAAGCGCTGCCGAAAGCATAAGACCCATTGGATTTTTGTCAAAGCCCTCAAACTTGGTGTTCTCCACTATCCACTTGTAAAGCGGTATGGCATTTTCGCCGTTTACGTCTATCTTGGAAAACTGCGGGAAAGTCATGCCGAAACGACCCGTACAGAATGTGTGTATCTCCTCGTCCGTACCGGGTGCCTGGTCTGCAAACTGGTTGCAGGGGAAATCAAGTATCTCCAGACCGTCCTTCTGATGCTCGTCATAGAGTTCCTGCAAGTCCTTGTACTGTGGTGTAAATCCGCAGCCCGTGGCTGTATTTACTATCAGAAGCACCTTGCCCTTGTATTCCTCTAATGAAACTTCGCTGCCGTCCATTGCTTTTACTTTAAAATCATATACTGACATATTTTTGTCCTCCCTTGTTTGGATCATTTCTTAACTTGTTTACAATTACATTGTACGCAATTTAATTGCGTTTGTCAAGACTTTTTTTCTTCTTTTTTATTATTAGCTTGAAACTCCCTTTTTATGCCTGTTCTGCCAATAATTTTGCATTTACTTTTGTGTTAAGAATACGTTACAATATTATTACGATAAAGAAAAAAATAAAACGGAGGTAATCATTATGAAAAAAACTTTGATATTACTTGCATTATTGACAATGACTTCAAGCGTAAAAACCTATGCCGCTGCAGTACGTACATATTACTATTCCGCAAGCACAAATGTCGGCACAAATGTCAATGACAAAACGCTTCAGCAGCTTTTGAGACAGTATTTCAATACATATCAGTATCAGACACAGACTGTTTACAAACCGACAGTACAGACCGCAAAACCCGCAGCACAAACGACCACTCAAACAACTTCACAAAATACGGCACAAAAACCCGATATGTCTGTTGCAAATCAGATACTTTCTATCGTAAACAAGGAACGCGCCGCAAACGGACTCCCTGCCCTTACCCTCGATACACAGCTCTGTACCGCAGCTCAAGCCAAGGCCGAGGATATGAAAGCAAAGAATTATTTCTCGCATACCTCGCCGACTTACGGCTCGCCCTTTGAGATGATGAAAAAATTCGGCATCAGCTACCGCGCGGCAGGCGAAAACATTGCCAAAGGACAGAAAACCCCGCAGGCTGTAATGAGTGCATGGATGAACTCGGACGGTCACAGGAAAAATATTCTCGGTAAAAGCTATACACAGCTTGGTGTGGGCTATGTATACAACAACGGCAGTCCTTACTGGGTACAATTATTCAAAGGATAAAAATTTTTTCTTTGTTCGGGCAAAAAAAATATACGTAATTTCATGGTTCTCTTGTATTTACGTCAGAATTATCTTGCAATAGTTCACAAAATATGCTATTATGGTCTTGGAAATTATTACAAAGGAGAGAATTTTATGAAATTATTGAATCGGGCGGCTGCCTTGGCTTTATGCACGGCGGCTATGCTTACAAATCTGTCCGCGGCGGAGATCACCTATGTCCATATGCCTTTTGAGGGCGACACTGTACAGACGGTCGATGTTTACACGGGGCAGAATGTTATGCTTATCTGTGACGAAAGCGGCGAAAAATATGTCTGGGGATATTCAAAACGCATAGGCAACAGCGGTTCGATGATGTCGTCGCCTATCGAGACCACGGAAAACACCTACTCCATATCCAAAAAGATACAATATTATCACAGCGATTTTGTTTACCATGTGAGCGCCGTAAACGGAGAAAACTATACCCGAAGCAAGTATGTAAAGATAAATGTGCTTAATATAAAAGGCGATGTTGACGGCAACGGAGACATCAATAAGGCAGATGCAAAGCTTTTGCTTGAATACCTCTGCGGCAAGACCGAACTTGACGAAAAACAGCTTGATGCCGCCGATTATAACTCGGACGGCAAGCAGGATATTCTTGATGTTATAAAGATACTTAATTATGTCAAATGATAATTTGTCGGGCTTTTTTGTGGTGGCTACCGCCCCCACGCCCCTGTCTCGCTTTTTAGAAAAGCGAGGGAAAACATATTCGCGAATATAATTTCATATAATTCGAGTTTTAACACCGCGGCGTAGCTGAAACCCGCTGCAAATGTACATTTGCAGCACTTAAATCCAGCCGCGGAGTATGGCTGCAAATTTAGTTAATTCTTATTCGCGCAATATGTTTGGACCCACTTTTCTAAAAAGTGGGCGGGGTGCAGGGGCAGAGCCCCTGCAAAAAAACTCCCCGTCAAATTATCATTTATTTTCAAATCACATCATAAAAAAATGGGATGAAGCACCATATAAGTGCCGCATCCCATTTTTTATATTTTATTTATTTGCGTTTTCACAGATCTTGCTGATAATAACAGCAGCCTGTGCACGTGTTGTATTGCTCTTA
>JAEEGL013308892.1_pt1 | contig 34012 bp, 20 predicted proteins | sample 9134231 | NCBI WGS metagenome assembly JAEEGL01 (sample SAMN16246548, study PRJNA631951) | gut metagenome | biome: gut microbiome; feature: rumen; material: fiber-attached | host: Bos | place: Iran: Karaj | collected 2018-10 | reverse complement strand
TGGCAGTTATCATCGGTGTTGGACAGTATGCCTATCAAAGACAAGATGGAGTATATGTCATCCCCATAGGCTGCTTAAAGGATTAAAGCATTCCAAATTGTGTAAGTCCAAGAATGGTTAATAGAACGACAGCAACTTCTTGAACGAATAAAAGAATTGGAAGCTGAGAATACCGAGCTTAGAAAAAGGCTTGGTGAAGATGTCATGTCCATAGAAAAGAAAACAACGGTTTTCATGCAAAAATAATGGAATTATGCCAACTTGCCAAAAGAAAAACATTTTTGGTTCGTCTATAAAATGATGACATCATCTTATAAGCTGATTTTTGGTTACAAAACAAGGAGAAAAGAGTCATTAGTCAGAGGGCATACGCATGTTTGAATGCCTTGATTCTAACTGTTGATCAACACTGACGAATGAGAAAACTACTGATAGCCATCATGACTGTCTGCACAATAGGTGTGCAGGCACAGACTCGTGACATCAACACCCAGCGCCAATACTTGAGTGGCACGGGCTGTGATAACATGGTGCAATGGGACTTCCTATGCACCGACGGACACAACGCTGGACAATGGACGAAAATCGGGGTGCCCTCCTGCTGGGAACTACAGGGTTTCGGCACCTACCAATATGGCATGCGCTTCTATGGCAAACCCACACCGGAGGGCATCGCTGATGAAAAAGGTCTTTATAAATATGAATTCACCCTGCCCGAGTCGTGGCAAGACCGACAGATCTTCCTCGTCTTCGAGGCTGCCATGACCGACGCCAAAGTGACCATCAACGGCCGCAAAGCAGGCAACACCCACCATGGCGGATTCTACCGTTTCCAATACGACGTGTCCGACCGCATCTTCTGCGGCAAGAAGAAAAACCGCTTGGAAGTGGAGGTGAGCAAAGAGAGTGAGAACACACAAGTGAACATGGCCGAGCGCCGCGCCGACTACTGGAACTTCGGCGGACTGATACGCCCCGTCTTTGTCGTGAGCAAACCATCGCGCAACATCAGTAGGGTGGCCATCAACGCCGGCATGGACGGTCGTTTCCAAGCCGACATCTACCTCTGCCGCGCCTTGGACGGCGCTACGGTGGAGGTGGAGATCGTGGACAATAAAGGCAAAACAGTGGGCAAGGGCCATGCCACCGGCCATGCCGACACCCGCCACGCCGACTTCACCGTGACCCTCCCCGCACTATGGACTGCCGAGACCCCTCATCTCTATACCGCCGTCTTCACCCTCAAAGACGAGCACGGGAAAGCGCTCCATGTGGAGCGTGAGCGTTTTGGATTCCGCACCATCGAATACCGTGCTTCTGACGGTGTGTACATCAATGGCCAGAGAGTCATCTTCAAAGGTGTCAACCGCCACTCGTTCCGTCCTGAGAGCGGGCGCACCCTCTCCAAAGCCAAAAACATCGAAGACGTGCGGCTCATCAAGAGCATGAACATGAACGCCGTGCGCCTCTCACACTATCCTGCCGACCCCGAATTCTTAGACGCTTGTGACTCCTTAGGACTGTATGTGGAAAACGAACTCAGCGGCTGGCACTGGGCACATGAGACCATCATCGGACAGCAGTTGGTCGAGGAGATGGTGACCCGCGACGTCAATCATCCCTCCGTCATCTTCTGGAGCAACGGCAACGAAGGTGGGTTCAACTACGAACTGGAACCCTTCTTTGAGAAATTCGACCCACAGAAGCGGGTGGTGCTCTACCCTTGGGCCAACCGCAACGGGTTTGAGACCAAGCACTACCGGTCGTGGGGAGAGACCGCCGAATTTATGCGCCAGAAAGAGATTTTCATGCCGACAGAGTTTCTGCACGGCCTCTATGACGGCGGACATGGCGCCGGACTGAAAGACTATTGGAAGCTGATGATGTCCAACAGGCGTTGTGCTGGTGGTTTCCTCTGGGACCTCGCCGACGAAGGTGTCGTGCGCACCGACAAGGATGGCATCATCGACTGTATGGGCAACTTCGGAGCCGATGGCATCGTAGGTCCTCACTTCGAGAAAGAAGGGTCGTATTATACCATCAAAGAAGTGTGGAGTCCCGTGCAACTGGAATGGCAAGGAGCTAACACGGTCGTACTACAAAACCACTACGACTTCACCAACCTGAAAGACTGCAGTTTCACCTACCAATACCTCCAAATGCCTGGCTACGGACAGTCGAAAGTGACCACAACCAGTCAAGGCACCCTCCCTTCACCCGACATCAAGCCCGGCGGGGCAGGATGGATCAACCTGCCAAAAGGCACGGGCGATGTGGTGCAGGTGACCGCCACTGACCCTCATGGCGAGGAGATCTTCACCTGGAGTACGGCCATCAATGGCGGTCCTCGCATCTGCCTCCTGCCCACCGCTGCCACGATGACAGAAACCACCGATGCCCTCACCATCGCCTCCGCTGGCAGAACCTACGTCTTCTCCAAAAAAGACGGTCACCTACAACATGTCGGCATCGGCTCACGCACCATCTCTCTCAGCCAGGGTCCACGCTTCATCGCCGTCAAGCGCAGTGACCGTTCACAAGATGGCTTTTACAACCATGACGACAAAGAGGCTTTTGACAAAAAGACCCAATACACCTCCTACGAAGACCAAGGCCTATTTGAGGGGTTCACTTTCGAGGATGGGGTATTGAAAGCTCATTACAAACACGGAAGTTTGTCGCAGGTGGTCTGGAAGTTTCATGAGGATGGCAGCGCCTGCTTCACCGCCTATTGCGCCTTCAACGGCGTGGTCGATATGATGGGCGTCTCTTTCGGCTACCCAGAGGCTCAGGTGAAAAGCAAGCAGTGGGTGGGCAACGGCCCCTACCGTGTGTGGCAAAACCGTCTGGAAGGTCCACAATATGGTTTCTGGCATAACGACTACAACGACCCCATCCCAGGCGAGACCTTCGAATATCCTGAGTTCAAAGGATATTTCTCTCACGTGAAATGGATGCAGTTGGGCACCGATGAGGGACAGATAGGCATAGAGCCTACCCTTCCCCATTCGGGAAAACATCTTTACGTCGGTGTCTACCAACCCCGCGATGGGCGCGACCATATCCTCTACGACCTGCCCGAGACAGGCATCTCGCTATTGGAGGCCATCCCCGCCGTGCGCAACAAGGTGAACACCACCGACCTCAACGGACCGTCAGCACAGCCCTATTGGGCACAAGGTATGCATGTCTACTCCGCAAGACTCTGGTTTGAATGAAAAAAACGTTGCTCCTCCTCATAGCTGTCCTTTGCAGCCTCTCTGTCTCAGCCACCGACACCACTCGCCCCTGGACGTTCTGGTACTGGATGTACGGTTGCGTGAGCGATGAGGGCATCCGCCTCGACCTACAGGCTATGCACGACGCTGGCATCGGCGGATTCTACCTCATGCCCATCAAGGATGTGAGCGACGGAGAGCAGTATGGCGGCACGGCACGGCAACTGTCTGACGAATGGTGGAAACGGATGGACACCGTCTTCCATCTGGCCGATAGCCTGGGTTTGGAGATGGGCATCCACTTCTCCGACGGATTCGCTTTGGGTGGTGGTCCGTGGATCACCCCTGAGGAGTCGATGCAACGTGTGGTGTGGAGCGACACGGTCATCAGCTGCAAGAACAGCGCCCAAGTCGTCGCCCTCCCCCAGCCCACCACCACAGAAGGCTATTATGAAGACATCGCCACTTATGCCATCCCTCTGACAGGACCGCTGGACAACAGAAAGCCGCAAGCTTCTGTCGAGTTCCCCTTCCGGAGCACCGACCCCTGCGACATCATCTTTACCTACGACACCCCTTTCACCCTGCGCCATATCCGCATCATCACCGGTGGCAACAACTACCAGGCACACCGCTGGCAGGTGTATGCCTCTGACGATGGCATCAGTTACCGCCCTATCCGCGACATCGAGCCGGCACGCCAGGGATGGCAGAACACCGACGCCTACGCCACCTACGCCATACCCACTACCCAAGCCCGGTATTTCAAACTGCATTGGACACCCAAAGGCAGCGACCCCGGCAGCGAGGATATGGACGCCGCCAAATGGAGACCTGTATTGAAAGTGGCCGACATCATCCTCGGTTCACAACCTGTCATCGACGGCTATGAGGGCAAGTCAGGCGCCGTGTGGCGGGTGAGCAAGTCATTTCCCCTCGCTGATGAAGACTGTATAGCACCTGACAAGATGCTCCGTCTTAGCTGCGCCGACGGACAGGTCACCCTCCCCAAAGGCTACTGGCGCATCCTGCGCATGGGGCACACCTCCACTGGGCACACCAACGCCACCGGCGGTGGAGGCCGAGGTCTGGAGTGTGACAAATTCTCACGCCCTGCCATCCAAAAACAACTCACCCACTGGTTTGGCGCCATCTACAAGCGTGCGCCACGTCAGGTGCTGCGCCGCCTGCATGTGGACAGCTGGGAGTGCGGCTCGCAAAACTGGAGCAACAACTTTGCTGCAGCATTTCAGAAGCGCAGAGGCTACGATCTCCTGCCGTGGCTCCCTGTCTATGCCGGCATCCCCATGGAGACGAGTCAGAAATCCGACCAGGTGCTGCGCGACATCCGCCAGACCATCGCAGAACTCATCGACGAGGTGTTCTTCGACGAGATAGAACAGGCCGCCAAACGTTACGGGGTGGAATTATCAACAGAGTGTGTGGCACCCACCATGGTGAGCGACGGACTGCTCCACTACCGTCATGCCGATTACCCGATGGGCGAGTTCTGGCTCCACTCACCCACCCACGACAAACCCAACGACATGCTCGATGCCATCAGCGGTGCCCACATCTATGGCAAGCGCATCATCCAGGCTGAGGGCTTCACAGAGGTAAGAGGCACCTGGGACGAGACACCCGCCATGCTCAAACCCCTGCTCGACCGCAACTACTGCTTAGGCATCAACAGCATCGTCTTCCATGTCTGCACCCACAACCCCTGGACCGACCGCCGACCCGGCATGACCCTCGACGGTATCGGCACCTTCTTCCAGCGCGACAACACCTGGTGGAGGGAAATGCCCGCATTCACACAATACATACAACGTTGCCAACAATACTTGCAAAAGGGTGCACCAGTGGTCGACCTGGCGGTCTACATCGGCGACGAGGTGCCACGCCGCGCCATCCTGCCAGAGAGACTGACAGGCATCCTTCCGGGTCTGCTGGGCGACTCGATTTTACGACGTGAGGCCATCAGACTACGCAACGAGGGACAGCCGATGGAGACCAGTCCGGTAGGCGTCAGTCACACCCGCAACATGACCAAGGCGGAAGACTGGATCAATCCCCTGCACGGATACAAATACGACTCGTTCAACCACGATGTGCTGGACGACATGAGGGTGGAAAACGGGAACATCGTCACTCGCGACGGCATGAGATACAAAGCATTGGTCATCCCACAGGCACGGATCATGAACCCCGACAACATCAACACAGGCAAAGAGAAGCTCGAGCAACTGCGCCGACAGGGAGCACGCATCATCGAACAACCTTGGACGGAGGCTGACCTGTCGTCAATCGGCATCCTTCCCGATGTGGTATTACCCCCAGGTGTAGACTACACCCACCGCCAGGCCGACGGCGAAGACATCTACTTCTTCAGCAACCAGACCGCTCATCCCGTCACCTTCTCGCCCCAATGCCGGGCACACAACGCCTATAGCTATCTGTATGACCCCGTGGCCGACGAGACGACAGCATACGATGGAGCCATCACACTGGCACCATGGGGTTCCGTCGTTTGTCGGTTCACCGACCAAGCGATAGCCACCAGCATGAGATTCAACTGCACAGAAGCCACAGTGACCACTATCGACACGCCATGGCACCTCACTTTTGAGGAGAATGGACTGGAGGCTGACACCCCGCTGATAGGATGGGAGCAGATGGAGAACCCCAAGATGCGCTATTACTCTGGACACGCCACCTACACCAACACCTTCAAATACCGCGGCAAAGGCAAGAGGGCATGGCTGACACTCGGCAAGGTGTGCGACATCGCCACCGTCTATGTCAATGGCATCTGCTGCGGCACCGTCTGGACCGAGCCCTACGGCATCGACATCACCCATGCCCTGCGCAAAGGCAAGAACGATATCTGCATCGAGGTGGTCAACACCTGGGCCAATGCCCTTCAGGGCGCCGACGAGGGCATTCCGCCATTCGACGGCATCTGGACCAATGGCAAATACCGCAGGGCAGAGAAAGACCTGTTGCCCGCCGGGCTGTTGGCACCACCCATCATCATCACAGAAAAATAAGCCTATGAGACGCATCGTATTATCATTGATTATTTGTTTTTCCACCCTCGCAGCAAGTGCGAAAGTCCGTCTGCCACAATTCTTCTCCGATGGAATGGTGCTACAGCAACAATCTGAGATCAACCTGTGGGGATGGGCCGAGCCTGGCAAGAAGGTCAGCATCACCACATCATGGGACAAGAAAGGCCACATGGTCACTGCCCGTAAGGATGGTCTCTTCGGTTTGAAGGTGAAGACCCCTGAGGCTGGTGGTCCCTATTTTATCGGTTTCAAGGACCAGGACTACGTGCAAATCAACAACGTCATGATTGGCGAGGTATGGATCTGCAGCGGGCAGTCGAACATGGAGATGCAGATGAAGGGCTTCAAACAGCAACCCGTGGAAGGGACAACAGAGGAGCTGCTGCGCTGCCGCGACCAACAGTTGCGCCTCTTTACGGTGAAGCGCCACGCCTCGCTGACTCCCGAAGACGATGTGACCGGCCACTGGGACGAGGCAACCAGCGCCTCCGTGCGCGATTTCTCAGCCACAGCCTACTACTTCGGGCGCGCCCTGCGACAAACCTTGGGCGTACCGGTAGGCCTCATCGTCACCTCTTGGGGAGGGTCGGCCTGCGAGGCATGGATGCAGGCTGAATGGCTGAAAGCTTTCCCAAAAGTGCAGCAACACATCACCGAAGACGATGTCAAAAAACTCCAGCAACGATGTCCGACAGCCCTGTACAATGGGCAGTTGCATCCGCTCGTCGGCTACACCCTGCGCGGTGCCATCTGGTATCAAGGCGAGGACAATGTGCCACGCTACGATTACTATGCCCCCCTGATGGCCGCGATGGTGAAAGGCTGGCGCGACGAGTGGAAACAAGGAGAGTTTCCTTTCTACTACTGTCAGATAGCCCCCTACGACTACAGCCTGATTGAGTGGAGCGGGAGCCAACTGCTCCGTGAGCAACAGATGAAAGCTGAGACGCTCATTCCCAATGCCCGCATGGCCGTGCTGATGGACGCCGGTCTGGAGTATGGCATCCATCCACGCAAGAAACGGCAGGCCGGCGAACGGCTCGCCATCCTCGCCCTTAGCAACACCTACGGTGTGCAAGGACTACCCGACTTTGCCGTCTACAGCAACATCGAGATCCAAGGCGACACCATCGTGGTGGCCTTCGACAGAAGCAAGGAGTGGGTCTACTTCGAGCATGGTCCGAAGAGCCACAACTTTGAGATAGCCGGTGCCGACAAGGTGTTTTACCCGGCCGAAGCCTGGGTCTCACGCAACCGTGTCTACGTACGCAGCGAAAAGGTGAAGAATCCTGTTGCCGTGCGCTATGCTTTTCATGACTGGGCAGAGGGCGACCTGATGCACGACGGACTGCCCGTCAGCTCATTCAGAAGTGATGATTGGTAGTTGGTTCGCTGTTCGCCGTTCGGGATTCGCAGTACGCGGCGAAAAGCGAAAGGCGAAAGGCGAATAACGAACGGCGAATAGCAAATAGCAAAAAGCGAAATAAAATGAAAAAAAACTCTTTGCTCATCCTCCTTTTTTCACTCTCTCTGGCCCTCAACGCCGGAGACTACACACCGAGCGACTATGTCTGGACCACCCAAAGCCGCAACTCCAGCGAGTCGATGCCCTGCGGAGGCCATGACATCGGCATGAACATATGGGTGGAGCAGGGAGACATCCTCATCTACCTCTCACAGAGCGGATGGTTTGACGAAAACAACACCCTGCTGAAAGCCGGCAGACTGCGTGTGCATTTTGACGGACAGCCCCTCGACCAGTCTGACTTCGAACAAAGGCTCTGCCTCGACCAAGGGGCCGTCACCATCAAGGGAGGGGGTGTAGCGGTAAGAATCTGGGCCGATGTGTATCATCCCACTGTCTTCATCGACCTGACGAGCAAGACAGCCCGCACGGCGACCGTCAGCTATGAGAGTTGGCGGCACCGTGACCGGAAGGTCACCAAAGCCGAATGTCAGCAATGTTCCTGGAAATGGCTCATACCCTCCGACTGTGTGACATACGCCGACAGCATCATGCCCCAGAGCGACCGGCTGACCTTCAGCCATCAGAATCGCAGGGAGACCATCTTCGACTTCACCGTCAGTTATGAGCGTTTAGACGATATCAAAAGTCAGCTGTACAATCCATTAAGTCAGCGCAAGATGTGCGGCAGCATGCGGTTGCCCGGATTCACCTACACGGGCACCCAAGAGGGCCGTTATGCCTCGACCGACTATCAAGCTTGGCGCTACGAGCATCAGAAACTCCGCCACACCACCGTCAGCCTCACCCTTGACAACGGCGAGACAGCGTCAGTCTCCACCCCCCGCTACGTCAAAGAGTCGCAACGCAGAAGTGCCCGCTGGTGGCACGCCTTCTGGCAGCGGAGTTGGATACAGACCGACAGCGACAACCCCGACCTCCACCGCATCCTGCGCAACTATGAGCTGATGCGCTTCCTCCTCGGATGCAATGCCTATGGCCAGTGGCCTATGAAATTCAACGGTGGACTGTTCACTTTCGACCCTGAGTATGCCGAACCTGCCAAAGATGACGGCACAGCAGCCAACCCCTTCACCCCCGACTACCGCAAATGGGGCGGTGGCACCATGACTGCCCAGAACCAGCGATTGCTCTATTGGCCCCTGCTCAAAAGCGGTGACTACGACCTGTTGCGCCCCCAGCTCGACACCTATCTGCGACTCCTGCCTACCGCTGTGGCACGCAGCCGTCATTACTGGGGACATGGCGGCGCCTCCTTCACCGAACAACTGGAGAATTTCGGACTGCCCAACCCTGCAGAATATGGCAAACATGCCGAGGGCAGCGACTACGGCGTGGAACGCAACGCATGGCTGGAATATGAATGGGACACCGCCCTGGAATTTGGCATGATGGCCCTCATGGCCGCCAAATATGAGGGTGACACGCTCCGATACGCTCAATACTATCCCTTAGTGGAGGAGTGTCTGCGCTTCTTCGACGAGCATTACCAGTATCAGGCAAAAAAAATGGGGGCAAAGGCGCTGGACGAAAGCGGCCATCTCATCATCTATCCTGGGTCGGCATGCGAGACCTACAAGATGGCCTACAACCCCTCCAGCACCATCGCCGCCCTGAAAGCCGTGGCCAGCGCATACACCAGGTCGCCCCTGCCGATAGAGCGCATCCCCGACATCCCACTCAGCCTCAGCAATGGTGACACCTGCATCGCTCCTGCCAAAGCCTGGGCACGCATCCAAAACACGGAGACGCCACAACTCTACCCCGTCTTCCCCTGGCGCATCTACGGTTTGGGCAGAAGCGGTCTCGATACCGCCCGCAACACCTACCTCAAAGACCCTCACGCCATTGCTATGCGTAGCAGCAAAGGATGGAAACAAGACCCCATCTGGGCAGCCTGCCTCGGACTGACCGAGGAGGCGCAGCGACTCTGCCAAGAGAAATTCGCCGATGGCCCGTACCGCTTTCCGGCATTCTGGGAGCCGGGCTTCGACTGGGCGCCCGACCTCAACCGTGGCGGCTCAGCCATGATTGGTCTGCAGGAGATGCTCCTTCAGGAAACACCTGCTGGAGAACTGCTGCTCTTCCCTGCCTGGCCCAAAGAATGGAATGTCAGTTTCCGTCTGCGCGCCACCGACGGGCGCATCGTGGAGGCGCAAATCGAGAATGGGGTTGTGAAACAAACCCTATCACCTCAGAGCATCAAACAAACACCATAAAAATGAAAAATCTACTGACCATCCTGTTGCTGCTAAGCACCTTGAGCATGACAGCACAGAAAATCGACTTCAATAAAGGCGGCCGACCTGAGAGTGAAGGACTGGAGGAGGGCTACAAACCCTGGGTGGTGAACGAGACCACCTCTGCCACGGAGACCTTCGACGGCGTCACCATCACCCTGTCATGCGACCCCGCCTACGAGGGCGAGACCGTCATGTCCAACTACTGGAAACAAGGGGTGACCAATGGCGCCAAACTAGTGGGCGACGCCGTCATCGCTTATAAGGACGACCACGCCAACATCACCTCTGGCTCCGTGAAACTCGATGTCACCGTCAGCGGCTTATCGGCAGGCCGGCATTCCCTGCAGGCCTTCCACAACAATATCGATGGCTTCGACCCACCACGTATCGATGTCTACGTCAATGGACAACGACAACTGACAGGAGTTGAACAAACCAACCGTCAGACCACAGCCTCCGCCAGCGGCAAGTCGTACGTCGAGTTTGATGTTGCAGAGGGTGAGACCATCGTCGTCTCTTATGTCACTACCCCCGAGGCCGGTGTGAACTATGGCTCCACCACCGTGAGCATCAACGCACTGGTTTTCAATGAGGCAGACAACACCAAAGTGGCCCTCGACCCTGTGCCCGCCAAAGGCGACCTCCACGCTGATGCCGACGATGGCCATATCACCCTACAATGGTTGCCCGCCACGACAGCCGTCAAGCACCATGTTTACTTCGGCGACAGCGAAACGGCCCTCCAAGAGACAGGGGTTGTCACTGAAGCATCCTATACCCTTTACGACCTCAACAACCATACCACCTACTACTGGCGAGTCGATGAGGAGGACGCAGAAGGCCATATCCACAAAGGTGAGTTATGGTCGTTCCGCCCCCGTCACCTCGCCTTCCCAGGCGCCGAGGGTTATGGCCGTTTTGCCACAGGAGGACGTGACGGCAGCGTCTATCATGTGACCTCGCTCGACGATGACGCCAACAACCCACAGCCCGGCACCTTCCGCTATGGCGTGACACGTCTGTCGGGACCACGCACCATCGTCTTCGATGTAGGTGGTGTCATCGACCTGAAAGCCCGTCTGTCCATCTCCGACCCCTTTATCACGATTGCTGGACAGACAGCACCCGGAAACGGCATCCTCTTCAAAGGCTGTGCATTGGGCATCGGCAATGAGTCGGTGGCACGTTTCATACGCCTGCACCTCGGTGGAGGTGATGACTGGGACGGAAGCAGCCCCAACCCTCATACCTCCGACGGCATCGGTGCCGCCGGCACCAACCACACCATCATCGACCACTGTTCCATCGCCTGGACCATCGACGAAGGTTTCTCCAGCCGTAATGCCAAGAACCTGACCCTGCAGCGCACCATCATCAGCGAGGCCCTCAACTACTGCGGACACAGCCACTATGCCGAGGAGGGAAAACTGGTCTCACACGGCTATGCCGCCACCATCGGAGGTGGGCAGGCTGAGGGTACCGTAGGTTCGTTCCACCACAACCTGTTGGCCCACAACGAGGGCCGCAACTGGAGTATCTCCGGTGGTTTGGACGGTGGTGGCTTCTACGACGGTCATCACGACATCTTCAACAACGTGGTGTACAACTGGGGAGGACGTACCAGCGACGGAGGCACACATGAGTTGAACTTCGTCAACAACTACTACAAAAAGGGTCCCTCCTCCTCCCAGAACATGCTATTGCGCCACCAATTTGAGGGCACAGGAAAAGGCACCCAAAGTGCCTATGTAAGCGGCAACATCCGTGAGGAACTGAATGGCAAACTGACCTACGACAAAGAAGGGGTCACCTATAAATACGAGACCTCCAACGGGCAGACCGTTGACTGGGAGCCTTGGGCGAAAGAACCGTTCTTTCCTTCCTACGCCACCATCGAGACCGCGGAGGCCGCCTTCAAGAATGTGCTCTCCGACGTAGGATGCAATATGCCCGTACTCAGCAACCACGACGAGCGCATCATCCAGGAGACACTCGCCGGCACCACCTCCACCACAGGTCATTACACCAAGAAAAAAGGACTGATCGACCGGGAAATGGACGCCGAGGGTTTCGACGGACTCAACATCACCGAGGCCACCCGTGAGGCAGGATGGGACACCGACCAAGACGGCATCCCCGACTGGTTTGAAACCCTCACAGGCACCGACCCCACCCAAGCCAACAACAACGCCGACGTGGATGGCGACGGCTATACCGACCTGGAAGACTATCTCAACTGGATGGCACAACCCCATTTCATACTGGAGGATAACATCATAGGAATTGATCTTAACTCCTATTTCGCCGGCTACAAAGACCTCATCATCAGTTTCAACACTTCGATAGAGGGCGTAGATGCCAGTACTGCCACTGGCCATTATACCCTCACGATAGAGCCCACGTCTGCCACCCCCAAACGTTTCAGCATCGAGGTGCAGGCCACCTCTCCAGATGGTGCTAGTCTCGTACGCACCTTCCACTTTGCCTATCCACAAGGCACCGACGGCATCCATAGCCCCCACACCACTAAGACTGCAGATGACACCTACTACGACCTCTCCGGCAGACGCATCACCCAACCCTCACACGGCATATATATCCATCAAGGGAAGAAGATGAGAACCTCCCCCTAACCCCTCCAAAGGAGGGGAGAAAAGATAAGAGATTTCCCTTGCAAACAACTTGTCTATTTATCAACTAAAAAACAAATAACTTATCTACTCGTCAACTTGTCAACTAACAAAAAAATGAACACAAAAGCAATGAACTTAAAACTAGTGGTGAGACCCATCGTGGGTTGCCTGACCCACACCCACTTCTGGGAAGGGCCTTGCCGCGCCGGCTACGCTGAGGATATGACACCCGAAGCAGAGACACGAGCCGCCAACGAAGCATTTGAGGCCGCCAAGGCCGTGCTGCGCCAAGCCACCCCCGAGATCACCATGTTGCCAGCCATCGACGCCCGCTATAACGAGACGTTCGTCGTGAGCCGTGATATCTATGCACAGATAGAAGAGGACATCGACCAGGTGGACTTCTTCCTTTGCATGAACTGGCGCATCCCCAAACTGGAGCGTTATCGCAAACCAGTGGTCATCATGCAAAACGGCAACGAAGGCATCGACTTTGCCGCCTACTGCCGGTCGATCGGTGTCGAGGCATACGTCTGCATGGACCTGCAAGACCTCAACGAGATAGCCCACGCCCTGTGGGTGCGGAAAGTGGTGGCAAACACCCGCGCCTTGGTGCTGACCCACGGTTCCATGCCTCCCTTCGGCCTACAAAGCGTCATCCGCGACCCGGAACTCATCCGTCAGCGCTATGGCATGGAAATCGTCAAAATGCCCTATCAAGATATCTTCAAATACATGGACCAGGTGACCGACGAAGAGGCCATGCCCATCGCAGAACGTATCTATGGCGGTGCCCTTGAGACCAAGATCAGGAAAGACTGGTTTGTCAACGACATCAAATACTACTTAGCCGCCAAGAAGATGATGGAGGCCTACGACTGCAACGCCTTCTCCACCGCCTGCCATGAGTTGTGCACCAGCGAGATACCCCAGCGCCGCAAGTTCACCCCATGCACCTGCCACTCTCTCCTCAAAGACGAGGGCTACCCCAGCGGCTGCGAGGAAGACCTCAACGCACTGCTCGCCATGACCATCATGCAGGCCGCCGCCAACCGTCCGGCATTCATGGGCAATCCCAATATGGAGACCGACGAACTGCTGCGCATCCACCACGCCGTGCCGGCACTCTGCATGAACGGCTACGGCAAGAAACCCCTGCAATACAAGTTATGGGCTTTCACCGGCCAGGGTTTTGGCGGAAAGATGCAGGTCGACTTCACCGAAAACGAAGAGCAGTATATCACCCTCGGACGCTTCAACCCGCTGGCCGACACCATCAGCATCAAGCGTGGCGAGGTGATCAAGTCGGAGTATGAAGCCGTCTATTGTTCACCGTACTACTATATCAAGATGGACGACGCCCGCGGATTTATGCACCAGTTGGCTGGCTTTGGCCACCATCAGGTGCTTGTCTTCGGCGACTACACCCGTATGTTACACCTCATCGGTGAGGTGATGGGATTCAAAGTGATGGAACATCGATGATTTACCTCAACAACGCCGCCACCAGTTTTCCGAAACCTCCGTCGGTCATCACCGCCATGACAGAGGCTTTGGAGGCTGTGCCTGAAAGCAGCCAGCGCAGTTCGTATCCTTCCACATCAGATACGCTGTCCTGTCTGCGCCAGCGACTGGGGCAGTTGTATCATATCCAGGCAGACCACCGCATCTACTTCACGAGCGGAGCCACCGACGCCATCAATCGCATCATGGGAGGTCTGGGCACCATCGAGGTGGTCGTATCATCCGACTGTCACAACAGCGTATTACGACCCGCCTACAACTTACCCCAGATAGCTTCCGTGAGCGTCATCGACTGCCGACAACTTGACTCCATCTCTCAAAGGCCGAAAAGCAAAGGCAGGACCACCCTCTTGGCACTGCCCCACTGTTCCAACGTCACCGGTCGCCTCCACGACGTGCGGTCTATCTGCCGTCAGGCACATGACCGTGGATGGCTTGTGATGCTCGATGCCGCCCAAAGTGCGGGATGCGTCCCCATCGACGCCGACGGATGGGAGGTCGACATACTGGTGTTCACGGGTCATAAGTCGCTCTTCGGACCGCAAGACACAGGAGGCTTTTACGTCCGGCCCGGTCTCCCTTTGCACCCAACCGTCTATGGTGGCACCGGGCGCGACAGCAGTATCGTCAGATACGAGCCCGGCGACTGGGAATATGAGGTGGGCACCCCCAACCTGCCCGGACTGGCTGGACTGAATGCCGGGGTAGCATATATCCTACACCAAGGTGTGGAGAACATCTTCAGGCGAGAACAGGAACAGGTTCTCTGGCTCATCAGTCAGTTGGGGAAACTCCCAAAGGTCAGGCTGTACAGCGAAGAAGGCGCATCACAAGGGCCAGTGATCAGCTTCAACGTCGACGGTCTGAAACCCGCCGACGCCAGTTATATCCTCCTCAACACCTACGGCATCATCCTCCGCTCTGGCCTCCACTGCGCACCCCTCATCCACCAAGACTTGGGCACTGCGCCATGGGGCACCTTGCGCGCCAGTCTGTCCTATCACACCACCCCCGACGAACTACAGGCCTTCGTCCGTGCCGTTGGGGAAATCTGCGACAGCCTATGAAAATTATCGCGATCACCCGTTCGCCAGAGCCCTGCGTAGAAGCAGGCTGGAGCGCCTCACAATACCATCTCGACGGGGTGGTCAGCCGGCAGTTGGTCGACGCATTGCGCCCTCTTGGCTCGCTCGTGTTGCTCGACCGCCTGCGCCAGCCCTTCTTCAAGATCGAACATCATCACTATATGATCAAAGGTCTATTGGGCGACACCAGCATCCGCGTGGCTTGCCATCGTGCCCATCAAGACGAGACAGCAATCATCCAGAAAATCATCAACACCTATGAAACAACTCATCATCCTTAGCCTGCTCACCCTCACCATGACAGCGACTGCCGGTGAGATCGTGGTGCACGACGGCGAGAGCATCCACCAAGCCCTCCGACAAGCACGAGAGTGGCGCCGACTGTCCGACCCCCGCTGCGAGGGCGGCATCCACATCATCCTGCAGGCAGGCCGTTACTATATGAATGAACCCCTCTTCATCCGTCCAGAAGACAGTGGCACACCCACCTCGCCCACCATCATTCGTGGCGAGGAGGGCGCCATCATCTGCGGCGACCCCACACAGCGGCATACGCAGTTGTTTCCCCAAGAGGGCATGTTGCCCCTCTCGGCTTTCGACCTGGAGCACCGCACCATCACCATCCCCACCCCTCCCAAAAGCGTGCTCAGACAAAAAAACATAGAGATGGTGGTACACCAGCGATGGGCCATCGCCATCCTGCGTGTCAAAGAGATGAAAGTGCAGGGAGAAGAGACCGTCGTTTCGTTTCTGGAGCCCGAGAGCCGTCTGGAGTTTGAGCACCCCTGGCCGCAACCTGTCATCGGTGGGGAGAAAGGCAACAGCCATTTCCTGTTGCGCACCACCGAACAGCACGACGGCATCGAACGGCTCGTCACCATCAGTGGTACGGAAGAGTACCCCGTGTGCTTCCTCTCCTTTGAGAACGTCACTTTTGAGCATACCTGCTGGAACCGTCCGCTCCACCAAGGGCATGTCACCCTGCAAGGCGGATTTCCCATCATCGACGCTTACAAACTGCAACAAGAGGGACTGCCCTGGGCCGCCTCGTTGGAGAACCAAGCCTGGATCGAGCGCCCCGCAGCAGCCGTCAGCGTGAGTTGGGCACAGCATGTCGACTTCACTGGCTGTCGTTTCCGTCAGTTGGGCAGCACCGCGCTCGACTATGTCATCGGCATCACCGACTGCGCCATCCGCGACAACGTCTTCACCGACATCGGGGGCACCGCCATCCTCGCAGGGTCATTTGCCGAAAGTCCATTAGAGGTACACCGCCCATACACTCACCTGGCACCACTCTGCCAACGGCTCACCATCAGCGGCAATCAGATCACCGGGGCTTCTTCAGAGGACTGGGGAGCCGTGGGCATCGGCTGCGGCTATGTGCGTGATGTCGTCATCACCAACAACCGAGTGAGCCACGTCAACTACTCCGGCATCTGTGTGGGATGGGGTTGGACACCCCTCTACACGGGCATGGAGCGCAACCATATCGACAACAATACCGTGACCGACTACGCCCGCCAACTCTATGACGCAGGCGGCATCTACACCCTGTCCTCCCAGCCAGGCTCCACCATCCGCCACAATGAGATCAGCGCCCCTCACCCTGCCCCCTATGCCACCAACGACCGCGCCTTTTATATCTATCTAGACGCCGAGACCGACGGCTATACCATCGAGGGCAACCACCACGACGCGCAGCCTGTCGGCCGGGAGCAGACCGGCTTCAACCATCCAGGCGACCATCTCATCTTTCGTTAGACCATTTTTGATTCCCCATACGATATGAAACAGACCAACTACCACCTGTTCGACTTCATGGACTTCGACCCCACCTTGCAACGGGACGAGGCGCTCTGGAAAGCCTGGGCACCCACCACCATCCGGGAACACGAAGGCGACATCCATATCACCATCCCCTTCCAGAAACAGTTGCACCAGGAAGACATGGCTCCTGACAGGGATGCGGCACAACGGGAGTACACCCTCATCATCAGGGCCTATGAGCACGACATCCTGCGGCTCTTTATGAGCATGACCGGCGAGGAGATGACCGAGCAGGATGACATGTTGCAGATGCAGGTGCAGAAGCGCCCCCTCCTGTTGCAAGGCCATCAGATCGTAGACGAGACGGGGCGGATAAGAGCCGAACTACAACTGACCCCACCCCCACTCGACCCTTGGAGCGACCTCCTGCCGCCACCCCAGCCCGCCCCCTTCATCACGTTCTTTCCCGACGCAGACTGCGACAAACCCATCACCCTCAGCGACGACCATTTCTCGCCGCCACGCTATGACGCACTGCCCTTGGGATTCGTCACCACCGGCGATGCTGCCGAACGTGCCACCATCAGTTTTAAGTGTAAACCCAACGAGTGTTTTGTAGGTACCGGCGAACGTTTCCGCAAGATGGACCTCAGTGGACAGACCTTCCAACTAAAAAATCAGGACGGACAGGGCGTCAACAACCGGCGCTGTTATAAAAATATCCCCTTCTATCTGTCAAGTCGCCTCTATGGCGCTTTCTTCCATACCAGCGATTACTGCAAACTCTCACTCGCCGACCACTCCACCCGTTCGGTGCAGTTCTTATGCGACTACGCCACCCTCGATGTCTTCCTGATAGGCGGCACAACGCCCGAACAGATTCTGCACGGATACCGCATGCTGACAGGGTTTCCAGCCATGCCCCCACTCTGGTCTTTCGGCATCTGGATGAGTCGTATGACCTACTTCTCCGCCGATGAGGTGGAAGAGATCTGCGACCGCCTGCGCCAGGAGCACTATCCCTGCGACGTCATCCATCTCGACACCGGTTGGTTCCGTCAGGACTGGCTCTGTGAGTGGAAGTTCAATCCTGAGCGGTTTCCCGACCCCAAAGCATTCATCAGCCGACTCGCAGAGAAAGGTTTCAAAGTGTCGCTCTGGCAACTGCCTTACGTCGCAAAGGGAGCCGAACAACTGGAAGAGGCTCAGGCACACCAGTATATCGGACCGCTGCTGAAAGAACAGGCAGGTGAGGGCAGCAACTTCTCCGCCCTCGACTATGCCGGCACCATCGACTTCACCTATCCCGCTGCCACGGCATGGTATCAGTCGCTGCTGAAAGAACTGTTGGACATGGGCGTGAAATGTATCAAGACCGACTTTGGCGAGAATATCCACATGGACGCCGTCTATCATGGCATGGCACCCGAACGGCTCAACAACCTCTACGCCCTGCTCTACCAAAGAGCCGCCTACGACATCACACGGCAGGTGACCGGCGAAGGCATCGTATGGGCACGGGCGGCATGGGCAGGTTGTCAGCGATACCCCCTGCACTGGGGCGGCGACAGCGCCAGCACCTGGGACGGTATGGCCGGCTCGCTCCGTGGCGGACTGCATCTCGGCCTCAGCGGCTTCGCTTTCTGGAGTCACGACGTGCCGGGATTCCATTCCGTACCCGACTTCATGAACTCGCCCCTGGATGAACATATCTACGTGCGCTGGACCCAGTTTGGCGTGTTCACCTCGCACATCCGCTATCACGGCACCTGCAAGCGCGAGCCCTGGCACTACCCCGCCATCGCTCCTATCGTGAAACGCTGGTGGCAGTTGCGCTATCGCCTCATTCCCTATGTCTACCAACAGGGCGAGAAATCATGCAGCAGTGGCATGCCGCTGGTCAGGGCTCTGCTCCTGCACCACCCCCACGACCCACAGTGCTGGCACATCGACGACGAATACTACTTCGGCGACCACTTCCTCGTATGTCCCGTCATGAATAGTGAAGGCAAGCGCGACATCTACCTACCGGAGGGCGAATGGGTGAACTTCTTCACCGGCCAGCGTCATCACGGAGGCCGTTGGTACATGGACGCGTCCTATCCATTAGACCAAATGCCCGTGTTCGTAAGGCCAGGCGCCCGCATCCCTCTCTATCCCGCCGATGTAGACAGCACCGACGAGATGGACCTCTCAAAAACCATCACCCTCGAAATCAACGACGAATATAAAGGATACAACCTATAAAAACATACCTATCACATGAACACACACTACATGCAGGGCCTCGACTGGCTCATCCTCGCGGTCTATTTCGCCATCCTGATCACCATCGGTGTATGGGCCAGTATGCGACGTAAAAAAGAGAGCAGCCTCTTCTTGGCAGAGCACTCGCTCCGTTGGCATCATATCGGTTTCTCCATGTGGGGCACCAACGTGGGTCCGTCGATGCTCATCGCCAGTGCCAGTGCTGGCTTCACCACCGGCATCGTGTCGGGCAATTACGCCTGGTATGCCTTTGTGTTCATCGCACTGTTGGCCTTCGTCTTTGCCCCCCGCTATCTAGGTGCCAAGGTGCAGACATTGCCCGAGTTTATGGGGCTGCGCTTCGGACAGTCCACCCGCAACATCTTGGCATGGTATACCATCGTCACCATCATCATCTCCTGGCTGGCACTCACCCTCTTTGCCGGTGGCATCCTCATCCGTCAGGTGTTCGACATACCGATGTGGATGTCGGCGCTCATCCTGTTGATGATCTCAGCCTTCTTCACCATGATGGGCGGACTGAAAGCCGTGGCATACACCAATGTCTATCAGATGATTCTCCTCATCGTGGTCTCTGCCACCCTGACCATCGTGGGTCTATATCATGTGGGAGGTATCGGCGCTCTGGCCGCCAAAGTGCCCAGCGACTACTGGATACTCTTCAAGCCCAACAGCGACGAGGCGTTCCCCTGGTTGCCCATCATACTGGGCTATCCCATCATGGGGGTGTGGTTTTGGTGTACCGACCAGTCGATGGTGCAGCCGGTGCTCGCCGCCCGCGACTTGCGTGAGGGACAACTGGGCACCAACTTCACCGGCTGGCTGAAGATCCTCGATGTGCCTCTCTATATCCTGCCGGGTGTCATCTGTTTCGCCCTCTTCCCTACCCTTCAGAATCCCGACGAGGCTTACCTCACCATGGTGGAGAATCTCTTCCCAGTGGGCATGGTGGGACTGGTGTTCGCCGTCCTCACCGCCTGCTTAGTGTCCACCATCGGGTCGGCGCTCAATGCGCTGAGCACTGTCTTCACCATGGACATCTATGTGAAGAAATTCAAGCCCGACGCCTCGCAGGCGCATATCAACCATGTGGGGCGCATCGTGACAGTGGTAGGTGCTGCCATCGCCATCGTGCTCACCATCGCCATCGACAGCATCAAGGGGCTCAATCTCTTCAACGTCTTCCAGTCGGTGTTAGGGTTCATCGCACCACCGATGACGGCGGTGTTCCTGCTCGGGGTGTTCTGGCGGCGCACCACCACCCGCGCGGCCAATGTGGCGCTGACAGCCGGCACGGCCTTCTGCCTCATCGTGGGCATCCTCTATCTATGGGGACCGAAGAGCACGCTGTGGCCGCATTTCATGATGCTCTCCTTCCTGCTCTTCGTCATCTTAGCTGTCATGATGGTCGTCATCTCGCTCCTCGACCGCCGCGCTGTCATCCATGAGATACCACAGCCCATCCGCATCCGCCGCTCCCAACTGGTCATCACGCTATGGACAGCGCTGGCACTCGTCATGATAGGGCTATATGTGTTTTTCAACTAATTCAAGTCCCGCGAGTGCTCAACTTGCAATTTCCCACCATAGCGAATGTTATACTATATTCATTATGAATGAGTTATGATGAAAGTAACTTTTTTTTAATGATTGGCCATGAATATCCATATTTTTTTTGTAACTTCGCCCCGTAACTAAATATGTTAAGATGATGACTACAATGGCACTAAACAATCTGTGGACATATCTACAGGGACTGAGCCTCGCTAAGAAAGACCGCGAATGGCTGGCCGCTAAACTTTTGGAACCAACTGCCAAAGAAGAAGAAATAGCACAACAGCAATCTTTCGTAAAGGAATCGCTGTACCGTGCATTAGATGAAGTGAAACGAGCCAAGATGGGAGAAAGCCAGCTAATGACAGAAGAGGAGTTCTTCAAGAAGTTAGATGAGGACGGTATTGTATGAAAGTAACAATAATCCCCTCTGATGAGTTTTATCGCCAATTTAAAAGGCTGGCAAAGAAGTATAAATCATTGCGTCAGGACTATCTGACATTCAGCCAGAACTTAAAAGACAATCCCTTCCAAGGCGATGATTTGGGCAACGGAGTACGGAAGGTTCGCATGGCCATTACCTCAAAAGGCAAGGGTAAGAGTGGTGGTGCCCGAGTGTTGACACTAAATGTACTAGTAAGTGGTGACACTGAAGTGACACTACTCACCATTTACGATAAGAACGAGATAGACAATGTCACCAACCAATATATCCAATGGTTAGTGGCAGAGGCTTGTAAATAGCAGTCCTAATAGTATGTGCAAGTCATGGATGCTCTCAGGTATCAAATCACCTAACTGAAGTTTTCCACCCTCACAAATAACGCCAAAGTTTTATTTATCACGAATTTACGAGATTTGTCGAAGACCCACGAGGAACGCAGTAATTTTAGAATTCATAAGCAGATGAAAAGAATTTTGAAGAATTATCGTCGCAAGCGACGCGATCATTACGCTATAGCGTTAGGAAATGACATGTCATTTCATCTCAAATTCCTATCAATTCCATCATAAAAGATAATTCTCTAATTCGTGATAAAAAAGGGTGGGAAAGTTCAGTCACCTAAACCCTTATAACCTGAAAAAATGCCTTAGTTTTTCTTTCGCTTGTTGATTTCAGAAGTGAGCAATTCGCGGTTGACGCCCCCGATGTCGGTATACCAGGGCATGCTGTTGTAGGGGCTGTCTTGACGCACGCGGATGCTATTGAGCATCTGCTCCAACTGCTCCAATGAGAGTGCATCCATCATGGGCTGACTCAGGAAACGCTCGTTGACCACGGGCCAAATCTCATTGTTTTCATTCACACGCTTGAGATGGCACGTCTTCTTTGTGCCATTAGTGGCCGGTACCCCTAAGATGTCGGCACCATCGGCCGTCAGTTTGAACCCTGCGACGGTTTTGCCCTCCCAACGATACTGAGGTTTGGTACTGTTACCATCCCGGAAAACAATAAAGGGTTGTGGTGCCTCATCACCAGGCCCCTGACAAGAGCCGTCGGCGGTGAAGACATATTGCCGTCCGCTACCATCCGTGTAGGTTCCGCAAAGCAAAGCGGCCAACTGCCGTTTCACCATCTGTTCACGGGTGACATCCTGACCATCGAAACTATAGAAAAGACGCGCTTGGTCCAGTTGATAATCATGAATCAACACAAAGTGCTGATCACCGTCATGAAAACGAGAGAATCCCATTTGGTCCGGTTCGGTGTCATCATCTCCTGTCAACCCTCTGATCGCCCTTTTCAGTTCCGTCACCGACTCCTTGGCTGTCGTATAGTGATGGATTCCATCCGTCCAACGCATTCCGGTCACGCCTTCGGCCCCATAGATACGGTCTACATGTCCTTCGGCCTTACGGTCGCCCACAATACTCTTGAAATAGCGATTGATGTCGCTGATTCCCTCCCACAAAAAATCGGGCATTTCACCACTGCCGCCGATATCTTCAAAAGGATCCTCGAAAAAGGCGGAAAAGCTGCAAGACGGGGCATCAAGCAATTCAACGGATGACTCATAGTATCCTTTTGAACGATACATTTTGTGTTGGATGATCAGGTCCCGACAATGTGCGAACACCTCTTCTCCCACTTCCACCGTGATTTCCTCACCTTGGCAGTCTCCGCTGATGGTCAGCAGTGGCTTGCCAGACTTCTCATCATACCGAAGATTATAGACCGTATAGTCCATCGGGTTCATTCCTCCACCTCGGGAGAAAAGATAATTCACTAATTTGCCAGAAGGCGCTTTGGGGCTTTTTGCACACATCTGAACACTGAAGGTGAGCGCAGCGATCACCACCAATAAAATAACTACAAATATAGGATTCTTCATCTTTTTTTGTTTACAAATATAGATAAAAAACTGAAATAATAAGCCAATACGATCAATATTTTCACTTTTCTTTAGAAGAAAGATAGTGCAAACCGAAGACAATGCAAAACAAAAAGTCATTTTTTGTTTTCATTGTTGAGGTGCAGCCTATCTAGGACGTTAGTCAAAGATAGTGCAAACCGAAGACAATGCAAAACAAAAAGTCATTTTTTGTTTTCATTGTTGAGGCGCAGCCTATCTTGGACGTTAGTCAAAGATAGTGCAAACCGAACGGAAAGCAAAATAAATTCCTATTTATTTTCTTTCCTGAGGCGCAGCCTATCTTGGACGTTAGTCAAACTGGTCAAAGGTGAAAAGAGCTCCTTCCCTCCTATTCTCCTTAGACCAATTTATTCTCTAAAGAGTCAAGGAGTTTCCGCATCCTTTCCGCCTTTTCCGCAATATTTCCGCAATCCATTTATTTGTCGGGCTCGGAGGCCCGACCTCCTATGGGGAGTAATTAGCACTGCGAATGGAGAAAGGTGTGCTATAGACCGTGGGTAATCTCTCCCCCTCTCTACTAATTCCTACCTACTAATTCCTAATTATTTACTCCTCTCACCCCTACCTCCCCTCCTTTGGAGGGGTCAGGGGGAGGTCTCACTACCAATTCCTAATTCCTAATTATTTTACCCCCCATTCATAGCTGCCGGGCTTCAGGGTGACGACAGTGCCGACAGGCGCCACCATCTGCACCACCCCCGGCGACACTTCGCCCTTCACCTGCAAGGCGTGCCACCCCAGTTTTTTCAGACAACAATAAGCGGTGGCGCCACCCTCTATCACCAATTGCGATGGATGATACTTGTTGACCACCTCCGCCACGACATCTGCCATCACTTGACGCAGCCGCACGGCCACCTCACGCCCTGTGAGATGGCCGTGCGAAATCGTTAATGCCAAGGTGTGGTTTTTCTCATAGGTGGCGACGGCCTGCTCCGTCCACACGTCCGCGGGGGCTACATCCTCGTAAACCTCTTTCGGCATGGGTGAAATATGGATATGGGGAGGTGTCGGTCGGCTCTGTGTGCTGCCACAAACCACCAAGACCTCTTCCAGACAGACGGTCTCTGTCCGCGACGCCCGTTGGCGTGTATACCCCATGCCCTGCAACCATACCTCAAACAAGTCGGCCGCCCCAGCCAATAAGGTGTCAGCCGTCAGGTGGCCGAGGGCCGCACGGATGTCTGCCGTGCTGGTCACATCGGGTATCCAGACATTGAGCCTTGCGGCTTCCGGGAAACGCTCGTTCATTGATGAGGAGAAGGCGGGAAACTCAGGGTCATACGAGAAAGCCGTCTCGCTGATGGGTTTTCCATCCACATAATACACGCCCTGATCAATGATCCTGTCTTTCGAAGGGTTGGCAGGGATGAAAAGCACACGGTCGTAAGACGTGACTGCGAGCATGGCCGACAGTTCAGCCATGATATGCCCACGGAGTGCCGAGTCGGTTTTCTTAAACAGCCTGACGCAGGAGCCAGCCAACGAGGCTGACAGACTTCGGCTGCAGGCCACCGCCTCCGGCTCCGTCATCGAGCGCATGTCGGTGGCCATGACGAGCACATCACATGACGGCAGCGGCGAAGCCATCTCCATGATCAGCTCCGTCTGCAGCCCATACGAACAGGCGATGCCCGCCAGTTCCGCGGCTCCTGTGAGGTCATCGGCTATGACGACGATCATTTGTTGCGCAGTCGGTTGATGGCCATCTTGGTGGCATAGTCAATAGAGAGCACGAGCGCGTCATCACTGGCGATGCCTTTCCCTGCCACATCAAAGGCGGTGCCATGGTCCACAGACACACGGATGATGGGCAGACCGAGCGTGATGTTCACCCCTTTCACGCTGTCCATGCGCCCTGTCTCCTGGTTCCAGTTGAATCCCACCACTTTGAAGGGGATATGCCCCTGGTCGTGATACATGGCCACACATCCATCAAACTGTCCGCACTTGGCCTTGGCGAAGAGCGAGTCGGGAGGCACCGGTCCCACCACGTCAAAGCCACGCTGTCTCAGTTCCTCCACAGCGGGAGTGATCTCCAAGGCCTCCTCGTCACCAAACAGGCCATTGTCGCTGGAGTGGGGATTGAGGCCGGCGATACCGATGCGAGGTTTTGCGATGCCAAACTGTCGACAAGCGTCATCGATGAGTTCTGTCACCTCGATGATACGCGCCTTTTTCACCAGATCACACGCCTTGCGCAGCGGCACATGGGTGGAGACATGGATCACCCGCAAAAACTCATCGGCCAACAGCATCGCATACTTCTTGGTATGAGTGAAGGTGGCATACATCTCAGTATGTCCATCAAAATGATGTCCTGCGAGGTTGAGTGCTTCTTTGTTGAGTGGTGCAGTCACCGTGCCGTCCACCTCGTCGGCCATCGCCAGATCGATGGCTTTCTTGATAAAGAGGAAAGCGGCGTGTCCACACTGTGAGGCCACCTTTCCGAACTCGAACGTGTCAAGGTCGATGCAGTCGATGTCATAGACATCGATCGTTCCGTATTCGAAAAGAGCGTCACTGACAGCAGCCACAGGCCTTACCTTCAGGGCAAGTCCTAGTATCTCCACTGCCTTCTGGATGATTTTTGCATCGCCCGTGACGATAGGGCGACATTTCTCATAAGTCTCTGGGCGGCTCAATGCCCGCACCACTATCTCCGGTCCAATGCCGGCAGGGTCGCCCATCGTGATTGCAAGTTTCGGTTTCATATGTTTGTTTTAAGTTGACCACTATTTCCAAGGGTAATCTCTCACCTCTTACCTCTCACCTCTCACCTCTTTTTTACTTATAAATCGTCAGTTCTTTATCGGCCAGAGGCGTCTTGAACAGGAAGCTGGCGGCATAGCCCACCACCAGTACGATGAGATGGCTGTAAACACCCAACATATACTTATGATGGGAGAAATTCCAGTCGCCCAGGTCGAGCAGGATCTCCTTGGTGCCATCACCATCGATGTCCACCTTGGTAGAGGTGAGCACCGCATAAGCCGTGAACAGCACCGCAGCTGCTATGCCGATATACAACCCCTGTTTGTTGGCACGTCGACTGAAGAGTCCCAGCATGAAGATGCCCACGATACCCGCAGAGAAGATGGCATATAAAGAGAACAGCGCTCCGAGCACGCCCTCCCCACCCCAGGAGATATACAGACAAGCCACGCCTAAGGCACCCGCTCCTGCCACGACCACCATCCACTTGCCGAAAATCAGCTGCTGGCGGTCGGTGGAGTTGCGTTTAAACCGCGCGTAGTAGTCCTGCACGGCGATGGCCGAGATACAGTTGAGGTCGGCGTCGAGGCTGGAGATGGCCGCTGCTGCCAGTGCTGCGACGATCAGTCCGCGGATGCCCACAGGCAGTTCATGACTGATGAAATATGGGAACACCTCGTCGGCCTTGATACCCTCGGGCAAGGGTGGCGCCCCTGCGGCATGATAAAAAGCGAAGAGGCAAGTGCCTATAAACATAAACAAGGCCCACACTGGCACACTCATCAGCACGCCGATGAAGGCAGCCTTCTTGGCCTCCCGGTCGTTGCGGGCAGCCAGATACCTTTGCACGATGGTCTGGTCAGTTCCGTATTTTTGTAGCGCATAGAAGATACCATTGAGCACCATGACCAGAAAGGTGAGTTGGGTGAGGTCGCAGTCGTACGGACCAAAACCTATCTTGTCATGCTCGCCAGCGATACGCATCACCTCCGATGGACCACCCTCAGGCAGGAACAGCAGCAGAACCACACAGATCAAACCGCCGCCGATGAGCAACGTGCCTTGCACCACATCCATCCACACGATGGCCTCCATGCCTCCCAGCAGGGTAAGCACGATGATGGTGATGCCAAGCACGAAGACGATGGTATAGATATCGATATCGAGGAAAGTGGCCAACGCCATAGAGACCAGATAAAACACCGTGCCCGATTTGGAGAAATGCCCCAGCGTGAAGGCAAACGAACTATAAAGGCGCGCGAAGAGTCCAAATCGCCGCTCAAAATACTCGTAGGTGGAGAGACGGATGACTTTTCGAAACAGCGGCACGATGACGCCGATCAGTGCGACAAGCACCACGGGCACCATCAGTCCCTGCACCAGCAAGATCCAGTTGCCCTCATAGGCTGCGCCCGGGTAGGCCAGAAATGTGACACTCGAGATCAGCGTGGCAAAGATGGACATGCCCACCGCCCAGGCCGGTATCTTGCCACCGCCGGCAAAGTAAGTGCTCGTGTCCTTCTGCCGATGGGCGAACCACACGCCCATGACGATGGCCACGAGTATAGACACGATGACGATCGTATAATCTATCCAGTGCATAGCTTATCTTTTTGTGAGATATAAAACAGCCTTTTCCACGATCCCACGCTCTTCCTCCTCGGAGAGGCGTGACAGCGGCATCAGCATCCACGGCTCGCAGAGGCCACGTTGCTGCATCATCACTTTCAGTGCCGTAAGACTCTGTCCCAACGTACGGTCTTTCTGATACACCCGTGCGATCTCGTCAGTCTCCTGCTGCAGCCTGAAAGCCGTGTCCATGTCGCCCCTGAGGGCGGCTTCATACAACTGCTGAAACATGCCCGGCACGAAGTTGCCCGTGGAGGGCACGATGCCATCCGCACCTTGCTGCAAAGCCGATGCCGACTGCGCCGCCCATCCACAGAAGAAGGAGAAGTCAGCCCGCTCTTTGGAGATTTGGATACATGCCGCCATGCGTTCCAGGTCGCGCTCCGAATCCTTCAGTCCCACGATACGGGGATGGTCGGCCAACTGCCTGATGATATCTACGGGGATGCTCATATGGGTGGTCGCAAGGATATTGTAGATCATCAGCGGCCCATTGAGATGGTCGGCCAGCGTGGTGTAGTAGTCAAGCATCTGTTTCGCTGTCAGTGCATAATAAGAGGGGAGCGTAGCCACGATCACATCAGCTCCCGCTTGCAGATAGGCATCAGCCTGCGCCACTTGCTCCTCAAAACAGTTGCCCGTCAGTCCAGCATAGATCAGCACACGCTTAGCGGCAGACGCCACAGCCGTCTCCACCAACAGCCGTCCCGCGGCGGCACTCACAGAGTTGCCTTCGCCAGTGGTGCCCATCAGCAGTGGAGCCACACCCGCCTCAGCAAAAAATCCCACTATTCTCTTCACGGCCTCCACATCCAGTGTGCCGTCTTCTCTCACGGGTGTGACCATCGGAACGACCACACCCCTATACTTTTTCATTTCTTTCATAGCTCATTCGCCTTTACAAAAAGACGCTCTTACCTTGTAAAAGTAATCAAACATCCTGTCATTCGTCTCCAAAATAATAACTGAACTTTCCCACCCTTTTTTTTCACGAATTAGAGAGATTCGTGATATATAAAACTTTTACGTTGTTTGTGAGGGTGGGAAACTACAGATAATAAGATTAAAAAAGGGGGAAAAAGGAGGAAAAAGGAGGAAAAAGTGCCAAGGCACCCTCAAAAAAAAGAGAAAAAATTTCCGCATTTTTCCGTCTTTTCCGCATTATTTCCGCAATCCATTTATTTGTCGGGCTCGGAGGCCCGACCTCCTACATTCACTATGCATTCAGTTGTCATCGCAGATGACAAAGGTTTTCGCATTATTTTCGCCCCTTCGCATTTTTTTCGCAATCGAATCGTTTTCGCAATCAATAATTTTCGCAATCGAATAATTTTCGCAATCGAATCGTTTTCGTCCTTTTTGTCTTTTTCGTTATTTTTCGTAATAAAATTATTTCCGCGTCTTTTCCGCATTTTCCGTCTATTTCCGCAATCCATTTATTTGTCGGGCTCGGAGGCCCGACCTCCTATGTCAATAGTTTCCGCAATCAAATAGTTTTCGCAATCGAATAATTCTCGGGAGAAGAAAAAAATGAAATCCTTTCCGTTCTCCACTTGTTTTTCGTATCTTTGCCACTTCAACTTCAATTGACCAAAATGATACTGACAAGTCCTCTCATCCTCATCCTTCGCCCACAAGGGCGCTGGGGCCTCATTGGAGCCGAACTGAAACGAGTGGACTCCCTCGGTGCATTTATGAATGTGACGGGAGCCTTGAGGGCTGAGTGGCTGACCGCGGAGGATGACGAGGATTTGAGGCAGTTGGCCACCCTTTGTGAAGAGATGGAGTCCTCGCGCCTGTTTACACGATATGCCAACAGGAGCACCTACCGCCGCGAGAGCGACTTCTGGTCCTCTGAAGACAAAACCCTGCAAAAGTACATCAAGCAAATGGCCGACCAGAGACTCGTCAAGGCCATCCGCCAGGCCGACCATCTCGACATTCCCATTCTCTATGCACAGACCGATAAGAGTGCGCTGCATGTCACAGACCGTCTGCATGTCGACACCCATACGTCGGTGACCCCTGTCATGAACTTCCATCGCCACGACGAGGGCACCACCTATCGTCTCCAGCTCCGTCTCGGCCAACGCCTCATCGAGACGCCCTCAGCGCACCAGATGGCCGTCCTCACCTACCATCCAGGCTCTTTTATTCTCGACGGAACCATATACTTCATAGACGAGGCGTTCAGCGGACAGCTGTTGCTGCCTTTCACCCAGAAGCCCTCTATAGCCATCCCACGTAGGATGGAGAACGACTACTTCAGACGTTTCATCCTGAAGAATGTGGCCAAAGTAGACATCGAGGCAGAGGGTTTCGACATCGAAGACCTTTGCGAGGAGCCTGTCGCCCGACTTGCCACTGAGACGGCCATCACCGGCCAGCCTATCCTCGCCCTCCGTTTCAAATACGGCGTCAACGAGTACACCCCCGACAGCGCCATCCCCGGCAGGGTGACGCTGCGCGAGGCGGGCGACAGTTTCCTTTTCACCCGCCAGCTGCGCGACCGGCAACAAGAGCAGCGCATGATGCACCTGTTGCTCGAGACAGGCATCGAGATGACCGCGGCAGGCATCATCCACTTCCCCACCCTCGCCAGCATGGTCGACTGGCTCCGGCAATATGGTCCCCGGCTCCGCCATCATGGTTTCGATGTCATCCAGCCTTCCGACCATGTCTACTATATCGGTGCGCTCAGTGTGGAGCAAAGCGACACCTGGCATGGCGACTGGCTGCAGACCGACGTGACCATCGTGCTCGACGATGGACGGCTGCGCATCCCCTTCCGCGACCTGCGCGACACCATCCTACGTGGCGAACAGGAGTATCTCTTGCCCACCGGTGAACTGCTGCTCATCCCCGACGAATGGCTCTCCCGCTATAGCGACCTGCTGTTTATCGGCATGCCGAAAGACAACGGGTTTCAACGTCATCGAAGCCAAGTCAGCGTCCCCACGTCCGATGCGGCATCACCCGACGTGGAGGAGATCAAAAAGGCGCTGGCTGCCTCGCTGCCCAAGAAAGAGTGGAAAGGGCTGAAAAAACTGAAAGCCACCCTTCGCCCTTATCAGCACACAGGATTTGAATGGCTCTGGCAAAACTTCGAGGCACAGACAGGCTGCTGTCTCTCCGATGAGATGGGCCTGGGCAAGACCATACAGACCATCGCCCTGCTATTGGAATACAAAGAGACGGCCCAGACCGTCCGGAAGCCCCAGACAGGCCTTCTCTTCCCCTACCACACCTCACTCGTCGTGGCTCCAGCGTCGGTGGTGCACAACTGGCACAACGAGCTCAGACGGTTTGCCCCCTCCTTGCAAGTATGCACCTACACCGGCGATATCAACAAACGCCGCGACAAACGTCACGCCCTCATGCGCTGGGATGTGGTGCTCACCACCTACCGCACCCTGCTCAACGACATCGCTTTCCTCGCCGACAAGCAGTTTGGCATCATCGTCTTCGACGAGAGTCAGGCCTTCAAGACGTCCACCTCACAAATACACCATGCGGTGACAAGTCTGAAAAGCCTGCACCGCCTGGCGCTCAGTGGCACCCCTGTGGAGAACAACCTCAACGAGCTATGGAGCCTGATGAATGTGCTCAACCCCAACCTTTTGGGCAACCTGCCCAGTTTCCAGCGCACCTTCGTCCATCCCATCGCACGAAAGATGGAGGAAGGCCGCACCGACCTCCTGCGACGCCTCATCGCCCCCTATTTCATGAAGCGCACCAAGGAAGAGGTGCTCCCCGACCTGCCCGAGCGGCAAGACGAGGTGGTGGTGTGTCCGATGACCGAAGCCCAGATGAGCGAGTATGCCTCCGAACTATCTCGTGCGCGCAACGAGTGGCTCGAAGACTCCATACAAGTGTCGCAACGTCAGATTCATATCCTCGCCGCCATCCAGCGTCTGCGTCATATCGCCAATGGAGAGGGCAAGATGGAGGTCGTCTTCGACTATCTGGAAAATCTGCGTGGAACCCGTCACAAAGTGCTCCTTTTCAGCGAGTATGTCAGTCTGTTGAAGCGTGTGGGCGACGAGATGCAGCAGCGCGGCTGGACCTACGACATGCTCACCGGGGAGACCATGCAGCGAGAGCAGGTGATCACCCACTTCCAGAAGGAAGACTCCTGCCAGTTCTTCCTCATCTCCCTCAAGGCCGGAGGAGTAGGTCTTAACCTCACCGCCGCCGACTATGTGTTCTTGCTCGACCCATGGTGGAACCTGGCCGCCGAAGAGCAGGCCATCGCCCGCAGTCACCGCATCGGTCAGCACCATCCCGTCTTCGTCTACCGTTTCGTCTCCGAAGGCACCCTCGAGCAGCAGATCCTCACACTGCAAGAGCGCAAGCAGTCCCTCATCGACAGCGTCATGCCCTTTATCCTCTGACGCTTCTTGCCGCTTTTCGTTATTCGCTTTTCGCCATTCGCTTTTCTCCTTTCGCTCTTCGCCTTTCGCTATTCGCTTTTCGCAGTGCTATTCCCTCCCCATAGGAGGTCGGGCCTCCGAGCCCGACAAATAAAAGGATTGCGGAAATAGACGGAAAATGCGGAAATAATGCGGAAACCTTTGTCATCTCCGATGACGACTGAACGCATAGTGAATGTAGGAGGTCGGGCCTCCGAGCCCGACAAATAAATAGATTGCGGAAATAGACGGAAAATACGAAAATCATGCGAAAACTCCTTGTCTCTTTAGAGAATAAAATGGTCTAAGGAGAATAGGAGGGAAGGAGTTCTTTTCACCTTTGACCTCTCCCTTCTAATAAATTGCGAAAACATCCGAGAATATGAACACTCCTTTCCTCCTTATCTCCTTAGAATTATTAGATTTCGAAAAGGCCCGAAAAGACTGAAAGGAATGCGGAAATTTTTTATCATTTTTTTGAGAGTGCCTTGGCACTTTTTCCTCCTTTTTCCTCCTTTTTCCCCCTTTTTTAATCTTATTATTTTGCAGAATAAGTGCGGAAATATTTTTATTACGAAAAATAACGGAAAATACGAAAATTATTCGATTGCTGAGACTCTGGACATAGGAGGTCGGGCCTCCGAGCCCGACAAATAAATGGATTGCGGAAATAGACGGAAAATGCGGAAATAATGCGAAAATCTTTGTCATCTGCGATAACAATTCCTATACCTGCAGTGCTATTCTCTCACCCCTTACCTCACACCCTCTCTACTAATTCCTACCTACTAATTCCTAATTAAGCTTAAATTCCTATCTACTAATTCCTAATTATTATACTCCTCTCAGCCCTACCTCCCCTCCTTTGGAGGGGTCAGGGGGAGGTATTCCATCTCCCCTCCTTTGGAGGGGTCAGGGGGAGGTATTCCATCTCCCCTCCTTTGGAGGGGGTCAGGGGGAGGTTTCACCACTAATTCCTAATTATTCTAATTCCGTCGGGAGCATCAATCCTGCTGTTGACCTTACCGCTTGCATCACGCTCATGCCGGATGCTGACAGGGCCAAGGGGAGTGGGGAAGGTGCCCTCTGCCCACTGTAGGTCGCCCAGATGGGGCGTGACACGCAGCTTGCGGCAGCCGGCATCCAACACCTCGACACCCAGGATATGTCGTGACAGCCATGCCGTCGGGCCTGATGCCCAGCCGTGGCAGAAGGAGTGGCGGTAGCTGATGTAGCAATAGTCACCGTAGTCGCGGTGGATGTCTGTCTTGCCCGGCGGCACCATCTCGTCGATGCGTGCGGCATTGCGCATCCATTCCAAATGGAAGTCCTCCCAGAAGGTGGTGGCACCGAGGTCGAGCATGGCGCCCCAGTATTGGCGGATGATGTCGAGAGCCTGCTTATAGGCGCCTGCCATAGCGAGTGCCTCCAGCATGTAATAACCGTAAAAAGTGGAGAAGCCGCCGGCAGTGAAGTCGGCGTTCGGCTTCTGCAGCCCCGCAATCATCTTCAGTGCACGGGCCTGCTGGAGTCCGTTGTCGGGCAGCACTTTTCTGCCTATCCTGCGGGCGATGTCGCGGCAGGTGGCGGCGTGTGTCTCGTCGTCAAGCACGGTGCAGAGGTGCTCTGCGTCCTGCATGGCCCATGACAGCAAAGCTCTGTAGCCGGATTCCACACCCGCCTCGTTGGGCGACGATGGCCAGTCGAGGAAATGCTTCAGCTGGCTGCGAGTACCTGCTTCCAGGTGCTCCGTTCCGTCTGCGTCCACCAATGGGTCAATCTTGTCAATCAGTCCCATGATGTATTTCTTGTGTCTTTCCAGAAAAGCCTTGTCCCCGCCATGCATGTACCAGTCGTGATGGATGATGAGATACCAAAGTGAATAGCTGCTGATGCCGTTGAGCCAGCGGGGTAGGGGATACTGGCTGACGGCGAGGTCGAGGGAGCGGGGCACCACATCGTTCTGTCCGAAGACGCTCATGATGGTCTGCACCTCGGGGTGCATGTCACCCAGCCAGACAGCCCTGTC
>JAEEGL010289938.1_pt1 | contig 34012 bp, 26 predicted proteins | sample 9134231 | NCBI WGS metagenome assembly JAEEGL01 (sample SAMN16246548, study PRJNA631951) | gut metagenome | biome: gut microbiome; feature: rumen; material: fiber-attached | host: Bos | place: Iran: Karaj | collected 2018-10 | reverse complement strand
TCAAGTCTAAGTTCTGTTTTCAGTTGAGTGCCTTTGTATTCGATTGGTACGTGTACCTGTCTTTCAACTTTCAATCCTTTTTGTTCCAGTTCAAAACACAAAGCCTCTTCGTAAACACTTTCTAATAGTCCGGGACCTAGTTCTTTGTACACATCGTATATTGCGCCTCTGATTTCGTATGTTATATCATTAATTGTCATAAGCCGTAGGCTTTTTTCCGTGGTTTCTGTGGTTTCTGTGTGACCATTAAAATGAGGCGTCTGTGTGATACAAGTGCCGGACTTTCCTCATGTCGTGATGGACCATAATCTTGACGAGGTCTTCGAAGCTGGTCTTCTGGGGGTTCCATCCGAGGAGGCGCTTGGCCTTGCTGGGGTCGCCAAGGAGCTGGTCGACTTCGGCAGGGCGGAAATACTTGGGGTCGACTTCGACGAGCGTCTTGTTGCTCTTCACGTCGATACCTTTCTCGTTGACGCCTTCACCTTCCCAGCGGAGCTCGATGCCGGCTTCCTTGAAAGCCAGCGTACAGAACTCGCGCACCGTGTGGTACTGACCCGTGGCGATGACATAGTCGTCGGGCTGGTCCTGCTGCAGGATGAGCCACATGCATTCCACATAGTCTTTGGCGTAGCCCCAGTCGCGCAATGCGTTGAGGTTGCCGAGGTAGAGCTTATCCTGGACTCCCTGAGCGATACGGGCGGCGGCCAGCGTAATCTTACGTGTGACGAAGGTCTCGCCACGCCGTTCACTCTCGTGGTTGAAGAGGATGCCGTTGCAGCAGAACATATTATAGCTTTCGCGGTAGTTCTTCATCATCCAGTATCCGTAAAGCTTTGCCACACCGTAGGGCGAACGCGGATAGAAGGGTGTCGTCTCGCTTTGTGGCACCTCCTGCACCTTGCCGTAAAGTTCGGAGGTGGAGGCTTGGTAGATGCGGCAGCTGTTGGTCAGCCCTGTGATGCGTACAGCCTCCAGCAGGCGCAGCACCCCGTTGGCGTCAGTGTCGGCCGTGAACTCCGGCACGTCGAAGCTCACCTTCACATGGCTCTGTGCCGCCAGGTTGTATATCTCGTCGGGCTTAATCTCGTTGATGATGCGGATGAGGCTGCTGCTGTCGGTCATATCGCCCCAGTGGAGGTTTACCAAACGACGTTTGTGCATATCGCGTACCCACTCGTCGAGGTAGAGGTGTTCGATACGGCCAGTATTGAACGAGCTGCTGCGGCGTAGTATGCCGTGCACCTCGTAGCCTTTCTCGATGAGAAACTCGGCCAGGTAGCTGCCGTCCTGTCCTGTGATGCCGGTGATAAGAGCTTTTTTCATTTATAATGAGGTCTGTGAGAAAAAAAGTCTAAAAGTCAAAGAGTCAAAAAGTAATTGGGTTTACAAGACAACAAGTCATCATGTCGTCAAGACGTCAAGTTTCTTTTGAGTTCTTTTAGTCCTGATTGAGGTGTTATCTGCTTGTCGGCATGTCGCCCAACCAGCCGTGACCGAGGTCCCAGTGCTCGTCGTACACAAACTCGAAACAGGGCAGGGAGAATGCGTTTTCAATCAGCTCTGTCAATTCGTCTTGGATGGGTTCCGCCCAATGGCCAACGAGGACAATGAACTTGTCGATAGTCCAAGCCACACTACCACGGGGAATTTGGGTGTAGTCGCCCTTGAATTTTGTCTCATAATGCTTGGCTTGGGCGCGGAAATACTCTTTGGCCCAAACCTGACGGTGCAGATGGGGGTAGTTGATGAAGGGCTTGCCTTTCTCGGCAGCCTCCTCTACTTCACGTGGGGTGAGCTCTTTTTTCCGAACGCCCAACAAGTTGTGGTCTTTAGGGTCGTACCAGAAGATGCCTACAGATGGCATCGGTTCATCGAAGGAACGCATGTCGTCCATCTGGGCTTTATGGCCTATTTCATCAAGGTGCGTCATATTCTTTGAGGGTCTGTGAGTCGAAAAGTATTCAGGTTATTCGGTTGGATATTTTACATCTTGTGCAGGATGCTGCGGGGTTTCTCGGCGTGGGAGGTGAGGCTGGCCAGCATCAGGCTCGATGGGCTGTCGCTGTAGACCATCTTGCGCTTCCAGGCGAGGGCATTCCAGCGGCGCATCTTCCATGTGAGGCGGCCAAGGCCGTCTGCATTCTTGTCGTCGGTCTCAGGACTCCCGAAGACGATGTCACGCTCGAGAGAGGCCGTGTTGGCTAGGATATCCGGATTGTTGTCGTTTTGCAATGGCAGGACGATTCCCAGCTGTCGTTCTGCGATGAGGTTCAGAGCGCTGGCAAACGGCCTCATGCCGTAGTCGTCGACCGACTGTTGTACCCGTTTCCAATCCACCTCTCCTTGCAACGCCCGGCAGGTGAGTGCCCAATCCGTCAGCTCGCGCAGGGTGATACGGCTCGAGGCGAAGTGGCAGGACATATGGCGCAGCAGGAAAAGCACCTCGAAGGTGGGCGAGGGCACCAGTTCCTTGAGCAAAGCCTCATACCGGCGGTTGCTGGGCGGATAGTGCACGTTGACGAAGTCGTAGTGGCTCTCCACCGTCACGCCACGGTAGTTGTATTTGCTGTGGTGGTGGGCGTCGTTGCTGACTTCTACCTTCAACACTTCTCGTGCTACCCGGTCGGCCTCGTCGTGCTTGTCGTAGAAATATAGGTCGAGGTCGCCAAACTCGCGCGCCTCGGGCCGGGGGTAGTATTGCGCAACATGGGTGCCTTTGAGCACCAGCGTTTCGATGCCTCGCTTGGCCATCACTTCCACAATCTCGTCTTGCACCTCGTGCTGGTATCGGTGCCAACGTACGGCCTTGTCGCACTCGGCGAGCCAGGGTATCTTCACCTCACGAGGGATACCGGTCGCCGCGGCTGTCTCGAAACAGAGTGCCGCAACATGGTTGCGCTGCAGCAGGCGGAAAAGACTCCACCAACGGGACACCTCGGGCGGCGTAGTCCCGACATAGGGGGTGCTGCCGTCAAGCGAGGCTCGCAAGAGGTTATATGCCAGTTGTATCTCGGTCATACCGTATCCATGAAGGTGCGTTGCACGCGGTTGAAGATGACGATTCCGATGGTCAGAAGCACCACCATGAAGGCGAAGCTGTAGCCCAGCAGGCCCCAGCTGAACTGTCCTTCGCCGAGGAAGCCATATTTGAATGCCTCGACAATACCCGTCAAGGGGTTGAGGCTCATGACGAAGCGCAGCTTCTCGTTGGTGATGGTGCTCAGTGGGTAGATGACCGGCGTGGCATACATCCACAAGCGGATGAAGAAGTCGAGCAGCAGCGTCATGTCGCGGTATTTGGTGGTGAGGCTCGAGAAGAGGATGCCGAAGCCCAAGGCCAGACCCGCCAGCATCAACACCAGCAGCGGCAGCAGCAGGGCATACCAGTTGGTGTGTATCTGCCCGGGGATGATAAACAGCTGGTATATGGCGTAGACCACCAGGAAGAGTCCGAACTGGATGCCGAAGCGCAGCAGGTTGCTGATGACGGTCGAGATGGGCACCACCATGCGTGGGAAGTAGACCTTGCCGAAGATGCCGGCGTTGGCGGTGAAGGTCGACGACGTCTTGGTGAGGCAGTCGTTGAAGTATTGCCAGAGGCAGATGCCGCTGAGGTAGAACAGCGGTTGCGGCAGACCGTCGGTCGGTATCTTGGCGATGCCGCCGAAGACCACCATATACATGATGACCGTCATGGCGGGCTGTATGATATACCACAGCGGCCCGAGGATGGTCTGCTTGTACTGTGTCGTGATATTGCGCCGTACGAAGAGGCTCGTCAGGTCGCGGTAGCGCCAAAGCTCTTTCAGGTCTACCTGCAGCAGCTTCTCCTTGGGCTTGATTATTGTCGTCCAATCTTGGTTGTTGTCGTTTTCCATAGTTGTCTGTCGCCCCTGCGGGGCTCTAAAAAGGAGTTTTCTGTTTTGTTTCCGTGGGCTTATGCCCACGGCTAACAACTGACGCCCGCTTGCGGGCTCCTATTTCGACCGCTTGCGGCGAAGTAGGATATTCCCGACGATGCCCCAGAAGTAGCGCCAGTCGGTGGCGAAGGGGTGCTCGAGATAGGCTTCAAGGTAGCGGCGTTCGCTCTCCTGGACTTCCTCGATGGTCTCGGGTGTGTGGCGGTCGTAGTAGAACGGCGGCAGCATGCCGGGCTTGGTGCGGATGCGCAGCTGTTGCATCTCGGGGGTGTAGAGGCTGAAGTAATGCCGGCTTAGTGGGCGCACGCCCACCAGCTTGAGGTCGCCACGCAGCATGTTCCACAACATGGGCAGCTCGTCGAGCCATATCTTGCGCAGCACCCGCCCCCAGAAGTTGACGCGATAGTCGTCCTTGAACTTGCCGCCGCGTTCGAGGCTCTGGTAGTGGTAGATATAGGGTTGCACGTACTCGGAGTAGTTGTACATCGTGCGGAATTTGTGCACCACAATCTCTTTGCCACCCTTGCCGATGCGGCGCAGGTGGATGATGGGCGAGCCGCTGGGCGATGCGTCGTCGACCGGCTCGGCCACTTTGAGGGCCGTCACGAAGAACTCGCCTTCGCGGAAGCGTTCGTCGACCACCTCGAAGCCCGCACGATACAGGCGTCCGATGATCTCCACACGGCTCATCGTGCGCTTCTTCCCCTTGGTCACGGCAAAGTAGAGTCCGCGGGTGAGTTTCAGCTTGGGACACATACGGTGCCACAGGTAGTCCCACGCTATAAGCACATGGCGCACACCCCAGGGGTAGCGCTTCTCGATAAGGCTGCGCTTGAGCGACGCCGTCATGCTGTGGCACCAGAGGTAGCCTTCGTCGTTGAGCATCTCGTTGGCGACGCAGAGCATCTCGTCGAGTCGCTCCACGGTGTGCAGCGGCCGTGAGAGGAAGGCCAGCTGGGGCTTGTGACCTTCGAGGCGGTAGGCCAGCGCCTCGGGGGTGTGGGTGGTGATGGGCACGATGGCGATTTCGTCGACACCCTCCTTCTGCTTCTGCTGCAGATATTTAACCAGCTCCTTGTAGCCCATGTGCTCGGTGACTTCGAGCATCTCGCGGACATGAGGGTCCTCGACCTCGCGGGTCGCCAACTTGGCACCGCGATCGCTCCCGGCCTCGGTATAAGGCTGGTCTAGTTCATACTGCAGTTGAAATAACCCTTTTTTCATGAAGGAGTGGAAGAGTGGAAAAGTAACAGAGTGGAAGAGAGGAAAAGGAGAAAAGTTGGGAAGGTAAGGTGATGGTGAATTAGATGAGGTTTATTGGATTGGTGAGGAAGATAGTCGTGTTACAAGTGTCTTAATGCCGGCTGATATTTGCCTAGAGCTGGCTTGTAATTCTTCTCGTTTATTCTTATCGCAATAATGAAAGTCGTCACACAGATAAAGCATACTTCTAACTTCGGAGCAGCTCCCGTTGGCAATATACAAGAAGTTAATGAACTTTGCTGTAGAACCAGACTCAAATCCTTCTGCAATGTTGTTCATAATGCTGACGGCTGCACGCTGTATCTGATCCTTAAAACCAAAATCGTTGGTTTTATTCATGATTTTATACACTTCGTTTGTCAAAGTGCGTGCCTCCTGCCAGATAAACAAATCTTCAAAACACTTGACCATATAAAGACCTTTTGTCTATAGACATTTTCTCTATCACTCTTCCACTCTTCCACTCTTCTACTCCTCCACTCTTCCACTCTTCCACTCTTCTACTCTTCTACTCCTCTACTCTGCGAAGCAGGCTTGGGTGTATGTAGGTGGTGGCGACGGCCACCACGCCGCGGATGGTGACCACCAGACGGCGGTCGCGTTTGATGCGTTTGATGTGTCCTTCGGCACCTTTGAAAGGGCCACCGGTGACCACCACACGGTCGCCCTCATGGTATTCGGGTCGGTCGTCGCCCAGCAGCGTGAGCCCATCGCGTCCGGCACTGACTACGAAACGGAACACTTCCATCTCACGGTCGGGAATCACGGCAGCCTGAGTGCGCTCGGTGTTGTAGTATACCCACGCTTGTCTATGGTGGTTCACAACGAAATGAGCCATGTCGGTCTCGCTGCAGTGCAGAAATAGCAATGACTTGATGACCTCTGTCGGTGCAAAGAACTCGAGCCCTGACTCCAGGCAATCGGAGATAAGCGGCTGCACGCGATTGTAATAGACCTTGAAAGCGTACCAGTGTTTTTCCATAAACCCAATACCCTCCCCTCCTCCAGGCATTTGCATGGAGTCCGTCCGGGGTTTGTCAGCCGGGGAGTGTTCTGACCTTCGGGCCCTCCTATCGCAGGAGGGGAGCCGCAACCCCGTGAAAACCAGTAGTGTGACGTATTTTTTACACTATAGGTTCCAAATGCAAATATACGAATATTTATTTACATAGCCTAATAAAATACACTTTTCCTTGAAAAGGAATACTTTGGAAGACCTCAGCTAGGCTGATAGTGCCTCCAAAAAACCAGATATGTTGCCCCCACCCCTGACCCCTCCTCGTTGGAGGGGACGAAGAAGAGAAAAGGGTGTGGCGGTGAGACGGGTTAGAGATTAAAGGTTATAGGTTGGAGACGAGTTGCGCGCCAGCCGTCCCCTCCCTGGGGAGGGGAAAGGGGTGGGGGTAACACCTCAAAAAATTTACATCGTGCACGATGCGAAATGCATCCTGACCCCGGCTTTTAAGCCTCATGCAAGACTCCTCTCACCGACGCATCAACGCCGATTCATCTCCGTAACATCTCCGTAACATCTCCGACTCAAGTCCGACTGTGGTCCGACCGCCGTCGGACTTGAGTCGCTCTTGCTGCGGATATGTTTCCTCCCTTGTGCGAAATATATCGTACACGATGTTATTTTGAATATTTTGTTGTTTCTTGAGGGGTGTGAATAGAGAAGGCCGGCAAGCAGCTCGCTGCTTGCCGGCCTTCGTTTTGGGGTGCCGTAGGGTCGGTTAGAGGCCGAGGACGGCGGCACCTTGTTTGTAGATGATGTCGCGTGGGATGTTGGCGTCGCGGATGGCATCGAGGTCTTTCTGCAGGTCGGCGCCGATCTTGCCGTTCTTTTCGCTGTAGGCCTTGGCGGCGGCCATGTCGCCCTCGCCTTCCATGGCGATGATGATGGAGGCCCACTCGCGGGCGGCCTGGCGGGCTTTCTCTACGTCGATGACGTATTTGCCGTCGGCGTTGCGCGTGAAGGCGCCATGCTCCTGGAAGTAGTTGTAGCACATGATGTTGGCTACACCATGGGCCTCGGTGGCGCCGAAGCGGACGCTACGCAGGATGCCGGCGATGAAGGTGATGTAGTTCTGGTTGACGGTGGTGTTGGTAATCTCGCCACGCTCGATGAGCTGCTCGGTGAGGAAGAGGCCGCAGACGTCGGCTTTGGCTTCCTCCCAGGCGCTATACTGTGCGCCGAGGGCCTGGCGGCAGGGGCCGCGGCCGGTGACGGTGTTCTTGATGCCGAGGCCGTGGGCCACCTCGTGGTAGCAGGTGTTGCCGAAGAAGGCGTTGAAGGTGACGCTGTCGACCTGCTCGGGGCAGACCATCAGCTGGGCGATGGGCACCATGATGTTGTCGAACTTGGCCTTCATGGCGTTTTTCAGCTGCAGGCGGCGGCTGCCTTTGGCCAGCTGCACACGCTCGTCGTTGGGCAGGTTGATGGCGATGGTCTTGGAGCCCGCGTTGCAGTCGCCGGCGTAGTAGACCACGTCGTAGACATTGATGTCGCAGTCGGTGCCGGGCACCTCTTTCTTATATTTGGGGTCGCAGGGGAGGAGCTTCTGCATCTCGGGCAGCAGGGCAGCGAACTTGCTGAGGTCGTTGCTCCACTCCTCGTCCTTGACGAGCACGAAGGCTTCGTGGCTGCACTTGAGGCCGTTGATGCCGTCGTCGTAGTTCTCGATGGGACCGACGACGAAGTCGAGCTTGCTGTCTTTCATATCCATCCACACCATGTCGGACTCGAAGTAGTCGTCGGTGCGGAAGGCCTCGCGGCGAGCCTCGAGGTATTTCTTCAGGCCGGGGTTCTCGGCCAGTGCAATGGCCTTCTCGAGGAGGGCGTCGACTTTGGCGAGTTCCTCTTTGTAGGCTTCATGGTAGGGGAGAACGTAGAGTTTGCCGTTCTCGTCGCGACGGATGACGCTGTACTGGTCGTTTTTCAGCGGGTCTTCGAGGGCGTCGAACTCTTCCTTGGTCATATCGACGGGGTAGAAGTTGCAGCCCGCGGGGCGCTCGCCGTAGCCGGGGAGGAAGGGACGCTCGCTGTCGAGGCGGTCCCAGGCGCCGTACTGTATGTTGGCGAAGGCGCGCATGGCGGGATCTTTCAGTGTGTCGAGGCTGGCACGGTTGGCATAGCCAAAGTACTCATCCCAGTAGATGTCGTCCATGACCTGTCCGATCTCGATGAAGATTTTGACCAGCTCTTTCTCGTTGGCCGAGAGGTTTTGGATGAGGTCCGACTTGAGTTCGAACTCGGCATACTCGTTCACTTTTTGTTGGATTTCGGGGTCGCTCTCGACGGCTTTCTTGCCTTTGCAACCCACAGCCATAAGCATTGTTGCTGCCATAGCGATGACGATTGTTTTTTTCATTGTTGTATGGGTATTGTGTTTGTATTTGTTCTTTCTTGTTTACTGCTTGACGGCGCGTAGGATGGTGCTGCCGTGCGGGGTGGCGATGTGGAGGGTGTAGACTCCTTGTGGCAGGGTGCCGAGGTCGAGCTGTTGCACGTTGTGCAGCAGGGCAATCTGACGGCCTGTCATGTCGTAGATGCGCACCTCGTCGGCCGGCTGGCTGAGCTGCATGTGGCCGGTGGTGGGGTTGGGGTAGATGCGGAGTTCGGAATCGGAGGTCTGGAGGTCGTCGATGCCTTCGGAGCCGAGGAGGGTCAGCTGGAGGGTGACGGTGCTGTCGCATCCGTCGACGGTGGTGAGCACCTGCTGGTATTCGCCCGAAGCGGTATAGACGTGCCCGTTCCACACATATTGTGCCGACGCGGTGGTGTCGGTCACGGTTACGGCTACCGAGTGGTGCAAGGTGAGTATGAGTGTGATGGAATCGTAGCAGCCGTAGTCGTTCACGTAGGCTTGGGTGTAGGAGCCGTCGGCGGTGTATTCTTGTCCGTTCCACAGGTAGGAGTCGCAGGCGACGACGCTGTCGGTGGAGACGGCGGGCGAGAGCACCAGGTAGTCGATGAGGGTCAGCTGTCCGTTGATTGTGCCTTGGGCTGTCCCGTTGCCGGGTGTGTCGGTGTTGATGGTCTCGCCAAAGGGGGCGTAGGCACTGCCTTCGCATAGGGTGTCGTTGCGGAATGTGACGGTCTGTTCCTGATGGGGCAGTTTGATGTTGTCAATCCATGCGCAGTCGCTGCCACGGCTCACGCTGACGTCTTTTTTGTAGCGGAAGGTGAGCGTGTGGCTGCCGACGGAGAGGGGGTAGCCGGCCCGTGTCCAGTCGGTCTCGCCCGATGCGTTGAATTTCTCCACGCCATCGATGAGGAAGAAGAACTTGTCATAGCTCTGCTCCGACGAGACTTTGTAATAGAAGCTTATGCTGTCGGGCACGGTGATGTTGACGGCGATGCGCATCACAGAGGAGTCGTAGTTGGACAAGTTGGCGGCCGAACGCATACTGTGGGTGCCTTCATAAGCCAGCGTGTCGATGATTATCCAGGGATGGTTGCTGTTGTTGGTCACGCCTGCGAGGTTCATGCTGCCGCCTTCGAAGGTCTCGGAGTAGCTCTGTCCGACATATACCGGCAGCTCGTGGCTGAGGGTGGCGTATTGGTAAAGCAAGGGGATGGTGATGTGTTGCGGGAGCTGGCTGTCGGCATGGAGCGTCAGGGTGAATGCGGTGTCGCTGCCGGGTGCAAGCGAGAAGGGAGTGGTGGTTGCGGGTGTGACAGTGAAGAGGGCGGTGGGGGAGGTGAAGGTCAGCGGGCTCTGTACGGGAGCGTGGCCGCTGTTGCGCAAGGTCGCCGTCAGGGTGGCGGTGTTGCCGGCCAGGATGCTCATCTCGGGATTCGAGAAGGAGATGGAGGGCACTGGTGCATACAGCTGCATGTTTATGAGGGTGTTGCTTGTAAGGGTGTTGCCAGTCCATGAGGTGGTGAAGCTCAGGCTGGCGGTGCTGTTGTCGGGTGCGTCGGCAGCCACCGAGGCGCTGACGGCTCCGGTGAGGTCGAAGGAGGCACCGGCGGCCAGGCTGTCGAGAACCACGGCAGCCACCGAGAGGGTGAGGTATGGGTTGTTGGAACTCATCTGGGCCACAATATTGTGGGCGGTGAAGTTGCCGATATTCTCGAAGTGGAGAGTCAATGCCACCGTCTCGCCGGCGTTGAGGGGCGCCGCGTTGACGGAGCTGACGATGGCATAGGGACCGTCGGGTTGAATCACCATGATGTCGACGAAGGTGGTGCGGTACTGCTGAGCGGAGGCGGCAATCCGGTAGTTGCCGGCCATCAGGCTGCTGGGGAGTGACAGCACGGCAATGCCGTTCTCGTCGGCGAAGGCGGAGGCAACCAGTTGGTTGGTCGTGGCGTCGACCAACGCCACATAGGCGTGGGGCACTGCCGTTACGGGGAGCGAAGAGGTGCCGACGGTGACAGTGGCCGCTACCGACACCGTCATCGAGTCGGCTTGGGTCAGGTAGGGCATCAGCGAGGGGTCGCCCATCAGATGATATATCTCCCAATAGTAGAGTTTGCGGCTTGACGTGGAGCTCTGCACGGCCATGTTGCCTTGGAACATCAGGTCGCCCTGGGTGAGGACCCACTTGTTATAGGTCTCGCCGTGGGTATGGCAGAGGCGGTCGTAGACACCGAGGTTGTTGGCGTTGTAGTTGAGCGACATGGTGGCGCTGATGCCGTTGCGCAGGCCCACGGCCCAGTAGAAGTCCTCGTTCCAGTAGGTGCTGTTGCTACCTCCGATATAGCCTACGGCGCCACAGTAGTTGCCCACGCGGAGCACGGATTCGCCGAGGCAGGTGGTGGTCTCGAATTTGTTGGTCAGGCAGCAGTTGCCAATCATCAAGCCAAACTTCTGATTGTTGGTCATGGCGGCTGCATGCGAGGTGGTGAAGTTGGGCGTGCCCCAACTGGTGGCGCTGCCGTGGGCTGAGTAGTTGATCCAGCCGGCGCCTTGGTTGTAGTAGTTGCGGACGGTGGCCGACATGGAGGAGCTGTTTCCAGCCACGGTGATGTTGCTTCCCGTGGGCACCACCGAGGTATTGTTCTTGAAGTAACGAACCTGGCTGAAGCCCTGGGCGCCATTGATATAATGCAGTATGGCATAGTCCATGGCGGGGTCGGCGTGGGTGTAGCCATAGTCGCCGCTGCTGCCGCCGTCGACGCCGGCCACCATCACGGCGCGGTCGAGGAACGACGGGTCGGCAAAGGTATATTGTTCGTACATCAAGGTCTTCTGTATCTGCGGTGTCAGCTGACTGATGGATTGTGCCGAGAAGCGGCCATGGTAGCAGTCGGGGATGTTGTCGCCCGTGGTCCAGGTGGTGTAGTAGAGGTCGGTGATGTGGTCGTCGTCGGTAGTGCCGGTGAAGGCAGGAATCTGCTCGTGGTCGCCCACCAGCAGCAGGAAAGTGGGCGCGGGTTTGGCGGGAGTGGCATTGGTGTACTGGCTTTTGATGAAGCTCTGAATCGAGGTGGAGGTAGTGCCCACGGCGGCCGAGTCGGTATAGGCGATGTCGACCAGGAAGCCTTTGCTGCGTTTCCACTGCACGAAACTGTCGAGTTGTCCGCGGAACATGCTGTGCGATACGATGAGGTAACGGATAGGCGCTGTGGTGCTCACAGCCTTGGGGTACAGGTTGTTGAGCACGGATATGCCGGTGCCGAAAGCAGGGGTGTGGTAACGGTCGAAAAGATTCAGTGTGGCTTCACGGTCGGAACTTACGTAATGCACGTTGACTGTGGCCCGGCGGCAGACGACCACCTGGCCGCTGACGGGGTTGTAGCTCACGGGTGAAAACTGGAGACGTGCCAGGTTGCGGTCGCGGGCTATACCGACGGGCTCCACAGAAGCCAACGCTATTTGGTAGAAAGCGTTGGTCGTATAGGCGCTTCCCACGATTGTAGGATGCTGCAGTGTGTCGCTCTTGCTGCGGGAAGGTTGCAGGGGCATCAGCGGGTGGCGCAGTCCGAGGGTGGCGGCATCGAGGGTGTCGTATTCGGCATTGCTGACTGTGACTTCATACCCTTTGCACAAGGGGACCTCGACGAGAGTGGAGTAGGTGGGCAGACAGGGTTGGCCTACTTCGGAAGAGGGTAGGTAGTCTTCGATAGACAGCAGGCTGTATATTTGCCCATTAAGTGTTGCCTCGGTAGCTTTCAACTGTCCGGTGGCAAACTCCACCTGCAGGTTTTGGTAGTTGTCGACAGTCACCTTCTGCGCTTTGGCTTTCGGCACGAAAGTCAGCGCAAGAACGATTAAACCGGAAAGAAACAAGCTGTGTTTATTAGTCATGTCTCTGTGTTTGTTGTTTATAGGATTATCTATTATAATAAACTAAGATGCAAAAATACGAAAAAAACGTCAAATGGTTCAAAATAATGTTCGATTGCACCTGCAATGAGTACGATTCAGAGGTGTATTATGTTTTATTGTTGTGTATTTATAGTATTGATTACCAGTAATGTATGTGTTATTATGCATCTTTTGTTTTGCCATATTGGAAAAAAGTATTACTTTTGCACCCGTTTTCGGAAAGATGCTCGAGTGGTTGAAGAGGCCCGCCTGGAAAGCGAGTAAGCGTTAAAAGCGCTTCAGGGGTTCGAATCCCCTTCTTTCCGCTGAAAAGACAAAATGCTGCCCTTCATTGGGCAGCATTTTGTCTTTCTGTGTGTTATAGTGCTACGTGGTGGAATCGCATCCCGCATTGGCGTGCCGATTCGCCATCGGTGTCGTCGCGGTCGCCAACCATGAGCGTTGCATCGGGAGGCACGCCGAGTTGCTGGCAGAGTGCAAGGGTCGACTGGCGGCAGGGTTTCAGTCCGCCGAGTGCCGGTGCATTGGCAATGATGTCGACCCATTGGGGATTGAGTTGCAGTGCTTCGAGACGTTCGCGGAGGTGCCCGTAGTCGGAGTAGACGGCGGTGCGTATGCCTTGTTGCCGCAGGTCGGCCAGCAATTGTCCGACCCAGGGTTCTACGGCGTAATGGCGTTGCAGGATGCGTACCATGGTGGGCATGTATCGCTGCGTGTACCACTGCTGTGCGCGTTGTGGCGTGGTGTGGCTCATGGCTGCCACGCTGGCGAAGAGGGCTTCGTAGTAGGCCTCCTCGCTGCCGAACCACCGTCCTTTGAGGTTGGCGCGTGCCTTGCGCTCGTTGCCAAGGATAAACATGTGGAGTGGGTCTGCCGCAATAAGTCTCAGCGGTAGGCCTTTTTTGTTGTAGAGTGTGCCGTCGAGGTCGAAGATGACCGCGCGGATTCCGTTGGTGTCGAGCTGCAGGCTCATTTCTTGACGAGGTCGTTAAATTTGGCGTGGCGCACTTCGTCCTGCAGCAGCAGGTTGAGCTTGAACTGGCCGTCGCGGGCACCTTCCTTGATGCAGCGCTCTTTGAACTGTTCGAACGATTCTTTCACCAGGAGGAAGGTTTTGGCATCTTTGAGGCGGAGCGACTCGCGCTTGGTCTTGTATTCCATGTTGATATCCATGAGGTTGGCGTCGACGGCGCGGGTGAATGCCTCGGCCTGCTCCTGAGTGGTGGATTGGTCGGCGAACTCGTAGTAGAAGTTGTAGCGGCTCTCGGCCAGTTCGGCGAAGCCGATGAAGAAACGCGTGGCGAGGCCTGTCTGTTTCTCGGCTTGGTGCACGGCTTCGATAAACTGGCGCTCGTAGAGTTTCTCCCCGGTCATGGTGACGATGCCGTGTGTCTTCTGGATCATGTGCACGGTGGGGGTGTTCTGGAAGTTGGGACCCACTTCGAGGAGGTCGTTCATATTGTAGCGATAGAGGCCTGCGAAGGTGGTTACGTAGGGGCAGTAGCGCTGTCCTTCAACGAGTTCGTGCAGCTGGTAGAAGCGAGCGTCAGGCTTGTCCATATCCTCTTCGCGGACAAACTCATAGAAGTGGAAATGGGGGAACATGACGCTGTTGAGAGTGTCGTCCATGACGAGTCCGAAGCGGCATTCGGAGGCGAAGTAGCCAAACTCCTGGTGCAGCATGCCGGCAGGGAAGGAGTCTTTGAACTTGTCGAGGTAGACTTTGGTGTTGCCGCATTTCCAAGTGTTGAGAATCTGGAGGTTGGGCCAGTAGTGCTTGGGCAGTACGTTGCCGTACTTCTCGCGGAGGGCGCGCAATTCGGCGGCGCGCTTGGGGTTGGGTCTGAGGCAGGCTTCGAGTTCGGCGCGTATCTCGGCGGGAATGTCGAGGTCGGCCTTCAGGGTGCCGTGCTCGATGTCGTTGACATAGTCGTCGTAGTAGCGGTTCACGTTGTTCTGCAACTCGACGATGGTTGAGGGGTTGGCGGTTACGATGAGTGTGATGTCCTGCTCGATGCCCATGCGCATGAGGACATAGTAGCGCGAGGTGTAGTCGGCGATAGAGTAGACGCACTGGGGGTTGCTGTAGAGCCTTTTGACGAAGCCCGGGCAGTCGCGCTGGGTGACGCCGGAGACGGAGCCATAGACTGTGCCGTCGGGAGCGTAGCCTTCCACCACCTTGCCCACGATGGAGAGAATCTTGCCGGCGAAGACTTTGTGGCGGTTCTGGATGAAGTTGTAGAGCCACACCTTGGTCATTTTGCCGTAGATGGTCTTGAGATAGCGTTCGGTAATGGGAATCCATTTGGGCTCGGCTGTGGAGCCGGAGGTGGTGGCATAGAGAACGGGCTTGCCGGGGAAAAGGATGTCGGCTTCTCCGTGTTTGTGACGCTCGACATAGGGACGAAGGTCCTCGTATTCATTGGGCTTTACATTTTCTTGATAGCGCTTGTAGAGCTCCTGAGCGTCGGTAGCCTGAAGGATGTAGTCGAACTTGTGCTCGCGGCCGTAGACGGTGTCTTTGGCGAAGGTGAGTATGTCGCGAAGGGTCTTCTCGCTGGCTTTTTGTGGGTCTTTGGATGCTTTTATCAATGCGTGGTACTGGATACCGCCTGCAGTGCCCAACAGGAAGTTGGGGATGATCATGTTGATCGTTTTCATCTGTATGTGTTAGTTGTTGTTTGTAATCGGGTTGGTTTGTGATGGGCGTTGTTCGTCGTCGGGCACGGCATCCCATGGGTTGTGGGTGATACCGGCCAGGTGTATCATGGCCGCGTGTGCTTCGCGGCGCAGACGCTCGGTCTCCTCCTTGCGCGACTTGGAGGTGTCGGGCATGATGGGGTCGCCGACGTGGATGGTCATCAAGGGCAGGTCTTTGGGACCGAAGAGGCGGTAGATGCCGGTGCGTTGGCGGAAGCGGATGGCGCAGGGGATGACCGGGGCATTGTATTTGTAGGCCATAGTGAAGGCACCTTTCCGGAAAGGACGTATCGGTGTGTAGAAATCCCAGCGCACCTCTTCGGGGAAGACGAGGATGAGGTCGCCACGGCGGTGGTACTCGTCGAAGGCTTCGTCGAATTTGCGCATGCCGCCACGCGTCTCGGGCACGGGGATGCCGCCCACGTAGCGTACGAACCAATACTGGCTACCGTTAAAATGCTTGGCATACATGGGTATCCAGAAGTTGCGCCAGGGGCTGAGAGCCTGTTTGACGCACACGGCGTCGAACTGATAGACATGGTTGCATACAGCCACAGCGCCGCCTTTGAGGGCTTGGCGGTAGGCGCGCAAGTTGCGGCGTCCTTTGATACGCAAGCCGTATTTAAGGCGGTTGACGGTGTAGATGACTATCCATAGGAACGGCGGTCCTATGATGTTGCGGTTCAGCCAGTAGGAGAACGACTGGTCGATATAGGGATAGGTCTCGTCGAAGGCAAACTGGCGGCTGCCGGGCTTGGCTTTCTTCACCTCGACGAGGTGTTGCTGTGCGTTGTCAGTGGGGTATTCGTCCGGATTGCGGGGGATGTAGACACCATCGGCTACTTCGAGATAGCTGTACATTGCGGACGGTCTTGGTATTACTTATTCTTGTTTTTTAGTTCCACCTGGTTGTCACTATCAAGGTTGACGTTGCGGGTCACCTTGGCTTCGATGGTGTTGGCGCGGACGATGTCGGTCATGTTGACCCCCGTGGCGCTTTCGATGACGTCGAAGCTCTGCTTGATGACAGTAGGCACGGCGCCGCTGATGCCGGCGGCGTCGGCACCGCTGGTGCCGTAGACGTTCATGTTCTTGATGGCGGCGATGGGTTCTGAGACATGCTGTGCCACCTCGGGAATGATCTTCACCATCATGTCGAGGATAGCGGCCTGACCGTAACGCTCGTATGCTTCGGCTTTCTTCTGCATGGCTTCAGCCTCGGCAAGCCCCTTCTTCTGGATGGCGATGGCTTCGGCTTCGCCGGCGCGCTGTATCTTGTAGGCCTCGGCGTCGCCGTTGGCCTTGATACCCTCGGCCTCGAGCACCATGGCCTGCTTCTTGGCTTCGGCCAGGGCAATCTGGGCACGGGCCTCCTGTTGGGCGCGGTAGGCTTCGGCCTCGGCTTCACGTTTGCTCTGCTCCAGGTCGGCGGCGGCTTTGAGCTCAATCTGGTATTTGTCGGCGTCCGACTTCTTCATCACCTCGGCCTGGAGTTCGTTCTCGCGTATCTTCACCCGCTCGGCGGTGAGCACCTGCTCACGCATGGTCTGCTCGATTTGGGCGTCTACGGTCTTGGAGTTGATGGTCTTCTGCTGCTCTTGGCGCTGGATTTCATAGGCGGCGTCGGCGTCGGCCTGCTTGGTCTGCGAGATGATGGTGAGTTCGCTCTTCTTGACCGACAGCTCGTTCTGGCGGATGGCAATCTGGGTCTGGCTGTCGACCTGCGCGTCATTGGCCTCCTTCTGGGCCTGTGCCTCGGCCATGGCGATGTCGCGTTCGGCATTGGCTTTGTTGATTTTGGCCTGCTTGCGGATGGTCCAAGTGTTGTCGGCGCCGAGGTCTTCGATGAGATTCTTCTCGTCGGTGACGTTCTGGATGTTGCAGCTGATGATGAGCAGACCGAGGGCTTCCATGTCTTTCTGGGCCTTTGTCATGATTTCGTCCGAGAACTTGTCGCGGTTGATATTGATATCGCGCAAGGAGAGGGAGCCGATGACCTCACGCATGTTGCCCTCGAGGCTGTCTTGGACCTGCTTCGAGATGTCGGCACCGCTCATGTTGAGGAAGTTCTTGGCGGCCAGTCGTACACCGTCGATGTCGGGGATGACCTGTATCTTGGCCACGGCGTCGACGTTGACGTTGATGAAGTCGTTGGTGGGCACGCTGCGGCTTGTCTTGATGTCGGCTGTCACCTGACCGAGGAACACTTTGTCCAGGCGTTCGAGCAAGGGAACGCGCAGACCACCTTTACCTATGTATATACGTGGCTTGCGGTTGAGACCGGAGACGATGTAGGCCACCGAAGGCGGGGCTTTGATGTAGGAGACCAGTACGATAAACAGTACGACGACTGCCACGATGACGAGGGTGAGGATAAGACTGCTCATGATGATGTTATTTAATGGTTTATATTATCTTTTGCGAGGGAAATCATCTCCTGGTCGCAGCCGAGGATGGAGGCGATGCGTAGGGCCTCGTGGGGCACGTCGTCGCTGGTGTCCTCGGTGAGCGAGTAGTCGATGAAACGGTTGATGTTCTGAGGAGTGAGGGGTACGTCGGACATACCCTCGACGAATCCTTTCACGCGAAGGCGACGGGTGGCTACGCTGCCCAGTCCGCTGTAGTGGGTGGTGACGAGGGTGGTGGAGTTCATCGTGTTGAGTATCGTGACGATGGCTTGCACCAAGGCCTTGCCTTCGATGGGGTTGGTGGTGCGGGCAGGCTCGTCGATGAGCACGAGCATGTCGTGGCTGCGGCAGGTGTCGAGGATATTGCTTATCTTGATGATTTCGGCGGCATAGGAGGAGAGACCGTTCATCTCGTCCTGCTCGTCACCGATGGAGGTGACAATGCCGTCGACCAGTTTGACAATGGACTTGGCTGCAGGCACATACATGCCGCATTGAGCCATCGTTTGTGCGGTTCCGATACTCTTGAGTAGCACCGTCTTGCCTGCCATATTGGCACCGGTAATCAGGCATACGCCTGGGCGTACGGCAATGTCTACCGGTTGGTAGCGCAGGTGCGCCTTTTCGTTACGTTCCTTCAGGCGGGGATTGACTAGCGCCGTGTATTCAGTGTGGTCGCCAATTTCAGGCCGCGTTAGTTCCCATGCGATAGCCAACTCGGCCTTGGCCAGCAGCAGGTCGGTGTAAGCCAGTTGTTCCATGGCTGTTACCAAGGTGTCGGTCCATGGGATGAGTTGGACGGAGAGGCGGGTGCATACTTTGTTCTGAATCTCGTTCTGCTGGGCGAGCAGTTCGCTGATGCGGATGGGGTCGCCTTCGGAGGTCTGGAGTGCGCTCAGCTCACGCCGCAGAGGCGTCAGGCGGTTGTCGTAGCTGTCGTAGATATAGAAGTTCGCTATGCCGGTATGGTCGGGGTCGAGCAAGGAAAACACCTCGCTGGTATTGGGCAGGGGGAGCATCCGGCTCAATCCCAGGCCGGCGATGGCTCCGGTAGCCGTTTGTGCCAGCAGGGAGAGGCTCTTGAGCTCGAACAGGTCTACTTCGTTCAGCGTGGCGTGGTTGGCCAGGTTGGCCAGCGTGCCTTGCAGGTCATGCAGTTGCATCAGGCAATGACGCAACTCTATGTATGGTTTTTTGTATTTGTATTCCCGGATGGCTTGTATGGCGTTCTCGAGCCGGTCCCACTCCGCCTGTAAGACGGAAGTATCGGTGCAGAACTCGGTATTGAGCGTCTTGCGCCGGCCGGCCGACGACATGAACTCCATGTTGTCGATGATATACTGGAATCCGGGGTCTTGTTTTATGAGCTCTTTAATCTTCATTGTGTAATCTTCTTCACGTCATAGACGGGAGTCTGCAATGCGTCGCTCAATGCGTCGCATGTGCTCTTGGAGTCAAGCAGGAATCCTTGGGGGGAGGTGGGGTTGAGGGTGATGGCGATCAGTCGTGAGCGTTGCAGCACCATCAGCCGTCCGCCGCGCCGGGTGAATTCCATGTAGGCTTCGGGAGTGATGAATAGTTTGGTGAAGTCGCGCGCAATCAGTGTGATATCCATGCCCTTGGCGGCCAGCACGCGCAGCAGGCGGTCGCTCACCGCCCCCGAGGCGAAGAGGGTCTTGCCGAAACGCAGGATGTCTTTCTCAGCACGGTCGATGAGGAACACCGAGGCGATGCCGAGGTCATGTGGCTCGCCGTCGCTGTCGACAGCCCAAAGTCCGGAGGGGATGCCGCTCAGCCGGTCGCGCAACGCCGGGGCAGTCTCATCAAGGAGGATGAGGTTATATAGGAACTTGGTCTTGCTCACCAACTGTTTTATGTTGGCCGACACGGCGGCGCCGGTGGCCAATATCATGGCGTCGGTGACGGTAGGTGAGGCGAGGCTGAGTCGCGAGAGTGCTCCGTCGATGATGGCGATGTCGACTCCTCTGGAGCTGAGCTGCTCGATATGCCGGCGCAGAATTCCGGTGGTAGCTGCTCCGGAGAGGAGCACCTTGCCGCGTACAAGGACGCGGGCCGTGACCAGCGGCCCTAGGGCAGTACGATGGCTGTCGACGGCCTCGAGTACCGAGACCGTCTGCCGTTTCATATAGTGCTGTTCAGAAGTGATGAAGTGGGTGCCCTCGTACAGAGTCACCTCGGGCTTCGCTGTGGCAAACACCGAGTCGACCTGTTCGCCGTCGACCCCGATGGAGGTGACGCCGACATGCGCCCCCAGCTCGTTCAGACGACGTAATATATAGTTAAGACATACCGTTTTGCCGGTATTCTTTTCCATCCCTACGATGGAGAGGCTGCGGTGGCGTAGTATGTCGCGGACAAAGGGCACGAGTCATTACTCCTCTGTCTCGGGTTTCTGGAACTTCTCTTTCAACTTGGGCCAGTAGCCTTTGACCAATACGATGCCGCAACCCACGACAACTCCGAGGAAAACCCAGATGATGAGGGTCTTGGCTCGGCTGTTGGAGGGTTTCATCGGGAGGGTGACAGGCTCAATGATGGAGAAAGCGGGGGTGTCTTTCTTCACCTTCATCTTAGCCTGCTCCAGTTGTTTGGCCATCTCGAGGTAGACGGTGTTGGCCACGTTGAACTTCGACTGCAGGCGCTCCTTTCCGACGGTGGAAGAGGAGGTGATCACATTCTGCATGCGGTCTCTGGAACCGGCCAATGCCATTTGGTAGCGTTCGGCTTCCGCCTTGGCTTCGTCGTAGCGGGCCTGGATATATTCCAACTCGCTCTGCGACTTCTCGGTGCGGAAACGGGTCACCTCGTCCTGCAGCAACTGCTGGGCCTTCAGCGCCAGTTCTGCTGTCTGTATCGGTTCGCTGCCGTTGACATGCATGGTGATATAGCCTTCTTTCTTATCCACATCAAGGGAGATGACCTGCCCCATGCCTTGCAGCATCTTGTATTCATCCATGCTGACCACTACAGGTTTGGGAGTGCCGTCGTCGGTACCGTTCCCTCCGGGAAGGGTTACCTCTTTCGGTTTGCTGCTGAGCGAACCGAGAATCACACCCGGCAGACCGATGGTGTATTTCATCACGTAGGAGAATACAGAGGGCTTTTCGTATTTGGCTTTTGCATAGTCGAACATGCTGATCAGCGTGTCGCACTTCTGGTAATGCAGCGGGGTGTGCATCATCTCGAGACGGAAGGGGACGCTGCTCACTATCTGCGGATAGATAAGAGGTGAGAGCTCTCCGTTGTTGGACGCAGCTCCCATGTCGAAGCCAGCCAGTGCGGCCAGACCGCCCAATCCCGATTTGGCATCGCCCATCTGGGGCACCATCACGGTGGTGACGGAGTAGGTGCGTTTCATCGATAAGGCGGCCACCAGACCGAGCACGATGAAAATACCTAAGCAGATAAAGATGGTTTTACGACCGTCCCACAGGCCACGCAGCAGAGCCATGATGTCGATGCCGCCTTCTTCCTCGGCTGTGGCTGTGGTGTTGTTTCTGTTTTCTTCCATAGGACTAGTTGTTCAGATTCTTCATAGTGCTGACGAGGATGACGATGGACATGATGGAGGTGAGGGCGCTCATCATGTTGCTCGCCTCTTTGCCCCAGTCGAATTTCTCCTTCGGCTTCGAGTCGTCAATCTTCTTCTGGGTATTCATCTGCATGGTAATCACGCCGCCGGGCTCCACTCTGGGAGTGTGGCGGAAGAAGAGGAAGTATTTGGTACCATCCGACTGGTTGTTGGGATAGGTTACTGTGACACTCTTGCGGTTGGCATACTTGTCAAAACCACCGGCAAAATGCTTCACATACCAGGCAGCGGTGTGGTGGCCTTGGTATACCAGCACTTTCTCTGTCGAGGAGTATTCCTCCGGTACATACTGAGCCATCAGCGTGCCAGTTTCGCGAATCTTGACGGTATTCTCACGGCGTACGATATTGATGACGTCGCCGTCCATCAGGATGGGGTCATGTTTGAGCTGCCCACGATGGTTTTTCACCTGCTTGAGATTCAAACCAATGTTGCCGATATTGCGGCCCTGGGTACGCATCAGACGGCAATAGGGGTCAGCGTCGTCGAGAAGGCCGCCGGCCATCTTGATGACTTCCCACAGTTGGGTCTTATTGTCCTCGAGCACATAGACGCCGGGGTAGCGTACGCGGCCGTTCACCTCGACCGTGCGGCCTTTGGTGTAGTTGGGGGTCATACGCACCACGATGTGGTCATAGGGCTGCAGCTGGAAGTCCTTGGGACCCTTCTTGTCCTCGATGAGGTTGTAGTTGTCGTCCACATGCAGGGTAATCTGCTCCAGTTCCACCTCGTCTTTTTTCGAGATGTTGACGCGGAACACTTCCACGCGGTCGTAGGCAGCGCCTACTTCAAAGCCGCCGGCCATAAGCAGCAGGTCGTGTACGGTGAGCGAGGGATCGAAGGTGGTTCCCACGGGGTTCTTCACGGCGCCGCTCACACGCACTTCACCCACGTTGGTGTAGGTGGTGTTGTCGTAGATATTCAGGCGGTCGCCCGGTTGCAGCAAGGTCTCGCCGTCCTTGTCGAGGTCCACACGGATGTACTGGCGTTTGACGGGGTTTGTCAGGTCGCGGCGGACGATGTAGGCCACGGGGAAGACGCTCTGCTTGAGGCCGTGGGCATACTCGATGGCCTGACTCACCGTCATGCGGTCGTTCAGGCTGAAGGTGCGGGTGAAGGGGGCGCGGACCTGGCCTTGGACGGAAATCTCGTCCACATCGCGGAACGACGCGAGGCTGAGCACGCGGACCTTGTCTCTGGCCTGCAGCTTGAAGTTGAACGACTCGCTTTCAGGCGTGGGGAAGGGGAGCGTGAGCACCTCGACCGTCAGGTCGGGACGGGTGCGCTCCACATAGACATAGTCGGTACGGGCCGAGTGGCTGGGTCCACCGGCATATTCGAGGGCCTGACCCAAGGTCATCTGGTCGTTGAGACCGAAGGTGCGGCTGAAGGGGTTGCGCACTTCGCCGTCGACCGAGACGGTCCATTTCTCAAGGTAGCTGTCCTGTGCGAGCACCGTGATGACATCGCGGGCCTGCAGCTTGAAGTCGGGATTTCCGTTCTCGCCGGGGAAGGGGATGGTGAGGAACTCGACCGTCTCATCGGGGCTGGTGCGCTCCACGATGACATAGTCCTTGCGGGCCGTGTATTTCAGCTGCGCCTTGTCGATGAGGGTCTTGAGGCTGCTGTTCTTCTCCAGGTCGAAGTTGCCGCCATAGTAGACGTCGCCGCGGATGGAGACGTAGTTCTCCATCGGACGGTTCGAGGTCTTGATGCGGACCACATCGCCGCCCTCGAGGTGCACCTTCGACTTGCCCGACATCACCTCGTCAAGGTTGAACTCCAGGTATTTCAGCTCGTCGTTCTGACGGCGCTCAATCTGGATGAAGTCGGGATAGACGTCGTAGGTGAGGCCGCCGGCATACTCGATGAGTTCCTTGAGGGTCTCGCCTTCAATCATTTCGTAGCGCATGGGACGGCGCACGGCACCTTCGATGCGCACGATGTTGTTGGCCACCGGGACGAAGAGCACGTCGCCGTTCTGCAGGTCGAACATCACGTTCTTGGTGTTGCCCGTCATAAACTGGTAGAGGTCCAGCCGGTCGGTCTTGCCGCCGCGCGAACGCTGGATGTTACGGATGGAACCGATGGCCGTGGGGCCGCCGGCGGCCGCCAGGGCGTTGAAGGCCGTGTTGAGGGCCGAGAGGGTGAAGCCGCCCTGCACGCCCACCTCGCCGTAGATGCTCACATTGATGGTGCGCGCCGTGGTGAGGGTGACGGCAATCTGGTCGGGACGGAAAGCGTAGTGCTGGCTCAGCTTGTTCTGGATGGCCTGACGGCCTTGGGCCAGCGTCATGCCCTTGAGGAATATCTTGGCTGCGCCGGCAGGCTGGATGCTGCCGTCGGGGGATATGCGTTGGTGTATCTCGGTCTGCGACGAGCCGAAGATGGAGATGTGCACCTCGTCGCCTTCACCCAACACATAGGTGTCGGGGGCTTGGGCGCCGTCGGTGGTGCGGAACACATCCATAGAGGTGCCGGTGAAGAGGGCGTGGCCGTAGATATCGTCGCCGGCGGTGGTGGAGACATTGTTCTCTTTCAGCGTCTCCTCGAGGGCTTCCTCGGCAGCGGCCTCACCTGCAGTGGTTTGCGGAAATTCATTGGGCGTCTGCGCCTCGCTGGCTGCGGTGGCGATGATGTTCGTCCCGCTCGAAGTCGGTGTGGAGGCGTCGAGCGACGAGGTGCTCACGGCCGGCGCCGCGGGATTGGCCTCGGTGGTGGCGGCCTTCTGGGCTGCTTTCTCGGCCTGCATCTTATTCAGGATGTCGGTGACGCGCGACTGGTAGTTGGCATACTCGGTGGGCGGGATGTTGTCCACATCGATACCCTCCGACAGCAGGCGGCTACGCACCTCGGCTTCGTTGAGTCCACGTTTCTGTAGTTCGGCTTGGGCCATGGCCATCATGTTGGGCGTCTGTGCCATCAGCGAAAGCGGCAGCAGCGCAAAGAACATCAGAGCCAGTAATAACGATTTCTTCATCATGTCGGTTTACTTTAGTATTTTGAACTGCAAAGATACGACTATTTTCCCAATCGGCAATGAAAAAAAGCAATATTCCGCACGCGTATATCATAATATCATTGATATTCCGTGCGTTGTGGCGCTTTCTTTTCACATGCCGATGGCGCTTTTTTGTTGAAAAAAAGAGCGCCGGCAGACGTCCGGAAGGCAAAATGTCCCCTCTGTCGTCTCCGTCGTCAAAAACCGTTTCGTCGGCAAGTCGGCGGGAAAACCGTCGGGATTCCGACTGGTTGTAAATAAATCGTGCACGATGTAATTAACCAAAATTTAGGCCTTCGAACATGCTCAAAACACCCCTTTCGATGTCATTTGTCGCAGGGAGGAGAAAGGGTGTTTTGGGCTTTAAAGTCCTGAAAACAAGCATTTGTTGTGGTTTGTTTGTCTGTAAATAAATGATAGTCAGTATTCTGAATATGCCATCTCCGTAGTTCCTCCGTAGTCCCTCCGTAACAACTCCGAGGTTGGTCCGACTGCGCACGGACAAATCACGGAGTTGAGTCGGTGTTGCTATGGGGTATCTTGGGGGGTGAACCTTTGATTGGTCGTGCACGATTTAATCTTATATTTCGGACTCGTATTTCTTGTGGCAGCGAGGCCACTTTTTGAAGGAAATCCGCTTTTTATTTTGTTATTTTGTTTTAAAAGCGTATTTTTGCAAAACCCGTTTGTGAGAGGTATTCTGGTTAAGCCTTTGTGTATGAGATAGAACGGGAGAAATAATTATTGACTATTGATGAAAGGCATTGTATTGGCCGGCGGTTCCGGCACCCGTCTGTACCCCATCACCAAGGGAGTGAGCAAACAGCTTCTGCCCATCTATGACAAGCCGATGGTGTATTATCCCATCAGCGTCTTGATGCTGGCTGGCATCCGTGACATATTGATTATCTCCACGCCGCACGACTTGCCCGGCTTCCGTCGTCTGCTGGGCGATGGGTCGGACTTCGGTGTGCACTTCTCTTATGCCGAGCAACCGAGCCCCGACGGGTTGGCCCAGGCTTTCATCATCGGCGAGGAGTTCATTGGCGACGATGACGTCTGTTTGGTGCTGGGCGACAATATCTTCCATGGCAACGGCCTGGGACGTATGCTGCGCCAGGCGGTGTACAATGTCGAGGTTGACCGTCGCGCCACCGTCTTCGGCTACTGGGTGGCCGACCCCGAGCGCTACGGTGTGGCCGAGTTCGACGCCGAGGGACGGGTGCTCAGCATCGAGGAGAAACCGAAGGAACCCAAGTCGAACTATGCCGTCGTGGGCCTCTATTTCTACCCCAACAAGGTGGTGCAGGTGGCCAAGAGCATCAAGCCGTCGGCACGCGGCGAGCTGGAGATTACCTCTGTCAACCAGGTGTTTCTGCAGGATGGCGAACTGAGTGTGCAGCTGATGGGTCGCGGCTTTGCCTGGCTCGACACCGGCACGCACGACTCGCTGGCCGAGGCCTCCACCTTCATCGAGGTCATTGAGAAGCGCCAGGGGCTGAAGGTGGCCTGCCTCGAGAGCATCGGCTACGAGAACGGCTGGCTCTCGGACGACGACATCCGCCGGGTGGCCCAACCCATGATCAAGAACCAGTATGGGCAGTACCTGATGAAGCTGATTGACTGAGATGAACGTAATCAAGACAGATATTGAGGGTGTTGTCATCATCGAACCACGGGTGTTCGGCGATGCACGAGGCTATTTCTTCGAGAGCTACAACGCCCGTGACTTCGCCGAGGTGGCCGACGTCACCTTCGTGCAGGACAACGAGTCGCGCTCGTGCTACGGCGTGGTGCGCGGCTTGCATTTCCAGCGTCCTCCCTATGCGCAATCCAAGCTGGTGCGCGTGGTGGAAGGACGTGTGCTCGACGTGGCGGTCGACATCCGCAAGGGCAGCCCCACCTATGGCCGCTATGTGGCCACCGAGCTCAGCGCCGACAACCATCGCCAGTTCTACCTGCCGCAGGGCATGGCCCATGGCTTTGCTGTGCTGAGCGAGTCGGCTGTGTTCCAATACAAGTGCGACAACCTCTACCATCCCGAGAGCGAAGGCGCCATCGCGTGGGACGACCCCACGCTGGCCATCGACTGGCAGGTGCCCGCCGACAAGGTCATCCTCTCCGACAAGGATCGCCATCACCCATTGTTTAAAGACTTTATCACCCCCTTCGAATGAATATACTTGTCACAGGCGCCAATGGCCAGCTGGGCACACACTTCCGGTTGCTCTCCCCGCAGTCGCAGCACGACTGGTGCTTCACCGATGTGGAGGAACTGGACATCACCGACGCCGGCGCCGTGAACGCCTTTGTCGACAGCCACGCCGTGCGGCTCATCGTCAACTGCGCCGCCTACACCAATGTGGACCGCGCCGAGAGCGACGAGGCCACAGCGCTCCGCATCAACGCCGAGGCCGTGGGCATCATGGCCGACGCCATGCACAGGGTGGGGGGCACGCTGATACACTTCTCCACCGACTATGTCTTCGGCGGCAACAGCAACAACACCCCCTGCACCGAGCAGGAGCCTGCCAATCCCACCGGCGCCTATGGACGCACCAAGCTGGCCGGCGAGCAGGCCGCCTGCCGCTGCCGCCATCTGATATTCCGCACCTCGTGGCTCTACAGCGAGTACGGAAAGAATTTCCTGCTCACCATGCTGCGCCTCACGGCCGAGAAGCCGGAGTTGCGGGTGGTCTTCGACCAGGTGGGCACGCCCACCTATGCCGGCGACCTGGCGCAGGCGGTGTTCAAAATCATCGAGAGCGGCGACTATGCGGAGCACGAGGGCGTCTACCATTTCGCCAACGAAGGTGTCTGCAGCTGGTACGACTTCACCCACGAGATAGCCCGTCAGAGCGGGCATACCGCCTGCCGCATACTTCCGTGCCATAGCGACGAATACCCCTCGCCGGTCAAACGCCCGGCCTATTCGGTGCTCGACAAGACGCTCTTCAAGCAGACTTTCCACCAAGAAATACCCTATTGGACCGACGGTGTGCGGCGGTGCTTAAACAATCTTGCTGTATGATGAACCTGAGTGATATACGTATCTGCGTGGTGGGCCTCGGCTATGTGGGCCTGCCGCTGGCGCGTCTCTTCTCCACCAAGTATCCAACCGTGGGTTTCGACCTCAAGGCCGACCGCGTGGAGCGCTTGATGCAGGGACACGACGACACCTTCGAGGTGGACGACGCCTTGCTGCAGGAGGCCATTGACAAACATGGTTTCCGCTGCACCGCCGACGAGGCGGAGATAAAGGATTGTAACGTCTATATCGTGGCTGTTCCTACGCCGGTCGACGACAACAACCGTCCCGACCTGCGTCCGTTGGTGGGCGCTTCCGAAGTGGTGGGACGTGCCATACGGCCGGGCGGTATCGTGGTTTACGAGAGCACCGTCTACCCCGGCGTCACCGAGGAGTCCTGCCTGCCGGTGGTGGAAAAGGTCAGCGGCCTCACGTTGAACAAAGACTTCTACGGCGGCTACTCGCCCGAGCGTATCAACCCGGGCGACAAGAAGCACACCGTGGAGCATATCAAGAAGGTCACGTCGGGTTCCACGCCCGAGGCGGCCGACCTCATCGACCGGCTCTACAACAGCGTCCTGCTGAACGGCACCCACCGCGCTCCGAGCATCAAGGTGGCCGAGGCATCGAAAATCATCGAGAACTCGCAGCGCGACGTCAATATCGCCTTCGTCAACGAGCTGGCCAAGATATTCAACGCCATGGGCATCGACACGCGCGACGTGTTGGAGGCTGCCGCCAGCAAGTGGAACTTCATCCCGATGCAGCCCGGCCTGGTGGGAGGCCATTGCATCTCGGTCGACCCCTACTACCTCATCGAGCGCTCGCAGCTCTACGGCGTGCTGCCGCGCGTGATGAGCAACGCCCGTCGTCTGAACAACTCGATGGGTACCTATGTGGCCAATCAGACCATCCGCCAGATGAACCTCAAAGGCGTGCCGGTCAAGGACAGCCGCATCCTCATCCTGGGCTTCACCTTCAAGGAGAACTGTCCCGACACCCGCAATACCAAGGTGATAGACATCTACCACACCCTGCGGGAGTACACCTCCGACATTACCGTATATGACCCATGGGTGAAGAGCGGCCGGTGGCCGATGGTCAGCGACTGCTGTCCGGAAGGGCCGTTCGACGCTGCTATCCTCGCTGTGGCGCACGACCAGTTCCGCGCGCTCGACCTCAGGGCAATGGTGCCGCAACCTGGCGTCATCTACGACGTCAAAGGCATCCTGCCCCGTGAAATAATTGATGCAAGACTTTAAAAATTACAAATATGGAAAATCCGTTCAAGCGATTAACTTTTAGCCTGGTGAAGAAATACCGCCACTCGACGGTATCGCAATGGGTTATCTTCCTTTTTGACGTGTTGCTGTTCATCATCGCATTCACGGTGACTGTGCTGTTCCACTATGTCGCCAACCGTGGTGACGATATCACCATCCAAGCGTTGACAATTAAGTTTGTGCTGGCGTTTGTGCTTACGATGCTGTCTTTCCTGTTGTCGGGCAGCTACCGAGGTATCATCCGTCATGCGGGCATGAGCGACATATCGAAGGTGCTGTTCGCCTGTATCGGCGTGGCTGTGTTTTATATCATCGTCAACTTCGCGAACAACCAGTTTGACCCGCATAACATCCCCGCGCAGTGGCTTCTCGCCTACCGTGAGATATTCATGGTCTATTCGCTTTTGGCGGTGTTGATGATTCTCGAGCGATTGACTTTGCAACGCATCTATAACGATTACTTCCGCCGCCGCCGTCCCGAGACGAATGTGGTCATCTATGGTGCCGGCGCGGCAGGAATCATTGCCTACAACGCGCTGCATCAAGACCAGAACTACGAATACCATGTGGTGGCTTATATCGACGACGACATGTCGAAGGTCAACCAAGAGCTCAACGGCGTCCCTGTGATGCGTGTGCGTAATGTGTTGGAGCCTAAGTTTATCAAACAGAGGGATGTTAGCCAGCTGATTATAGCTATCCCGGCCATCCGCACGATGCACAAGCAGGCCATCACCAACCGTGCGTTGGATTTGGGTCTCACGGTCAAGGCAGTGCCCCAAATCGCCACGTGGATGAACGGCAGCTTCACTTCGAACCAGATTGAGGATATCAAGATTGAGGATTTGCTGGGTCGCGAACCCATCAAGATGGACAACGTCAACATTGTGCGCGAGGTGGTCGACAAGGTGGTGCTGGTCACCGGTGCCGCCGGCTCGATTGGCAGTGAGATATGCCGCCAGCTGATGCGCTACCAGCCCACCAAGGTGGTCATGCTCGACCAAGCTGAGAGCCCCATGTACGACCTGCAGTTCGAGATGCGCAACACTTACCATAACCAACTCGACCGAATGGCCTTTGTCATCGCCAATGTCAAGGACCAGCCCCGTATGGAGGAGGTGTTCGAAGAATACCATCCCCAGTTGGTCTACCATGCCGCTGCCTACAAGCATGTGCCCTTCATGGAGGAGAATCCCTATGAGGCCGTCTATATCAACGTGTTCGGCACCCGCAACTTGGCCGAGCTCAGCATCAAGTACGGTGTGCAGAAGTTCGTCATGATCAGTACCGACAAGGCCGTCAACCCCACCAATGTGATGGGCGCCACCAAGCGCATGGCCGAGATTTATATCCAGAGCCGTTCGTCTGAACAGACGCGCTTCGTCACCACCCGTTTCGGCAACGTGCTGGGAAGCAATGGCTCGGTGATACCGCTCTTCAAGAAGCAGTTGGCCGCCGGTGGCCCGCTCACCGTCACACACAAAGACATCATCCGCTACTTCATGACCATCCCCGAGGCCTGTAACCTGGTGCTCGAGGCCGGTGCCATGGGCGAGGGCGGCGACATCTTCGTCTTCGACATGGGCAAACCGGTCAAGATTTACGACATGGCCCGCAAGATGATACAGCTCTCCGGCCGTTCGGGTATTGAAATCAAGGAGATTGGCCTCCGTCCGGGTGAGAAACTCTATGAGGAGCTTCTGGCCACCAAGGAGAACACCATCCCCACCTACCACCCCAAGATTATGCACGCCCAGGTGCGCCGCTACCCCAGCGACGAGGTCAACCGCGAATACAACGAGCTGTGGGAGGTTCTCGAGACGATGGACGACATGAAGATTGTGGCCAAGATGAAGCACATCGTGCCTGAGTTCCTCAGCAACAACTCGGTCTACTGCCAGTTGGATACTCCCAATACCTCTGCCCAGCCTGCTTCGAATCAGTGAGTTGGGGTAGTGTGTGTCTCCTCTTTTCTGCCGCTATTCTTTTACAGTTCTTTAGGACGCATCCTAAAGAACTGTAATTAATTGATTGGATATCAGAGGTAGTTAATGGAGCGCTATCGCGACGGCACGACGGATGGTTTGGCGGGTGCCGGAGGTGTCATAGACGATGATCTGGACGATGTATTGTCCCTCGGGTAGCCATTGACCGTTCTCGCCACGGCCGTCCCAGATGAGGGTGCCGTGGGTGCCCAGCAAGGCATTGTTGAGCAGGCGTCGCACCAGTTGGCCGCGGACATCATAGACTTCGATGCGGGCGGCCAGATCGCTGTCGTCCAGACGGTAGGTGATTTCCAACTCGTCTTGGTAGCCGTCACCGTCGGGTGAGACGAGGGTGGAGCTGAACTCAAAAGCATTCTCTTCTACAAGCCATTCGGAACTCTGTGAGTTGGTATATCCGGGGGTGCCGTAGCCAGCGGTCGAACTGGCGGAGAACCAGTTGGATGGTTCGTTGGTGGGACGGTCGAAACTGCGACGTTCCAGGCTGACACCCGCCTTGTTGCGCAGCAGACGGCTGTGCATCGAAGAGCTGTAGTCCAGCCGTTCCACGATGGTGCTGTCGGCCGTGCTGACGACAACGCTGCCGCCGTCGTTGGGGTAGGGCGGCAGGTTGCATTCAATCAGGACGGCGCCGGGCTGGATGTGGTAGCAGGCTTGCACCGAGGCGATGTCTTTGCTCAGAGCCACGTAGGTATGTGGCGAGACGGTATGTGTCGGCAGGGGGTAGTGGGTGGCGAGGCTGTCGTGCAGCACCCGCACGATGTGGTAGTCGGCCAGTTGCAGCGGGGTGTCGCCGTGGTTGTAGAGCTCGATGTATTCTGCCTCGCCGCTACGGGGTTGGAAGAGCAACTCGCTCAGCAGCAGGGAGCCCTGCTGTGCGGCCGCGCCAGCGGCCGCACAGCCTATAAGTATCAATACGAGCCATCGTTTCATAATCGAAATAACGGGAAGTCCGTCGAAAATATTGCATGCCATACAATAATAGGTCCACTCATCCGTTGTATAAACACTTAGAAATTAGAATTCATAAATAAGAAATCGCAATATGAAACCAGTCGTCAGCATCATCATGGGCTCGACCTCCGACCTGCCGGTCATGGAGAAAGCCTGCCAGTTCTTCGAGGAGATGGAGATTCCTTTCGAAGTCAACGCCCTCTCGGCCCACCGCACACCTGCCGAGGTGAGCGAGTTCGCCCGCAATGCACAGGGGCGCGGCATCAAGGTCATCATCGCCGGTGCCGGCATGGCCGCCGCCTTGCCGGGTGTCATCGCCGCCGAAACGCCGCTGCCCGTCATCGGCGTGCCCATCAAAGGCTCCTGCCTCGAGGGTTTGGATGCCACCTTCGCCATCATGCAGATGCCTCCGGGAATCCCCGTGGCTACCGTGGCCATCAACGGCGCCCAGAATGCCGCCATCCTGGCCATGCAGATGATGGCCCTCGGCGACGACGCCCTGATGCAGAAGCTCACCGCCTACAAGGCCGGTCTCAAGAAGAAGATTGTCAAGGCCAACGAGGAACTGTCGAAACTCGAATACAAGTACAAAGTATGATTACCATAGGAATCACAGGGACGCTGGGGGCCGGCAAGGGCACCATCGTCGACTACCTTGTCAAGAACCGTGGCTTCGTGCACTATTCGGTGCGGGCCTTCCTCACCGAGGAAATCAAGCGCCGCGGGCTGGAGGTGAACCGCGACACGATGACTGCCGTGGGTAACGACCTGCGGGCACAGCATTCGCCGTCGTGGATTGTGGAGCAACTGTACGAGAAGGCTTCCGCTTCGGGTTGCAACTGCATCATCGAGAGTGTGCGCACCCCCGGCGAGGTGCAGGCCCTGCGCGGCAAGCAAAGTTTCTACCTCTTCGCCGTCGACGCCGACCCGCGGGTACGCTATGAGCGCGCCGTGTTGCGAGGCTCGGAGACCGACCACATCGATTACGACACCTTCATCGCCAACGAACAGCGCGAGATGGACAATACCGACCCCAACAAGCAGAATCTGAAGTACTGCATCGAGCAGGCCGACTTCCGCTTCGACAACGGGGGCACCATCGACGACCTTAACCGGCAGGTGGAGGAGGTGCTGCAGCAGATTACCTACCGCCGTCCGTCGTGGGACGAATACTTTATGGAACTGGCCAACGCCGCCGCCCGCCGCGCCACCTGCGACCGCGGCCGATCAGGCTGTGTCATCGTCAAGGACCGCCAGCTGCTGGTGACGGGCTACGTGGGCTCGCCTGCCGGCCTGCCGCATTGCGACGAGGTGGGCCACCTGTTCCGCCAGACCATCGACGCCGACGGCCATATCTCCACCCACTGTGTGCGCACCGTGCATGCCGAGCAGAACGCCATCTGCCAGGCTGCCCGCCGCGGCATCGCCCTCGACGGCGCCACCCTCTACTGCCGCATGACTCCTTGCCGCACCTGCGCCATGCTCATCATCAACTGCGGCATCAAGCGTGTGGTCTGCGAGCGCAAGTACCACGCCGGTGCCGAGAGCGAGGAACTGTTCCGCCAGGCGGGCATCCAGCTGGAGTTCTTCCACGACGAGGTGCAGCAGTACGCCAACCAGTAAGCCATGGCTGCGAAAGACAGATTCATGCAGCTGGCCATCGATGAGGCCAGGACGGGCATCGAGCACCGCGACGGCGGCCCCTTCGGGTCGGTGGTGGTGAAAGACGGCAAGGCCGTAGGCTTCGGCCACAACCGCGTGCTCGGCAAGAACGACCCCACCGCGCACGGCGAGGTGGAGGCCATACGCGATGCCTGCCGCCGGCTGGGGACATACGACCTTTCGGGCTGCGACATCTACACCACCGGCGAGCCGTGCCACATGTGCCTCTGCGCCTGCATGTGGGCCAATATCCGTAGGGTGTATTACGGATGCACCATCGCCGACAACGCCCTTATCGGCTTCCGCGACGGCAAATTCAACGACCTCTTCCAAGGGCGCGACCGCCTGGGCGACTACCTCACCGAGGTGGACCGTGAGGCCTGCCTGCAGCTCTTCGATGACTATCGGAATATGCCGCATGACAATTACTGAGATATGAAACGGTTGCTTCTGCTTTTGTCAATGGCGTTGGCCCCGATGATGATGTTCGCCACGGGACAGGCGAGCGACATTGTTTACATTGACGGTCAGCGATGGTGGCTGATGGGGCGCCCTGTGGGAGCAGATTCAATACTTTATGTCAACCTACAGGCTCGATTGCCGGAGCTTGTACAGGAGTCGACCGGCAACTGGGATTGCTTTGTTGGCTGCTGGAGCCTCGACGGCGAGTGGCTGGTGCTCGACAGCATCGTGTGTACGGTCTATGAAGACTCCACATACATGAAAGACTATGAGATGTCTCTGTCGACGGAAACGATGCGCGAGGTGTTCGGCAACTATTACCGCGACGGCAAGATTGTGGCCACATGGCTCACCGACACGATACGGCTGACGCGAGGAAAGAGGATATTCTATGAGCACACGGGTTGGAACCGGCACTACGAGACAGAGATGATG
>JAEEGL010774393.1_pt1 | contig 34013 bp, 29 predicted proteins | sample 9134231 | NCBI WGS metagenome assembly JAEEGL01 (sample SAMN16246548, study PRJNA631951) | gut metagenome | biome: gut microbiome; feature: rumen; material: fiber-attached | host: Bos | place: Iran: Karaj | collected 2018-10 | reverse complement strand
TTTTGAACTCGACGGCGTGGATGCAAAACTGACGGTGTACACCACTCGTTGCGATACATTGTTTGGCGCAACGTACATGGTTATTGCGCCCGAACATCCAATGATTGACTTGATTGTCACTGCCGACCAGAAAGCCACGGTGGACGAATATCGCAAACAGGCTTCAATGAAGTCTGACTTGGATAGAACAGAATTGGCGAAAGAGAAAACAGGCGTGTTCTCAGGCCGTTACGCCAAAAATCCTGTAAACGGAACGTTGATTCCTATCTGGGTTGCCGACTATGTACTGATGGGTTACGGAACAGGTGCGATTATGGCCGTTCCCGCTCACGATACACGCGACTGGGAGTTTGCAAAGAAATTCAATTTGCCGATTATCGAGGTTTTGAAATCCGAAGTCGATGTGCAACAACAAGCATGGACTGAAGACGGAATCCACGTAAATTCTGGATTTCTTGACGGATTGAACAAGAAAGACGCTATTGAAAAAATGATTGCTTGGCTTGCCGAACGTAAATTGGGTAAGGCAACCGTTAATTATAAGATCCGTGACTGGTTGTTCAGCCGTCAGCGTTATTGGGGCGAGCCGTTCCCAATCATTCACTGGGAAGACGGCGAGGTTACGATGGTTGACGAAAAAGACCTTCCTCACAGATTGCCTGAGTTGACGAAATATGAACCGAGCGACACGGGCGAATCACCGTTGGCAAATGCCACTGATTGGCTCAACGTAACCGACAAAAATGGTCGTCGTGGTCGTTACGAAACCAATACGATGCCGCAATGGGCTGGCTCGTGCTGGTATTACCTTCGTTACACCGACCCGACAAATGATTCTGCGCCATTCTCGGTTGAAGCGGAAAATTATTGGATGCCTGTTGATTTATATGTCGGTGGTGCAGAACATGCAGTGCTTCACTTGCTTTACAGCCGTTTCTGGCATAAGGTTTTGTTCGATTTGGGCATTGTCCACACCGACGAGCCATATCAAAAATTGTTCAACCAAGGTATGATTTTGGCATTTGCCTACGAAACACAGGCAGGAGCGAAAGTTCCGTCGGATAAGGTTGAGGAACGTGACGGCAAATTCTTCCACAAAGAAACAGGTGAGGAACTTCGCCAGATTGTGGCAAAGATGTCGAAATCGTTGAAAAATGTGGTGAATCCCGACGATGTGATTGCCCACTACGGTGCCGACAGTCTTCGCTTGTACGAAATGTTCATGGGTCCGCTTGATGCAGTTAAGCCATGGGCTGAAAGTGGCGTGAAGGGTGTGTTCAACTTCCTTTCACGTGTGTTCCGTTTCTTCAGCGAGAAAGAAAACGTGGTTGCCGGTCTGCAAGACGACAACGCCGTTGTGAAGGAGCTTCACAAAACAATAAAGAAAGTTGCCGACGATATAGAAAATCTTCGTTTCAACACTGCCATTTCTCAAATGATGGTGTTCACCAACACGTGCTACAAGGCAGGAAAAGTTTCGGTGGAAACGGCCCAGACGTTTGCCAAAGTGCTTGCTCCGTTTGCTCCGCACTTGGCTGAGGAATTATGGAGTATGTACGGCGGTGCTGAATCGCTTGCTTACGAGCCATGGCCTGTATGCGACGAGTCGAAACTGGTTGACGACACCGTGATTTATCCAGTTTCATTCAACGGGAAACGTCGTTTTGAAATGGAATTTGCGAAATCGGCAACTCCCGATGAGGTTCAATCTACGGTACTTGCCGACGAACGTACAATCAAGTGGCTCGATGGCAAACCAACGAAGAAAGTGATTGTCGTTCCAGGAAAAATTATCAATATAGTTTTGTAATGAGATACGCAAAGATTCCGAACAAACTATTTGAAAAAAATAGGGATAAGGTATTAAAACTGCTGCCGACAAATAGCTCGGCAGTTGTTTTTTCAAACCCGCAAATGCCAAGAAACGGGGATGAATTTCATACGTATCGTCAAAATTCGGATTTCTTTTATCTCACAGGAATTTGTCAGGAAAAATCAGTCCTAATCCTTTCCAATGCGGGAGAACAGCACGAATATCTGTTTTTGCTCGAAGCGAAACCAGAACTGGAACAATGGGAAGGCAAAAAGTTGCAAAATGATGAGGCAGAATCCATTTCGGGAATAAAAAACATTTTTACTCTTTCGCAATTCAATGAAATTTGGAATGAACTTGCACAAAAAAGTGACTATCTTTTTTATGGTCTCAACAACAATCCTCGTTTAAAAACTGACTTACTGTTGCCCGACAAACTTTTCGGTCAGGAACTTGCCGAGAAATGGAAAAATAAGGATGTGCGAAGTCTTGATGCAATTATGACAGAATGTAGGATTGTGAAGGAACTCGAAGAAATTGCACTTATCAAAAAGGCGTCGGACATTACTCGGGAAGCGTTTTTCGATATTTTGCCACATGCAGTAGGTGGATTGTACGAATATGAATTAGAGTCTATTATGACGAGCTGCTTTATTCGCAATGGAGCCGAAGGACACGCGTTCAGCCCTATTATTTCCAACGGTGAAAACACATGTTATCTGCATTATATAAAAAATGACCAGAAACTTATAAATGGCAATCTCCTTTTGATGGATTTTGGCTCCGAATATGCAAACTACGCGAGCGATTGCACTCGAGTGTTACCAATTGGCGGAAAATTCAGCACGAAGCAGAAAAAATATTACAATGCCGTATATTCCGTTTTCAAGGAAATTCGAAACTTTTATGCTCCGGGAAAGACGATTGAAGAAGCGCAAAAAGAAACGTGCAAGTTGATTCAGGAAGAGCTCCTTTCTCTCAAACTCATAAGTAAGTCTGATATATACAATAGAGGCGAAAAGCCCGCATATTACAAATACTATATGCACAATATCTCGCACTTTATCGGTCTCGATACACACGATGTAGGCGAAAAAGATGTTGTGTTACGACCAGGTATGGTTATTAGTTGTGAGCCAGGTATTTATGATTTGGAGAATAAAATAGGTATTCGCCTTGAAGATACACTTGTAATCACCGAAAACGGCAATCTTGACTTGATGGAATCCATTCCAATGAATCCCGAAGATATAGAATACCTAATGAACACTACTTCTTTATATACACCTCATCAAATCTCAAAATAAATAGCTTATTCGTATGCAGTCCTTTTACATACGGACGAACGAGATTGTATAACACTCCGTCGTAATTCAAGAAATTGGGGACACGAGATTCTGAGATTTCATAATCTATATGTTCTGGAAGTTGTTGTAAGATACGAGATATTTCGTTTCCCGAAATGAGCAGAAGAGCATCGGCTTTCCCCTGAATGAACAGTTCTGAAGCCTCCTGCAAAGAATTGGTGCGAACAAACCTCAACGTATCCAAGTATGGCAAATGATTTCGTTTCTTGTCTCGCATAAAAAAGTTGTTGCTTCGTGTGAACAAGAATTGTGAGGAATCAGCCTGATATTGAAACGGTCCTACGCCGACAGTAGATTTTGTGCCATACATATCAACTGCTTCATAAGGAATGATGGCTGCCGCCGGATGCGCCAAGTTTTGAATAAACGTGGGAGATGGTCGGTTCAGTGTGATTTTCAACGTATGTTCGTCAATCACCGTGATTCCTTCTATACGACTTGTATCTCGTTGTGCGTCAGTCATCGAGAAATATTTCATGGCCCCTTGAATATGATATACCGTATTGGTAAAATTTTCTATTCCAAATTTGGGATTCGCCAAAAGATGAAAGGTATATTTCACATCGTATGCAGTTACATTTCTTGTTTCTTGAGCATTGTTGAAACATTCATCCTTTTGAAACTGAGCCGTCGTATCTAAATGAAAAACATAGACTAAACCTGTATTATCAACGTCCCACGACTCGCAAATCGCATTTTCAATCGACAAAGTTACAGGGTTGTACTGAAAAAGTCCCGTATAGAAAATGCTTGCCATGCTTTTCTCTAACTCTCCATTCAAATTGGGAGCAAAAATATACGGATCGAAGTTCACGTCATAAACGGGGATGGTAAGCGTTCCGCCAAATTTTTCGTCCTGTTCGTCTTTTTGCGAAGCACACGAACAAATAATCATAGCCATTAAAACTATTGACAGAACTTTTTTCATATCATATTTTGTCAAAAAGAGCGTTGAGTATGTTCTTTTGTTGACGAGTAAGTTTTTCTCGATCAATTCGTTGCACAAATGAAACATTTTCGTTTTCTGACAATCTTTTCTGACAGTCAGCCAGCAAACTATCATTGGGAAGCACTATTTTTACAAAGAAATTGATGTTCTTCATAAAATCGACCAACGGAGCACCGTATCCCTGATTGTCAATTACGGAAACATTAAGTTTTCGCAATTCGTCCCATGACGAAAAATAACTGAGCGAAAAAGGGATTTTGTTCACCAGCACCTCATGTGGTTTTTGTGCTTGTAAATCTATCGATAACAATTGGTTAAGCAAAGAATAAAATTGAAATTCGTCGCAGTTGGTCGCTACCGCAAAGAGATCATATTTTTCTAAATGAGAAGTATTTTCTATTTTTTTAATCTTTGCCATTATTTAAAATCTTTCAAGAAAAATAATAAACTCAGCCAGAACTCCTCGCTTGAGTCAGAGTTCCACCAAAGACAACGGGCGCCGTGCATTCCACCAGAACTTTCGGGACGAAACAGAACACTTTTTGAACTGGTAATTCCATCCGCCAATTGAGAAACGTAGGAATATTCACTTCGTGGACACGCAATATATGTAGGCGTATTCAATCCTTTCAGATAATTTGCCATGCTAAAATCGCTAAAAAACTCACCTGGACTATATGCGATAACAGCTTGAATATCTTTTCTATCCTTAGCTACTTTGAGACATAGTGATGCCGAAAACGAGCTTCCCATTAGAAATATTTTTGCTGAAGAATCCATCGCATAAACATGCTCAATTGCTGCAAGAATATCTTTTTCACAATCCATCATAGAAATAGCATGTCCACCCAAACGAGCACGCATAGCCGTTTCGTTGTTTATGTAATTCACCTCGTTTCCATATCGAAGGTCAACGGCAACACAATTTATGTCAAGTTTTATTATACGAGAAGCTATTTGCTGAAACTCTCCTCGGCTGTAATCAGCTTGGTGGAACATCAGCATATACTTATTTGATTCCGCAAATGTTTCGTAAAAATCCGCCGTAACCTCCAATCCGTCAGAAGCTTTAAAAGTCAGCAAACGCTGTCCGTAAGCCAATGAACAGACAAGAAACAAGGAAAAAACATAAATACATTTTCGCATTGTAATCACAGAATCAAAATTCATAAAACTACTCTTTACAAAGATGAGATTTTTTTGATAATTATCTTTCTTTTGGAGAAAAAAAACACCGATGTGGATTAAAAATGGCGATAAATTCCTCAAAAACTCTCTCTGCTGCGAAAGAATCTGTTCCATTGAGGATATCTTTTTGTATATTATTTACTTAATGTGCCTCCAACCAATTTTTCCCGACACCGACTTCCGCTATCAAAGGAACAGAAAGTGATACGGCTCCCTGCATTCCTTCGGTGACAATGGTTTTCATTTGTTCCAATTCGTCAGGAAATACGTCGAAATTCAATTCGTCGTGAACTTGCAAAATCATTCTGCTTCGTAAGTGTAGGGCATCAATTTTTTCTTGAATGTGAATCATCGCAATTTTTATGATATCGGCAGCCGATCCCTGAATGGGGGCATTTATGGCATTTCGTTCCGCCAAGCCGCGTATCGTGGCATTTTGCGAATTGATATCGGGTGTGTAACGACGGCGTTTGAACATAGTTTCCACGTAACCCAGTTCACGGGCATTTTGTATGTACGAATCCATCAACGCCTTTACTTTCGGATAATTTGCGTAATAGCTGTCAATCAGTTCCTGTGCCTCTTTGCGAGGAATATTGAGTGTTTGCGACAAGCCGAACGCCGTAGTTCCGTAGGAAATGGCAAAATTGGCTGATTTCGCCTTTCGACGTTGCTCCGAAGTTACCTCATTGAGCGACAAGCCGTAAATTTTTGCCGCCGTGGCACGGTGAATATCTTCGCCGTCTTGGAATGCCTTTACAAAATGTTCGTCACCCGAAAAATGGGCAATCAGACGCAATTCTATCTGCGAATAATCTGCCGAAAGGAAATAATTGTCGGGCTTGGACGGAATAAACACCTTACGGATTTCCCGTCCCATTTCGGTACGAATAGGAATATTTTGCAGGTTGGGATTCGTGGAACTCAATCGTCCCGTTGCCACCACCGCCTGATTGAACGAAGCGTGAATGTTGCCCGTACGCTGATTTACCAATGCCGGCAAGTTGTCAATGTAGGTTGACAGCAATTTCTTCATTTCGCGCCATTCCAGAATCAACGGAACAACGGGGTGAGCGTCACGCAACTTGTCGAGCACTTCTTCGCCCGTGGCATATTGTTTCGTCTTGGTTTTCTTGGTTTTGTCGGTTATCTCGAGTTTGTCGAACAGCATTTCTCCCAATTGCTTGGGTGACGCAATGTTGAATCGTTCGCCCGTCAATGCAAAAATCTTTTCTTCTATCTGCGAAACGTCCGATGAGATTTTTTTCGACAATTCACGCAACACTACCGTGTCGATGCGCACGCCCGCCATTTCCATCTTGCTCAACACTGGAGCCAGCGGACACTCAATGTCGGCATACAGGTCGTATTGCCCCAAATTGTGTAATTCCTTCTCCAACAACGGCATAACTCGCCAAATTGCATCGGCTTGCTCGCCAAAATAATTTTTCAACTGCTCAACAGGCATATTGGCAAATTGAATCTGATTGTATTTTTCACCCGTAACAATCTCTATATTAGTGATTTCCTCGTGCAAATGCTGACGAACGATAGTGCCGAGGCCGTGGTTTAATTCTGGTTGCAAAACGTAGTGAGCCAACATACAATCGTGCAACTCGCCTCCAAGTGTGATTCCGTATTGTGAAAATACTGAAACAGAGTGTTTTATATTATATGAATACTTTTTATTGCATGATGCGAAGATAGATTTTAATTTTCCTACGGTATCCTTCGCTTTATCATCGTCTAATGGGAAGGGAAGGTAATATGCCTCATGTTCTTTCCACGAGAAGGCAATGCCGATAATTCGTGCTTTTATTGATTCTGTTGAGGTCCCACAAAGTACGAATGAGAATGCAAGTTGTTTTGAGATGCTCTTCGCAAATGCGTCGATGTCAGTAACAATGCGGTACGAGGCATTATTTTTTATTGCTGCTGGAGTTTTTGTCGTTTCCTGTGGCTCGGCAAATAAGTCCAATTGCATAGTATCCACGGGCTTTGGAGCGGGTTTCGCCACCGTTTGCGTGGGAACGTCTGTTGCCTGCAACATTTTTTGAGCCAAACCGAAAAATTCAAGTTCCTTGAACTTCGCTTTCAAAACGTCCACATTGTATGGCTCCTTTTCAAAATTAAAGTCTGAGAATGTTACGGGAACTGTTGTACAAATCGTGGCCAGTTGCTTTGATAGCAACACTTGCGACTTGTAGTTTACGAGATTTTCCTTTTGCTTGCCTTTTAATTTGTCAATGTTTTCGTAAATGCCTTCAATGCTGTCGAACTGTGCAATGAGTTGTTTTGCCGTTTTCTCGCCAATGCCGGGAGCTCCGGGAATGTTGTCGGAACTGTCACCCCAAAGTCCGAGTAGGTCAATGACTTGATCGGGACGTTGGATGCTGAACTTTTCAGCTACTTGTTTTGGTCCCATAATGTCAATACCCGAGTGCCCCAGACGATACATGTGAACTTTTTCCTCTACTAACTGAGCGTAGTCTTTGTCGGGCGTAACCATATACACCATAAATCCTTCACGAGCGGCTTGTTTTGCAAGTGTTCCGATGATGTCGTCGGCCTCGTAGCCTTCCTTTTGTACCACGGGAATGTTCATTGCCTTGACAATCTCGATGACCTCGGGAATGGCAGCTTTCAAATCTTCGGGCGATGCCTGACGATTTGCCTTGTATTGTTCATACATTTCGTGACGGAACGTTTTCCCCACAGGGTCGAAAACCACACCGATATGCGACGGCTTTTGTTTTACAATCAAGTCGTTAAGCGTATTGACAAAACCAAAAATGGCCGATGTGTTGACACCTTTGGAATTGACACGAGGTGAATTTATAAAAGCGTAGTATGAGCGATACAAAACCGCATGACCATCTATCAGAAACAAATTTTTTTCTTCCATATAAAAATTGCTCGTTACAAAAAAAAGACTATCGCAAATGTACGCAGATAGTCTTTTATATCAAATTATTGAAAGGAATAATGTGTCACATTATTTCTTCTTCTCACGTTTGAACGGATTGTAGAATTCTCTGATTTTTCCGCTCTTTGTCGTTTTGTTTCCGCCCGGAGTGTAGTTTTTGTTTTCGTATTTCTCGCGAGCTTCATCCTGACGTTTTTCTAATTCTTTAGCCTTCTTTCTTGAAGCCTTTCGAGCCTTGGTATTTTGCGCCTTACCTTTTCGCTCGTTCCACGATTTTCCTTTTTGCGAATTGTAACGGTACGAATTTTTCTCGTTTTGTTTCATTCGTTTCACCGTCTTTTTGTTCTGAGTACGTTCACGAGTGTCTTGGTAACGCTCTTCGTGTTCCTTCTGCTTTTTTGCCTGCAACTTAGCTTGTTCTTTCTTGCTCAAGTGCGTAGTTTTGTTCACACTTGACTTGAAATTGTCTTGTTGCTTCATTTTCTTGCTTTCTTTTGAAGCTTTTGGAGCACTTACTTTTTCTTTTTTGTGTGTACTTTTACGAGATTGTACCGTTTCATCGTCATCGTACTGTGCAAATGCCGTGGTACTTACGATTAACAACCCTAAGAGAAATGCTAATTTACTTAATTTCATAGTTATAGAATGTCTATTTTTTCGCCCCAAAAGTAGGGAATATATTTATATAAACGGCAAGGTGTTAATAAGTTTTAATATCTTGGTGTAAAGATGATGTGCACATCGTCTCTACTATGACATCACGGATTTTTTTCGGATGCCACACTGTGACATCCCTATTGTATAACCACCGATTTTACGTAGGATATTCCTTTACAACGAATAACCAACAAATAGGTTCCTGCTGGTATTTCGGAAACGGAAATTTGGGTTGCATGTTCGCCAACGCCATTCAAAATTCGTTGACCTGTTACGGAAATCAACTCGTATGAAAATGTTCCGTCAAGCGAAATATGTAACACGTCGGAACAAGGATTGGGATAAATCTCTACAATATCTTGTATTTCGGGAATTGCAACATAAAAATCATTTTCCTTGCCTGGCGTACCGATGCCTAAACTTGGTTTCCAATTATCGGCCTTTGCGTTGTTCGCATCCAAAGCCGTGAGCGACAAAGTTCTTCCCGTTTCAAACGCTCCCTTGGTCCATTCCGTATCAAACATTGAATATGAAACTTCATCAACTTGTATTTCATATTGATTATATAACTTGACGGCATCAACATATCGGTTCAACGACAAATCAAGCTGATAACACGTCACATTGGGATAAACGGAGTGAAATTTTTCAAGATTGTCGGCAAATACCACATAACATTGTGGCGGAATGGTCACTGCGTCATATATCACCGAAATATTACCTCCTTTATCTTGTATCAACCAATCTTTCAGCGAAAGAGCCGTTTCGTTCGGGTTATATAATTCTATCCAGTCGCCCGAGTCAATTTTGTCTGCCGAAGCATAATTTATTTCACTAATGATAGGATTTTCTAATCCATCTTCTTCAAGAGGATTTGCTGGTTTCATTGGCGTGCCGCCGTAGGTGTAAGAACGCCACGTGCCTGTTTCGTCTAATTCGTACGAATATCCGTATCCGTCAGCTTTTTGAGCATACCGTTGCTCGTCGGAATAGGTCATACTTGCAACGGTATAGCCGTTTTGGTCTTGCAACGTAATAGTGGCAAAGTCTTTGGGGAATTTCATGTTGAGATTACCCAAAGCAAAATTCTGTTCCTCGTTTTGATATTGTTTGCGGAACGCATTCGCATCATTTGCAAAAACCAACATTGAACCGGCTTGAATCGAAATTCCTACGGGTATCGTGAACGACTGATTATATCGGTCAATTGTGATGTGCCAGTTTGACAAATCAACTGCCGATTCGCCTTCGTTGAGCAACTCAATCCATTCGGTCTCATCGTCTTGATAAATGTGATAATACACCTCTGTAAACCGCAGTTGTGGCTCGTTGCCGACGTAATTGAACACGGCTGTCAAACTGATGGCTTCGGCTGTCGTCACGCTGATTGTCTGTTCGGTGGAATTTACTGCACCTTCCCAACGGACAAATTCATATCCGGGATTGGGAATTGCCGTTACAAATATCGTGTTGTTTTTGAAATATTTTCCAGACCATGGGAATGTTTTCACATCTATCGTGTTCAGATGAATTTTTCCCGCTCCTTGTTCCGACAGATTCAGCGTCAAAGTGTAACTGCCGTTGGTAGAGAAAAATTCCTCCGTCTGTCGGCGCATGATTGCCTCGCGTCGTTGACCAAAACTTTTCATTTGATCAAACCAACCCTCTTGCCAATTATAGCCCCAACGAGCAATATGCGAAGGCATTTCTTCTTCAATCAGACTATATACAGAGTCTATCTTTTCCCGTATATTTTTAGGCGAAAGTGTCGTATTCAGTCGGTCGGCAGTGGCGTTCATGTAATCGCGACGAAACTCGGGGCTTCGCATCAAACTGCGTAACAAAGCCGTTGCATCGGGAGTATTTGCATAATGGTCGGAATTGGTGGCGGTACACCACTGGAGCATATTTTTATTCACTTTCCCGTCCAAATCCCAAATACCGAAACCAAAATCGCAGTCAAACAAAAGGTATCGCCACGGTGTGTTCTGAGAACGTGAGTGCCAGCAGGCAAAGTTGTTGCTCGGCCAGTCCTCGTTCACGACATAGGTTTCAAGCACATAGTAGTCAATGTAGCTTGGAATGTCGAGAAGAGATTTTGCCCTTTCATAGTTTGGAGCATACGACATATCATTGTCTTCGATGAAATCACGCATTTCCCAATAATCGTCATCCGAGCCGTTTTGCAGTTCCCAACCGTTTTTCACTATGTCAATGTCATCCTTGTCGTAGCCGTAGTTTTCGGCAATGTAATGCTCATTTTGCTTCTCGCGGACATTCTGTATTCCGTAATATTCGCCATTGATATAGACCACTGCTGGCTGATATGCCTGTCGGTCAATATCCATTTCACGGGCAAGCACTGAAATTAAGCCATCGCGCATTTGCGTGTGATTGAAATCGTTTCCACTATTGCGAAGCAGAATCATGTGAAACGACGAAATAGGTTTGTCCTTGTAAAACTGATACTCAATCTTGTCTTTGCCGTATTGGTCGCGAGCATACAATTTCAACGTCTTTTGAGGATGGGCACGACTCCAGTTTCCGCCAATCTTACAGCCCAAATCTTGCGAAACGACACATTCTCCGTCTTCATTAAAGAAATCCAAATGAACAGGACGTTCCCAATCCTGCCAGTAGTTCGCACCATAATACGGCTCTTCCGACGAAGCATTTGGCCCTGTTACATAAATACCTGTTCTGTAACCGAAGAAATCGGCTCGTTTTACGGTAATAGAGGCGATTGGCAACGTGACATACGGCAAGAAAATGTATGACGCAGTCATCGTGGCACTTGGAAGATAGCCGTCGCGGAATGCCTTCACTTTGAGATTGGTATTTGTTGTAACGGGAATCTCTGTTGTTACCATTGTTGACGATTCCGTGGGTTCTGCGCCATTGGTTGTATATCGCAGGATGACTTTCTTGTCGCTTGAATACGCATTGACCGAAATCTCGTCTTCATACACGCCAGCAGGTTTGTCCAATTTTGGCTTCGAAAGCGTTTTTGCCACGTAAGCGGTATCGCTGTTGACTTTGCCCGGGGTTGTCGTCGCAAAATAATATGCAGTTTTATAATCGGTCTTGTTTCTTCCTATGGAAACGTCAACAGGAAGGTTTTTCCACGAGATGCTGTCGATAATTTTGTCTCCTTTCATGAGGAACAGCGTATCGGACGAGGCATCTAACGTCAACGATTTGCCACAAGGTAAGTCGAGATACTTTGATAGCGCATTTACGTTGGAAACCTTTTCGGAATAGCCGATGCTCAAAATAGGAATACCGATGAGGTCCGACGATTCATTACTGCAATTATGAATTTGTATGCACAGCGTGTTTTCGCCTTCTTTTAACGCCGAAAAACAGTCGGAACAATTGTACGAGGGCGGTATTTCATTATTTCTCATAACGCCTTCGGTGTAGGTGGTGGCAAACGCATCGAAATTGGTGCTGTTCATATTTGAACGGGCAATTTCCTTCCCGTTGATGTATGCAATGAAACCATCGTCGCAGTCCATGTGAAGAATCATCTGCGTCACATATTCAAGATGTGCGACGGTGAATTTCTTCCGAATGAAGATAGAGCGAGCATCGGCAACGGTGGTAGTGATATCGGATTCTCCGTAGCCAATAGGAGTTTTGCCCATGTTCCACTGAGAATCGTCGAACGACGATGATGTCCAGTCGGGAATGTTTTCTGTTGGAATGATATAAGAGAACACGTCACCATAATTCACCACCGACGACCATTGTGTCACGTTGGTATTGCCTTTTGACGCTTCGATAAGGAAGTATCCGTTAGCCGATAATTTCCCAGTTCCCAAAGGAACCAATACGTCAGGATTTTTTGCTGTTGTCAAACGATATTCCGACAAGTCAATCGTTTTCGACGACACATTTCGCAATTCAATCCAGTCGGGAGTCTTGCCGCTACTGTTGGTATATGAGAGTGCGTTTTTTGCAACTATCTCATTGAGTATCAACTCCTGAGCATAGGCAAAAAATGTCCCAAAAAGAAAAGAGACACAAAGCAAAAGCGTTTTTTTCATACTATTTTAATTAATCGTGTATTGACAATCCGTCGTGAGAAAGGCGGATGATGGTTCCTTTCTCCGTACCAATATAGATTTTATCGGCAATATATCCCATATACGTAATTTTATTGCCTTCATCGTAATGGACTTTTCGCCAGTTGTTGCCGGAATCGTTTGAAATAAACAAATCTTTTGATTCGCCCGAAGCAACCACGTCGCCGTACTTATTTGCCTGAATATGAAGCAGTTTCTTTCCTTCGTTATACACTTTTACCCATTCTCCGCTTCCCACCTCCGAACGGAAAACTTTTCCCGAATAGGTACATGCGAAAAGAAATTTGTTGTCAACCACGGTGATTCCCGTGAAATTTTCACCGCCAACATTTTCCAAATCCATTTTCTGACCATTTTCGGTAACATGAAAAATGTTGCCATAGCCAGCCAAATATACGTCGTTGTCATACACCAACATATCGTTCAGCCCACATTGCGTTTGTTTGCTTAAAAACACAGTATCGTTGTTTTTATACACATAGAAATTGCCTGTAAACAAGTCATCGGTGCCGTACATATAGGTAAGTTGCCCGTCTTTTGCATAAAGTCCTTTCAGGTTCGTAAGGTCTGCCGGCCAATTTTGTCGCCAATTCGTAAAATAGTATTTTCCATTGTCGAACACGTTGTCTGCCGTAATCGGGCTTGTACGCAAGCACATGTCGTCGCCTCCTACCCAAACCTTGCCCTCATTGTAGCACAAAGCGTTGTAAACGAGTTGACTGCTTCCACACTTTCTTAACGAACTGAGTCCAGTGTTGCTTGTTTTACAGATGTGTAATTCCGTTTTGTTGTCATTGCCTAAACCAAGCACCAGCAGCGTGTCAGTGTTTTCAATCGGTTCAATGTCGCGAATAGCAAGTTTGTCAATAGTGCCAACAGGCTCGAACATCAGTTCGTTATCGTCAATACACGAAGTGAGACCTGCAACAATCAAAAACAATATGAAAATCTTTCTCATAACGTTATTTTTTATTCGTTTAATGAATTATCGTCCTCTTTTTTCTCATCAGTACCTGTGGTGTCAAGAAAAATGTACACAGCAACCGCTGCCACGTGAAAAAGCAATGTTGTGATTGTCCACAAAAGTTTTTCATTTGTCTTGCGTTTGTCTTTTTCAGCCACCCAAATCTGATGCAGAAGCCAAATATCCAAAACAACGCACAATGAAATAATTAGAACACGTACCATAATTTTAGATTCTATACATCGCAAATGTAAGATTTTTTTTCAAAAACAAAAAGGCGATGTTCCCATCGCCTCTTTGTGAAATTTTATATGTTTCAAAAAACTAAACTAATGTTCTGATTAATTGTTCCTTATCTCCTGGTAATAAATCCATTACAGGAACTTCTGGCATTGTGTAGGCTCCTGGATTTTGTTTAAACGTTGCGCGAGCCACGCCGACCAAGATTTGTGCAGTCAAAGCAGGATTGTTAATCGTCATTTCAAATTTGAAACGTTGATTTTGCGTTTTTCCAGAAACACCTTTACGTTCCAACAATACGCCGTGTCCCATATCGCGACAGTTGTCAACGCTGTCAACAGGAATTACGTGAAGCTCGTCGTGTGCAAAATAATCGTCGGCTTTCAATTCATCGTACACTTGTTCTTTTGTGTAACCGTCTTCCAACTCTACATAAACCAAACGGCTATGAATACCTGCACCTTGTGGCATTGTCATCGACAAGGCGTTTTTCACACCTTTCTTAGAACGTGCCACAACCGAGTGTCCCATACTCATTCCTGGACCAAAATTTGTCCATGTCAAACCTTTGGGAGCGGCTGCCTGCAACAAAGTACGAATAACTGAATCGCTTCCTGGATCCCATCCTGCCGAAATGATTGCAACAGTATTGTTTGCCTTGGCAACAGCACCAAGCGATTCATGCAAGTTCCAAATGTCACCGTGAATGTCGAAACTGTCAACCGTGTTGATTCCCATTGCAAGATATTTCTTTGCATTCTCCTCAACGCTACGAGTCGGGGTTGCCAAAATAGCAACATCAACTTTACCCAATTCCTTTATGTCGGTTACAACTTTATATGGCGTCAGTTCCAATGGTTTTTCACCTGAAACGGAACGACGAACAACTCCCGCAATCTCAAAATCGGGAGCAACTTCTAATGCTTCTAATACGTACTTTCCTATGTTTCCGTATCCAACAATTGCTACTCTTTTCATATACATAATTTTTATATCAACAAAATTAGAAAGTTCTGCAATACATTATATCGCAAATTTCAATTTTTTAGAACAAATACGTTGGATAACACGTTTTATCTCAAATACTTTTCACGGAGAAAATCGGTACAATCCTTAAATGTCTCAAACGTATGTTCTTCTGGGATAAGACCAGGGATAATCTTCAGTTTTCTCATCAACTTCATTGGCTGAGGCTGAATAATTGTCATAAGAACCTGTTTTCCGCTTGCATTCAAGTCTTTTATGGCTGTTTCCATAGCATACAAACCCGATTGGTCCATAAACGTAACTCGTTTCATACGAATGATGACAGTCTCCACATCTTCGGGAACTGTGTGCATCACTTCGTTGAATCTTGTTATTGAGCCAAAGAAAATAGGGCCGTCAAGACGTTGAATATAGACTTTGTGGCGAACTTCCTCTGGGAAACTCTCCTCATCAGACCATGGAGAATTTGGGTTGAACGAGGTTGGCAATTCTTCCGACGTGTATGCTTGTTCCACAAAATCGCTCGTACGTTTCATAAACAAGAAACAAGCGATTACCATTCCTATTCCTACTGCCGTAAGCAAATCCACAAATACCGTTGTAAGCAGCACAACCACAAGCACGAACGAATCTGATTTCGGAATGCGGAGAAGGTCTTTTGACCCTTTGAAATCGATGATTCCTGCGCCAACGGTGATAAGGATTCCTGCAAGAACTGAAAGAGGAACGAATTTCACGATTGAACCAAGTCCCAATAAAATTGCCAACAAGAACAACGAGTGAACCATACCCGAAATCTGGCTACGACCACCACTCTTCACATTGACAACGGTACGCATGGTAGCGCCTGCACCACCAATACCACAGAACATTGCCGCAATCATGTTTCCAACACCTTGACCAATCAATTCCTGATTGCTGTTGTGTTTTGTCTTTGTAATATTGTCGGCTACGACTGAGGTCAAAAGCGTGTCGATAGAGCCAAGACCTGCCAATGTCAAGCCTGGAATTACCGACGATTTCAATACCATTCCCCAATCTACGACAGACAAGTCAATGCCATCTTTCAAAAAGAAAGGTAACGGAAATCCTGCCGGAATTTCACCAATGGTAAGTGTTGACGGGAAATCGTTTATGAATAATGATACTATCGTCATTACAATCAATGCAACCAACGTCGCTGGAATTTTCTTTGTTACAAGTGGGAACAAATATATGATAGCAATTGCTCCAAGTCCGAGCAACAATGCCGAAAGCGAAATTCCGTCGGCAACACGTTCGGGGAATTCGGTAATCATGTCAACCACCAATACTGGCGATTTAAGACCGATCAACGGATAAATCTGTTGTAAAATAATAATGATGCCGATACCGCTCATGAAACCCGAAAGCACAGGATACGGAATATAGCGAATATATTTTCCGATTTTTAAGATACCGAACAGTATTTGGAACAATCCGCAGAAAATACCCGCAAACGACATTGAAAGCAAAATTGTGCCAATGGCTTGGTCAAAAGGAATCCCACTTGCTTGTTGCGACACCCAAATACCCGAAATCAACGACGCCGTGATAACCGTCATTGGTCCCGTAGGACCGCTAATTTGCGAGTGTGTTCCGCCAAAAAGCGAAGCAAAGAAACCGAGCATCGTGGCTCCCACAAGACCGGCAAGAGCACCCACTGCACTTGCGTTAGGATCGTTTACACCACCAAATGCCTGAATACCAAATGCTAACGCCAACGGCAAGGCTACGATACCAGCCGTGATTCCACCAAAAATATCTCCTTTAAGATTGTTTGTAGATATAAAACCCATTTTAATTGATAATTGAATGTTGAAAACTTATAATCGCCTTCGGAGTGCATGCAAGTGAGTCACGTGCTCCAAAAAAGCGTGCAAACATACATTAAAATCTGTTGTGCGATACTTTTTTTTGAAAAAAAATAAATAACACTAAAAAGATTCTCAATAAAAATAGCTTTCTAACACTGCAATTTCTTCAATTGGTGCTACATCGACTTTTATTTGGACAATATAAAACCTTACAACAATGATTCAACAACCGTCTCAAAATCTTTCAAAAACAACATGTTTGGTCCGTCGCTTTTTGCTACTTCGGGATTAGGATGTATTTCGAAGAAATAACCGCTTGCACCAAACGCTTTTGCCGCCAAAGCCATGGCTGGAACAAACTGACGGTCACCGCCCGTTTTTCCGCCTGCCGCACCTGGTCGTTGCACTGAGTGCGTACAGTCCATGATAACCGTTGGCGTAAATTGTTTCATATCGGCAATGTTGCGGAAGTCAACCGCAAGGTTGTTGTAACCGTACATATTGCCCCGCTCGGTCAGCCACACGTTGTCGTTGCCCGAATTACGGACTTTTTCTACGGGATATTTCATGTCAAAACCCGATAGGAATTGTGCTTTTTTAATGTTGACGATTTTTCCCGTTTTTGCTGCAGCCACAAGCAAATCGGTCTGCCGACAGAGAAAAGCGGGAATTTGCAGAACGTCGGCAACTTCGCCAACTGGCTGTGCCTGAAACGATTCGTGAATGTCGGTCACTATTTTTAAACCATATTTCGACTTGATGTCTGCCAACATTTGCAGACCTTTCTCAAGCCCCGGTCCACGGAACGACGACAGCGACGTGCGGTTTGCCTTGTCGAACGATGATTTGAAAATTATGTCGATGCCGAATTTCTTGTTCAAGCGAACAAGCTCGGTAGCCACTTCCTCCAAAATGTCCATTGTCTCAATCACACAAGGACCAGCAATAAAAATAGGTTTTGCACTCATACTCAAAATTTTATTGCCCAAAGATAGAAATTTATTTGTAGGGATGTATTGAATGCGTACCCGAAATTCCAATAACTATGAACGATTGGTGCATGATTCTTAATGATTTTTTGAATTTGGCACAAAGACCGATTTTGGAAAATGCAGGTAGCATTACAGCATTGGAAGCCAAAATAAAAGCAGAAAACGAATTTGAGGTTTTCCGCAAAATACAAGACCAGCAATACGTTCCTGATTTGATAAGGAAATTAAACGTTTGAAAGGGAAATAAAAAACTTCCTTGCTACGGAGCCCTACAGAATTATCGTACTAAAACGCTTACACTATTTCTGATTTAACAAAACTGAGAAATGGAGGAATTGTCATTATATTGTCAAAAGAAGAGAAGTCTTTGATGTTGTTTGTTACTATTGCATCGCATTTGACTTTCTTGCTCAGTATATAATGGATATTGTCTTCAACATCATTTCCGTTGGCGGATTTTGCTGATAAAATGTCATTCCCAGACACTTCAATAACTGAGATTTTTCTCAGAAATTTATCAAAATAATGGTAAACTTCATCTTTTGTGAACTTCTTTCTTGTTTTTCTGCTTGATTGCAATGTAGCCGCCGTTTGAGCAAGTGCAAGCGATGAGGTAAACAACACTTCCTTCCGCCGTTTTGAAAAAATATAGTTAAGGGCATCAACGTCGTTTTTCTGGCAGGTACAATAGTTTACCAATACATTGGTGTCAATGTATAAACGAATTGTTTTTTTATTTCTCATTGAGCACAAACGTTGAATTTCTTTCTTTCTGTTGCAGTTAAAGTATCAAGATTACGAGCTACATAATTGTGTTTTACTGCTGTGAGAAATTCAGCATAAGTCATTCCTGATTTTTTCAGAATCAGTTTAAATAGTTCATCTTTGCGTTGCTTTTCTGTCTTTTCCATAATTCTTCATTATTGTCTTAAAAACGTGCAAATATACAATATTATACGGCGGTTGTCAATAGCAATCCATAAAAAAACTGTCTTTCGCCAGCCCGCGAAATCATAACATTTTCATTTGCAAGAATTGTTCTGACAATTACACACGATTCCTTGCCTAACTAAACCCCGAGAAAACTTCACGATTTTTGCGGAATTCCGTATAATCGTATGCTATTCCACAGGACACAATATCTTCCAATCTTTCTATCACGGTTTCCCATGACATCCATTCCACAAAACCTAATGCGTCAGGCTTTTTTGTGTCTGGTGTCAAATAAATGAGATAATTGCCCATTGCTGGATTAAATAACTTTTTATGTTCAGTTAGTTGTTTTGTATGTATGGCATTTGGTACAATTTTACTTTCAATGTAAATATGATAATTACATTCACATGAAAGCTCACCATTTGGAATAGAATCTCCTTGATTTGAATGACATGTAAAAGAGCTGCTGTAACTCTGTCCTAAGGTTTCTTATATTCACCAAAAATAGTGGTTTGTAAAATTGATTTAATTTCTTTTTTCATCATTTCTTGTTTTAAAACTTTACACTCATATTATTATTCACAACATCTCTAACAAGACGAACTGACACGCCATAGACCTTGCCGCCTATCTGCAACTCTACCGTGTCTGTAGAGAGACGCAAGTCAAATGCATCTCCAATATCGTATGCCGAACTCGACCAGTAGTAGCCGCGGGAACCACCAAACCACACCTCTGGCCTGTCTTTGCCCTCGACGCGCCTGCCAGCAGCAGGAAGAAATACCGCACCGTTCTCCTCCATTGCATCCCATTCGGAAGATGAATATTGATTTTGTAAAAAATCCCCATTCGCTCCACTTACAAATGTAACACCGCTTGGCTGTGTCCATTCATCGGGAAGCAAAATAAGACCTTTCACATCGTTCACTGTTGCGATACCATTTTTACTCCACGCATTGGGACGATAGTTTAACAAAAAATCCCATTCTTCGTATGTGAGCGTACGCCACACGTCCGCTTGATTACCCCCGTTGATAATAGCATTATATACACCCCAATCATAGTTAGTTTCTGCTATGTCGCTTGAACCATCTATAAGATCATATCCAACCTCGTATGAATAGGGAATTTTACCTTTGTAACCGCTAGTTCCCCAATCAAATAAATCAATCCATCCACTATATGTCGAGGAAAAATTGACATTATCCGAACCAATCATATCAAATTGATTTTCTGCAAAACGCCATATACCTGTACTGGCTTGATATTGTAGATTGCCTTTTGAAAAATAGATTTTTTTATTATAAGAGACCGAGAATTCCCCATCCATTGTCCCCTCAATTGCATTTGCATCTTGAGTGGTAATCATAAATTCATCTCCATATACTGTTCCCACAATACTATGTATAGCATATGCACGAACGTAATATGTCGTATTTTCGGAAAGCGGAAGCGATGAAAGTTCATACGATCCAGCCCAACCACCAAGACAATCACTATTACAGAATATTTCTTTATTGTCACCTTCGGTTGGATTTGGCGTAGTCGCCCAACAGAGACCAACTTCGGTTACTAAATTCCATGCTTGAATTTCTTCACACACTGATATAAACACGGTCTGTCTATAATCATTATATGATGTAGACACCCCAAGACCTAATTCATATTCGTTCCCGTATGCTATTCCAACGCTATTTATAGCATACGCACGAATATAGCACTTTGTACCGCCAGATAGTAAAAGTTGTGAGAGCGAAACTTCGAACCATCCACTTCCATTTCCGCACATCACTTTATTGTCCTCAATCGTAGGTTTTGATATGGTTGCCCAACAGAAACCACGTTCTGTCACCTCAGCTCCGTTATCATTATCTACACATCCTTTAAATCCTAACAATTCCCCGTAGGAGACATTGGCAAGCCAATTAGTGGTGAAAACAGTAGGCTTCCCTGCTGTTGTAAATTTGATTACTTTCCCATACGATATGCCATAACTATTTATAGCAAACGCACGAACGTAACACGTTGTCTCTTCTGAAAGCGAGGAGAGCAGAACAGAAAAAATGCCTATCCCTGCACCATCTGAGATTTTATTATCTGCTATAGTTGGATTCATTGAGGTTGCCCAACAGATGCCCCTTTCGATTACTTCTGAACCATTCTCGTCCGTAACCTCTCCTTCAACAGTTGCAGTTGTGCCACTGATGTTAGTAACATTGTTTGTAGTAACTGTTGGTGTAACTTTTGTAAACGAAAATGAGATATGCTTATTTCCTGTAATTACAGCAGTCTTTACATCGGTTTGAGTGAAGTAATATCCTGTAAATTCAAATTCGTCTCCTTCGTCAAATGTAATTATATCGTCGTTTGATTTTAATACCACTTCTGATTTATTTGTTGGAATTTCGGAAATACCCAGCGGAGAATTTGACACCAACGATATTTTTATCGACGCTGTTTGTTTGTCAGCCGAAGCAACCAATACGTAAACACCCGCTGGAGCCCCGATTTGAAAAGAGGTCTGTCCAGCATTCACTCTGTTTGTATAACGAGTTACTAGACTTCCATTCGTGGAATACAATGAAAAATTCAATTTCGACGTTTTTACCATATTTACAACAACGACATTATTTGCCATCTGTTGCAAAAACGTTGAATTACTAACATTTGTAATTGTTGTTTCCTGCCGTGCGTTTTTCTGAGAAATGATTACGTTATCGGGTTTATACAACATTTTTATCTTGCCAGAATTTAAGTTTTTCACTTGAATACTATCTGTTTCCACGCTTTCGCCTGATGTACTTGCAGAAAACGTACATTTGTAGTTGGTCTGTGAGAACAAATTTGTTATTCCAACCAACAATGCAACCATAATTAAATAGACTTTTTTCATTAGATACAATTTTTATAATAAAACTACAAATCACGAACAAGACGGACAGAATAGCGTAATCTCTTGTCAATATAAGAAGATGTAGAAGTATTAACATACCCATCTCCAAAAGTCAACCCGAGCGATCCGCCAGATTCAAGAACCGATCCTGACCAATACACACCGCGGCATGTAACTCTTTCTATATTGCCACTCGCTCCTTGATAACCTGCAGCAGGGAGAAACACAGCACCGTTCGCTTCCATTTTTATCCACTCTTCTATGGAATAGTCATTCATCGTCTTGTAATCAGCGTCCTTTTCATTTGTCACTCCACTATTGAATGTCATATCATTTGGCATGTTCCAATCGTCTGGGAGCAAAATCAGCCCATTCACATTGTTTACACATGCAACTCCATATTTACTTGATGCATACGGTCTTTGAGATATAAGATACTTCCACTCATAAATTGTTAGTGTGCGCCACTGATTAACTTTGTTGCCACCATTTGATATTTTGTTATAAACGCCCCAATCATATTTTGTTCCTGAAATATTATCTGTGTTTTTAGGCGTCCCATAACCGCTACTTGCCCAACGGAATAAATCTATCATCCCCGTTGAATAACAATCACTATAACACCAATTATCACTTCCTATGATTGTTCCACCATGATATCCATATTCATCTGGTTCTTGCGTCCCCACATAATCCCATTGGTGTTCTGCGAAACTCCATATGTTTGAGATTTGAGAGAATTGAAGATTACCTTGACTAAAATATATTTGCTTGTCTGGAGATACAGAGAATGCCGCCTTAATAGCTCCGTTTTCTATGGTTATATTCCCTTGCTGGTTTTCTTCCCCATTTTCACCTCCGTTATTTGTATCGCCTAACTGCACAACAACAACGATTTTTGCATCGGTCTTGGTGCAAATTTTTACATACGATTCGCGTGTTGTGTTTTGATAGTTTTCTGTTACGAAAATTGTCACAGCATCGGTACCATTCCCATTGAGGGGAGAAATCAATAACCAATCTACAGGCGTTTGAGCACTCCATGTTTCAGTAGTTGTAATTGAAACAATTTTGGATTCAGCTTTATTTGAGAATGTTAATTCTGTCTTCGAAACCTCCAAGACCGTTTTTGTGTCACTTTCGTGTTTTGTTACTTCTGGCTCCTTAGTACATGCCGTGAATATTGTAATAACAATACACAATAGCATCATATTTCTAAAATATTTCATAATCAATTCCCTAAATCCGTGTCGGGCGCAACGTTTATTGTTTTGCTCCATGGATTCCCTCACAGAAAAATGATTACTGCTAAAAATAAAAAAGCGTGGAATCGTACCCGTTACCCGTTCCACAAGTGAGGCTCTCGCATTGCCCATCTAATCAGAACGAGCAACGAAGAACCCACGCCGATATGTAAATGGCACGAGCGTACCACATACTACATACCCAATGGACATCCACCGTTGCTTTGATTTTGATTAGATTGACTGAAATTCTTATGAATTTTGCAATCAAGAATTTGCGAGATTCCACTTGTCAAAACAAAGCGTCAGATAAACGCCTTTCTATGTCAAGCCCACCCAGCCGCATGTATAAAATGCTTCGGCGTGAACTTGGGGTAAAGGTAGGAATATTTTCACATCATTTTTACATAAGTCATACTTTTTTGAATAAGGTTAAAATATTTTTTACATTTGCATCAACCAAAATGAAATACTATGCCGAATTCAGAAAACATGAATTGTGCTTTGCACTTTCCTTTTTCTGACAAAACGGTCAAGGCGTATAATCTTCAAAATCACCTATGCATTCTCAGTAAAAAAACTAAATTTGTAAAAAAATTACTATGGGAAAGATTACATCGCGAGAGAAACAAATTACGCAGACAAGCGTGGTCGGTATTGTGGCAAACATTTTCTTGGCTTCGTTCAAGGCGTTTGTCGGTTTGATGGCAAACTCCATCGCCATTCTTCTTGATGCCGTAAATAATTTAAGCGATGCTTTGTCGTCGGTGATAACCATTATTGGCATTCGGTTGGCGCACCGCAAACCCGACAAGAATCACCCGTTCGGTTATGGTCGAATAGAGTATTTCAGTGCCATTCTGATTGCCGGGCTGGTGTTTGCCGCAGGTGCCACGTCGCTGATTGAGTCGGTCAAGAAAATCATCAATCCTGTGGAACCCGACTATTCGCTTGTGGCTGTGGTGATTATTTCTGTCGCCATTGTTACAAAAATCGTATTGGGGAGGTTTGTGAAGCGGAAAGGCGAGCAACTCAGCTCCGACGCTCTCGTGGCTTCGGGTGCCGACGCCATGTTTGATGCGATTATTTCAGCTTCGACGCTTGTCGGTATTGCTGTTACAATGTTGTTCGGTATTGTGGTTGACGGGTATATTGGTGCGATTATTTCAATTTTCATCCTCAAGTCGGGAATAGAATTGTTTATGCAGCCAATGAGCCAGATTCTGGGCGTTCGCTCCGACAGCGAGACCACGCAAAACATTAAGGCCGACATACGTAACACCGAAGGCGTGATTGGCGCGTATGACTTGGTGCTGCATAATTATGGACCAAATAGTGCCATCGGCTCGGTGCATATTGAAGTCGATGCCAATTTGAGTGCGCACGACATACACGTGCTGTCGAAACAAATTCAGCGGATGATTGTGACGAAATACGGCGTGTTTCTGACCATTGGCGTGTATGCCGTTGAGTGTCACGACGATGCACAAGGGAAAATGCAGAACGATATCCGCGACAGAATCATGCAATTCGACGGAATTTTGCAAGTTCATGGTATTTTAATTGATACAGAGACAAAACTCATTTCGTTCGATGCCGTTGTTGATTTCAAAATTGCCGACAAGGCAGCTCTGCGTCAGCAAATAATTGATGCGGTGACGACACAGTACGATGGCTATACGGTGGAGATAAACTTCGACATAGATTATAGCGACTGAGGTAGAAAATTAAGAGTTAAAAGTTAAGAATTAAGTGTGTTGCGGCGGCTGAGCTTGTCGAAGCCGCAATGAGTGCGATGGAATCAATACAAACAATACTTTTCGGTAAAACTGACGACACGAAGGTGCAGATTGCTCGTAACGCTGTGGTGGAAGGCGTGCGGTACGCTACCAATATGCTCATTCTCTGGACGTTGACCGAATTTGTGCTTGGCAAGGAATATTTGGGCGTTTCCACCGCCATCGCCTCGTTGCTCGCAGGTTTGATGAACTATGCGTTGAGTTCATTGTGGGTATTTCACAAGGTGGAGAAAAAAGCGGAAAAGAATCTCCTGCAATTCGCCCTGTTTACGGCAATTGGCGCCATCGGCTTGGGTATCAATGTGGGAATTACCACGTTTCTCACACGGCAGATGGATGTGAATTATCTGATTAGCAACACAATAGCGCAAATCGTGGTGTTTTTCTTCAATTTCTTTATGCGAAAGCATCTGGTGTTCGAAAGAGAATCAAAATAATTATAATTTTCTACGAAAAACACGTAATTTCTTATATTCGTAAACTTTTTCTCTCTATTTGCTTTTAGATTGAAAGAAAAATTCGTTGATTTGCAAATGAAAAGCAAACGATTGTTTGTTTCATGATTGTAAACTAAAATTTTTGTGTCGTGGCAAAAACTAAATACATCTTTGTAACCGGCGGCGTTGTGTCGGGTTTAGGGAAAGGAATTATTTCGTCTTCAATCGGGAAACTCTTACAGGCGCGAGGTTTCCACGTTACCATCCAGAAACTCGACCCCTACCTCAACATTGACCCTGGAACGTTGAATCCCTACGAACACGGTGAATGCTATGTGACAACCGACGGTGCCGAAACCGACCTCGACCTTGGTCATTACGAGCGCTTTCTTGACCACGAGACAACACAGGCAAACAACATCACTACGGGAAGAATTTATCGCAACGTGATAGAAAAAGAGCGTCGCGGCGACTTCCTCGGCAAAACGGTGCAAATCATCCCTCACATAACCGACGAAATCAAACACAACATTCAAGCTGTGGGCAACAAAGGCTACGATTTTGTCATCACCGAAATAGGCGGAACTGTGGGCGATATTGAATCCCTGCCGTTCATCGAGGCAATTCGTCAGATGAAATGGGAAATGGAACACGACTGTTTGTTTGTGCATCTTACACTCGTCCCATTTCTGGAAGCAAGTCAGGAATTGAAGACAAAGCCGACACAACACTCGGTAAAACAATTGCAACAGGCTGGTGTTCAGCCCGATATACTCGTGCTCCGTACCGAGCACGAACTTTCAACGGAACTTCGTCGAAAAGTTGGTCAGTTCTGCAACGTTGACTTGGATTCGGTGGTGCAGTCGGTTGACCAGAAGACCATCTACCAAGTTCCCATTGCCATGGCAGAACAAAATCTTGACGAAGCCATTTTGAGAAAATTCGGTATGGAAGTTGGCGAAAAACCGCCGATGGTTCCGTGGAGAACGTTTTTGCAGAATTTCTACAATCCGCAGACGACCATTCAAGTGGCATTGGTAGGAAAATATGTGGAATTACCCGACGCATACAAATCTATCCTGGAATCGTTCATTCACGCCGGAGCCGTGCATAAATGCAAGGTAAAGGTGAAACTTGTTCAGTCGGAACAACTCACCAAAGAAAATGTACAGCAAGAACTTGCCGACTGCGCAGGCATATTAGTTGCTCCTGGGTTCGGCAACCGCGGCATTGAAGGGAAATTCGTGGCGATTCAATTTGCCCGAGAAAACAAGATACCATTCCTCGGCATTTGTTTGGGAATGCAATGTGCCGTGATTGAATTTGCGAGAAACGTGCTTGGACACACAAACGCACACTCTACGGAAATGAATCCCGACACCCCCTACCCTGTCATTGACATTATGGAAAGTCAGAAAACAATCACGCAGATGGGCGGAACAATGCGTCTCGGTAGTTATCCTTGTTCGCTCAAACCCAACTCGCTTGCCGCAAAAATCTATGGTACCGACAAAATCGTGGAACGCCATCGTCATCGCTATGAATTCAACAACAACTATTTACAAGAATTTGAACAAGCTGGCATGGTTGCCACAGGTATAAATCCTGAATCAAATCTGGTAGAGATTGTTGAAATACCGTCACATCCGTGGTTTGTAGCCGTGCAGTTCCATCCGGAATACCGAAGCCGGGTAATCAATCCGCACCCGTTGTTCGTGGAATTTGTAAGAGCGGCGATGGAAAACAAAAAGAGGCAATCTGTTTAGATCGCCTCTTTGCTTATTATAATTGGATTTATCCGTTATTTTTTGAAGAATTTGCCCAAAATACTTGTTGCAGCACCGAGCAAATCCCCTTTTGATGACGAACCTGCCGCCGAAGCTCCAAGTGAAGTTAGAATACTTGTTAAATCAATACCACTATCTTTTGACGTGATTTTCCCAATAATTGTCGGAAGAAGTGACGTGGCGATTTTTACTGTTGAATCGTCAAGTCCCAACTTTTTCGCTGCATTTTTTGTAAAAAGTTGTGACGCCAATTGTGTAATCGGACTTGATTCTGCCGAAGTTTTGCCCGTAAACAACGAAGTAATTTGTTCTATACCACTTGCCGATTGAGCCTTTTCTTTCACGCTTCCAAAAATAGAATCGGTTAATCCGTCTAATACGCTGCTACTCAAGTTTGTCCCCGAAGCCGAAGATTTTACTTGTTTTAGGATTAAATCTGTAATTTGTGACATAATTTTTTTGTTTTAAGTTTATCCACAAATGTAAGACTTTTTGGATAAAATTTCTATTCAAAAAGAAAAATTACACTCTGACCGTACTTATTTTTTCATTCCCACGATAGTAATCTTTCCCTGCAAATAGCCTTTTTTCATACCCTCGCTACTGATAACCATATCGCCGTTCGAAAGGAAATCTAACCCTTCGGGTTTGTAGAAATCTTCGGGAGCAAGCAGCATCACGTTTTTGAGCGTTTCCCCGTTATAAACAAGAATCATTCTATCGGCTGCCGACAAGACATAGAGTTCTTTTGAAATAGGGTGAATGGCCAATGCCGACGGATTAAAATGGATTGTTTGTACAGAGTCTATTTGGTAATTGTTTTTTATAAATGTTCGTACTTCTTCTATTTTTATTGATAGATATTCAGTTGGGTTTCCAACGGATTTTTTGTCAAATGCATACACCAGCCGTTCCTTGTCGGCATTCTCCAGCACTTTCTGGCGATGTGCCTTTTTGTTGCTTGCACGCGTGTCCATTGACGGTTCCTTGCACGAAACAAGGAATTTCTTGCTGTCATTGTCGTAAAACAATCCTTCGATATTCATACACGGAACGCGAAGCATAACCTGGTCGGCGTGGCCTGAGAAATTTTCATAATTAAATGAGAATAATGCTCCGTCACTTCGAAGCACCACTACGTCGTCACCAACAATTTGTACATCCTCGAAATCGCCTATGTCGGTAAATCTACCTACGGTTGTCATCGATTCGTCGCGAAGGTCTATTTGGAAAACGGCGCCCAATTCGTCCTGAATGCAGAAAATGGCAGTGTCGCCTGCGATTGATAAGCCGGAAATCTCTTTGAGAACTTCGGGCACCTCAAACGTTTTTTTCGGGTTCAAGAAATCATAGTCAAGCGTCTTGTAATATGCCGAAGACTGCAATGATTGCAACGACCATGTTTCGTTGGAAATGAAATTTTTGAATTTGTAGAATTTTCCGTCCAAGGTAAAAAACAAGTTTTCCTCAACGCCGTTTTTCAAGAGTTCAATTTTCACAAACGAAGTGTCTCTCGTTTCAATCAGCGAAATTTCGTCTAAAATCCAGCCAGAATGATTCTTTTGGATTTTCTTCTCCATCTTTCGTAAAAAATCGGGCGACGGTTTGAATGCTGTTTCCTTGTATAGTAGATTCTCATTTTTGTCGAAGACGAAGGAAATAGGCTTGTCGTTGCACAAAAATTCTATTTCAACGGATTCAACCTTATGCTCGACGTTCACCACATCGGCTTTGGGGCAGAATTTATACACTTCAGCCATCATTTTGCTGCTTTCCTGACTTGTCGTCTTGTTTCCCGTGCAACCAAAGATGAGCATGGTTGCGGCGAAAATGAGTGTTCTTGTTTTTGGCGTCATAGTCGTTTATTTTTTAAATTTTGTAACAACGAGTGCGCTATTCGTGCCTCCGAAACCGAATGAGTTTGACAAAAATGTGTTAACATTTTTCTCTATTGTTTTTGTCGCTATGTTGAGGTTTTTCGAATACTCATCGGGTTTTTCGAAGTTGATGTTTGGTGCAACGAATGAATTTTGCATCATCAGCATAGAATAAATCATTTCGCTTGCTCCTGCCATCCAGCATTCGTGCCCCGTCATTGACTTGGTCGAGCTGATTAGCGGACGTACAGGGCCGAACAGCGAGTCCAACGCCATTGCTTCGAACATATCGCCTTGAATTGTCGAGGTTGCGTGTGCATTCACATAATCAATGTCGGCAATGCCTAATCCTGCATCTTTCAGAGCTCGTTCCATAGCTATTTTTGAACCGCTGTCGCTTGGTTGCGAGATGTTTGCCCCGTTTGACGAGAAACCGTAACCCACAACTTCTGCAAGAATAGTTGCTCCCCGTCTTACGGCGTGTTCATATTCTTCCAAGATAACGGTAGCTGCCCCGCCGCTTGGTACCAAACCGTCGCGTGAGGCATCAAACGGACGAGAGGCCTTCGTCGGCTCGTCAACACGGACGGAAAATGCACTGATTCCGTCGAAACTTCCCATTGAAAGATAATTTGTTTCTTGGGCGCCACCGCACACAATCATATCCTGCAAACCGTTGCGGATGAACATTGCGCCCAAACCTATGGCGTGGGAACTACTTGCACACGCCGCACTTATGGTTATGTTTACTCCACGGAGCTTGAATATTGTGGAAAGATTCATCGTTACCGTCGAATTCATCGACTGAAAAATGGCACCCGAACCCATCAACGTCGTATCTTTTTTCTCAAGAGCAGTGGTATGGGCGTTAATCACGGCTTGTGCCGAAGAATCGTTGCCATATAAGATGCCCACTTCGTTTTCTGTCAGGTAGTCCATATCGATGTTGGCGTTTTTGAATGCTTCCACCGTTGCCATATAAGCGTATTCGCCTTGTTCAGGCAAACAAACACGTGCTCTTCTGTCCAAAAGGCCTTTCAGCTGTGGTCGTTCCACAATGCCAGTCAATGGCGAACGATAGCCATATTCCGTTCTTTGTGGGTCGATTCCAATTCCGGATTTCCCTTCGTACAACGATTTAGTCACTTCGTCAAGATTCTTGCCAAGACAAGAGTAAATGCCTATGCCAGTTACAACTACGCGTTTCATAAAAAAAATATTTGGTCAAAAATACATATTTTAACCGATGAAGATTTATACATTTGTAAAAAAAAGATTGTGAACCTGTTTTTTTCAAGAGAAATCGACGACCATTCTATTGTTTTGACCGACGACGAGGCAAAACATTGTACCAAGGTGCTTCGCAAGATAGTTGGTGACGAAATCCACGTGATTGACGGAAACGGAAATCTGTACATGGCGAAAATAGTTTCCGTCGGGAAACGAGATTGCGTGTGCGAAATTGTTTCGAAAACGGAGCGGTTCGGCTCGCATAATTATTATGTGCGAATGTGTGTGGCACCGACGAAAAATATTGACCGTTTTGAATTTTTCGTTGAAAAAGCCGTGGAAATCGGTGTTGACGAAATTGTTCCCATTTGTTGTGAAAACTCCGAAAGAAAAGTGGTGAAATTGGATAGAATAGAGCGTATCGTTCTTTCGGCAATGAAACAGTCGTATAAGGCACAAATGCCTGTTATCAGTGAGATGACCGACGTGAAGGAGATTCTATCGACAGCATTTTCGGGGAAAAAATGTATTGCACATTGCGAGGAACAACAAAAACAATTGTTGCGTGATGTTGTTGTAAAAGGCGAAGAAATCACCATTTTGATTGGTCCTGAAGGCGATTTTTCGTTAGATGAAATTTCTCTTGCTCAAAAAAACAATTGGATTCCTATCTCGTTGGGCGAAAGTAGGTTACGTACCGAAACCGCAGCTATTGCCGCCGTGCATACGGTTGAGGTGATGAACGAGACCATATAGGAAATTATTGTAACTTTGTTTCGTACGCATTCTAAGAAAATGTACGAGAAATAAAACGAAAAAAATATAGTTATGATAATAAAGTTGGTTTCTTTTCCTTATGTGGATAGGTTATCTGCAAAGTCACGCAAACTACGAATAAATATAGTGTCAGACATTCTTAATGAAAAAAATGCTGATTTTGTGATGTTTAGCGAATGGATATTCGACAATATGGATGACTTGAAGAAAGTTTATCAATTAACTCATAATAAACAAGTTACTGCATTGTTTGAACTAAATTTAGCTTCTGGATTGGATGGGAATAATTTGTTTCTTTTACAAAACGGGAAAATAAAGGATCTAAAAACACATCAAATTTTTAGTACTCCGAAAGAAGCAACAGAAGAAAATATTGAAAATTTAATTAGGGAACTTGAAACGCATAGACAATTTGTAGTAAACGATAAGCATTTTTTAATTCTTCAGTGCGGAGAAAATAATATTTTAAAGACAACGCGTGACAAAGAAAACTGTTCGGAGTTTAGATTATCAAACCGCTCAGACTTAAAAAATCGTTTTGACAAAGTTATCAATGGTGTCGATGTTATTCTAAACCCGTTACACACAAAATGGGGTAGGTTTTATGACTTTTCTTGTCGTCTTTATAAATTTAGCGAAAGGAAAAGATACAGTTTCTATTGTTGTCAACTTACTACAGACAATCAATTGATTAATGCGGTTAAAAATCCGCAAAAGAATACAGCACAAAGAGCAATGAAGAGCAGAAAGATTTTGACACCACTTCTTACTGAAAGTCCCAATAATAGCTATCTGTTACAAGCATACGAGATATAGTACATTTTGCTTTTATTTTTTCACTTTCCTCACCATCTCTCCTAAATCAGTATAGTTTTCAAGGTCTTTCTCCGAAAATGCTATTCCCATAAGAATGTATAGCATATTGCCGCATTGAATTGTGATGTTTGGCGTACTCTCTCTTGTCGGGAACAATACCATAACATCGTCTTTGCTGTTCGTCTCCGAATCCAGAATCTCAAGTCCGTTAATCAGGGCATCCGCGTCGAAGACACATGTTTCTCCGTTTACGGTAAAGAAAACGGTGCTACTATATTCTCGTGAAGAAGCGCTCACGGCTTTCTTTATGAAAGATACCGCTTCCTTTATGGATGAATGTGGAAATGTAAAGTTGCAGGCGAACTCTTTATAAATAATATCTTCGTTACGATAATCGGGATACTTTGTACGAAGATGACATCCTCCTATTTCAGTATCGTATTTGCCTGATTTACAATCTGGATTGATAAGCTTGTTATTAAACTTCTGGAACGTTGGCAATGTGCTTTCGTATGCCCGAAGAATTATTTGAATTCCGTTCGTTGCAACCACAAATCCGCTCGCCTCATCGTAATAAACACCCTTGTAATAGTTCTTTTCCTTTTGTTTGTTCGTGGCGAAAAAATGCCGTTTGAACAATAAATTTTGATATTCCTTCGGGTCAAAATCTTGTCTTGTCGATTTCTTCACATTTTCAAGCACATTAAACGATACCATGTTTGTTTTTCGAGTTTCCATAATCAAATTTTTTTCAACATTGCAAAAATAAATGCACGCTGTCCCAAATCGTGGTACAGCTTTTTTTATATTTGGGAAATATTTTGATTATGAAAGTTCCTACTCTTTTTAAAGAATACATTTGGTTAGTTGAAACCATCAAGCAAGCAAAGAAAATCACCTTTGCCGAGATTCGGGAAAAGTGGTTCAACACGGATTTAAGCGAAGGCAAGGAATTGGCACGTTCCACATTCAACCGCCACAAGGATGCGATTGCCGATATTTTTGGTATCATCATTGAATGTGACACGAAAGATGACTATCGTTATTATATCGACAATAATTCCGTGTTCAGGGAAAACTCCGTACAAAACTGGATGTTATCCACGCTCTCGGTAAACAATGTTATCTCCGAGAGTCTTTCGCTACAAGACCGTATCTTGTTGCAACCGATTCCTTGCAACGATTATTTGCAGATAGTCATTAACGCGATGAAAAAGAAAGTGCGCGTAGAAGTCACCTATCGGAAATATAATAGTGAGGTGGTAAGCCATGTGAATTTTGAACCGTATTGCCTGAAACTTTTCAATCAACGCTGGTACGTTTTGGCGCATTTCCATCGTGATGCCACAAACGACAAGGATGAACAGGATTACTTCGCCACATATTCTTTCGACCGAATTCAAAGTATGACGCTTACAGAGATAAAATTCGAGGTCCGTGAAGACTTTGATGCACAGGAGTATTTCGGGGAATGTTATGGCATATATGCGGGTGGTGATGTTGAAGCACAACGAATTGTCATACGGGCGTATAACGACCAGCGGTTTTACTTGCGTGACTTGCCTTTGCATCATAGTCAAAAGGAATTGCACCGAGGCGACAACTATATTGATTACGAATATTATATGCGACCGACAATAGATTTTTGCAGTCACCTTTTAAGTTTTGGGAAGCACGTTGAAGTTATCGAGCCGCAGTCGCTACGAGAAAATATCGTGGAGATGGCTAAAGAAATAATACAGACATACAATTCTGAAAAATAATTTCAATTTTTTTGAGGGTGTACCACGTTTTGATACACCCCACGGTTACTTTTGTTTTTGAAAATGATAGTCAAATAAAAAACAAAAGTTATGGAAGCAAAAAAGTTATTTTTCAAAGAATGTCATTTAGCAGGCCGTCAGTACTATGATGTTGATGAGGTATGGGAGGAATTACGTATAGGAACAGTGCTAAAACTTGAACGTCAAGCAGATAATCACTATGATAAAAATGCGATACAAGTTATTTATGTACGAGAATCCGACAACGAACCATTTTTGTTAGGTTATGTGCCTCGTAGTGATAACGAAACACTCAGCAAACTTTTCGATTCTGGCTGGAACGACCTTTTTGATTGTCGTATTAGCAAAATTTCTCCGAGTGTTCACTATGAAGACCAGATTCATTTTACTCTGCGAATCAACAAGAATCCGAATGCTTAACCAAGTT
>JAEEGL015574652.1_pt1 | contig 34015 bp, 31 predicted proteins | sample 9134231 | NCBI WGS metagenome assembly JAEEGL01 (sample SAMN16246548, study PRJNA631951) | gut metagenome | biome: gut microbiome; feature: rumen; material: fiber-attached | host: Bos | place: Iran: Karaj | collected 2018-10 | reverse complement strand
GTCTACCGCGTGGGCAAAAAGACCGGCGCTGACGTGGTGATCACCGAGATCGGCGGCACCATCGGCGATATCGAGAGCCAGCCCTTCATTGAGGCGGCGCGGCAGATCTCTTTGGAGGCGGGCAGAGAAAACAGCCTGTTTATCCACGTTACGCTTGTGCCCTACCTGCACGGCTCGGAAGAGCACAAATCCAAACCCACGCAGCACTCGGTAAAAGAGCTGCAGGGCATGGGCGTGCACCCGAACATCATCGTGCTCAGGTGCGACGAACCGCTGGAAAAGAGCATATTCGACAAAATCGCGCTGTTCTGCAACGTCAAATCGGACTGCGTGATCGAGAATATCACTCTGCCGAACCTCTACGAAGCGCCGCTGATGCTTGAAAAATCGGGCTTCTCAAACGTGGTCTGCAGAGAACTGGGGCTTCAGGCCCCGCCCCCTGAGCTGACCGAGTGGCGCGAGATGGTGGAGCGCATCAAAAGCCGCTGCGAAACCGTTACCATCGGCCTCGTGGGCAAATACGTGGGCCTGCACGACGCGTATCTTTCGGTGGCGGAGGCGCTGCGCCACGCGGGCTACCGCCACGGCGTACACATAAGTATCCGCTGGATCGATTCCGAAACCCTCACCCCCGAAAACATCGCCGGGGAGCTGAAGGGCGTTCAGGGCGTCATCGTGCCCGGCGGCTTCGGCAGCCGCGGCATCGAGGGCATGATCCTCGCGGCGCAATACGCCAGAGAAAAGGGCGTTCCCTATTTCGGCATCTGCCTCGGCATGCAGATCTCGGTGATCGAATTCGCGCGGCACGTGGCGGGCTTCAGGGACGCGAATTCCGGCGAGTTCGACGAGCAGTGCAAACACAAGGTGATCGATTTCATGCCCGGCCAGAGCGACGATATCGACAAGGGCGGCACCCTGCGCCTCGGCGCGTACCCCTGCGTGATAAAGCCCGGCACGCTGATGGAGCGCTGCTACGGCATGCCGGAGATCAGCGAGCGGCACCGCCACCGCTATGAATTCAACAACGACTACCGCGATATACTGCAGGCAAAAGGCCTTATTTTAAGCGGCATCTCGCCGGACGGCAGACTGGTGGAGACCGTGGAGCTGGCGGACCACCCGTTTTTCGTGGGCGTGCAGTACCACCCCGAATTCAAGAGCCGCCCGAACCGCCCCCACCCGCTGTTCAACGGCTTTATCGGCGCGGCGGCAAAATATACCGACGGAGAAGACGCATGAGCCTTCATGAAGAATGCGGCGTTTTCGGCGTTTACGCCCCGCAGCCGACGGACGTTTCACACCTGTGTTATTACGGCCTGTACGCCCTGCAGCACAGGGGGCAGGAAAGCTGCGGCATCGTGGTGAACGACGACGGGGTGTTCATTTCGCAGAAGGATCTTGGCCTGGTGGGCGAGGTTTTTACCGAAGAGCGCCTCGCCAGGCTGCCCCGGGGCACAATGGCGGTGGCGCACACGCGCTACGGCACCACCGGCAAAACCAGCCGCAGCAACACCCAGCCCATTGAAGTGAACCACCAGAAGGGGCGCATGGCGATCGCCCACAACGGCAACCTTTCCAACGCCGCAAAACTGCGAAGCGAGCTGGAACTTTCCGGCGCGATCTTCCACACCACCTCCGATACCGAGACCATTGCCTACATCATCACGAAAGAACGGCTGCACGCCCCCTCCATTGAAGAGGCCGTGAGCCGGGCGATGGATACCCTCGAGGGGGCGTATTCGCTGATCGTGATGTCGCCGCAGAAGCTGATCTGCGCGCGGGACCCGCACGGGTTCCGTCCCCTTTGCTACGGCAGAACACCCGAGGGCGTATACGTAGTAGCCTCTGAAAGCTGCGCGCTGCGCGCGGTGGGCGCGGAACCTGTAAGGGACGTACGGCCCGGGGAAATACTGATCTTCGGCAAGGGAGAGCCCGTTTCACGCACCGAACACTGCGGCAAGGCGGAAAAGAAGCTGTGCGTGTTCGAATACATCTATTTCGCCCGCCCCGATTCGGTGGTGGACGGCATTTCGGTACAGGCGGCGCGCATGGCTGCCGGAGAAATACTGGCAAAAACTTATCCGGTGGAAGCGGACGCGGTGATCGGCGTGCCGGATTCCGGTCTGGACGCGGCGCTGGGCTACAGCCGCGCCTCCGGTATTCCCTACAGCATCGGGCTCATCAAGAACAAATACATCGGCAGGACCTTCATCTCCCCCGGCGGACGGGGCGACCAGGTACGCAGAAAGCTTGCCCCGGTGGGGGCCGCCGTAAAGGATAAGCGCATCGTGCTGATCGACGATTCCATCGTGCGCGGCACCACCCTGACGCGCATCGTATCGCTGCTGCGGGAAGCCGGTACGAAGGAGATCCACGTGCGCGTTTCCGCGCCGCCGTTTCTGCACCCGTGCTATTACGGCACGGATATCGATTCCGAAGAACACCTGATCGCAAACCGGCACACCCCGGCTGAGATCTCAGATATGCTGGGCGCGGATTCGCTGGGCTACCTGCCCGCGGAAAAGCTCTGCGAAATGGCGAAGGGCTTCGGCTTCTGCGACGCCTGCTTTACCGGGCGATACCCCACCGCCGTGCCCGCGGACACGCGGAAGGACAGGTTTGAGCAGAAGCTTTCAGAAAAATTGCAGTTTGTCGGGGAGTTCGATTCGTAATTAAAAATTAAAAATTAAAAATTAACAATTGATGAAGAGCTCCGCCCTTACCCGATAATACTCATCGGATAAGTATGTTTTTCCTTTTTTTTATAAAGCTATTTTATATAATCAAAACGCGCAGCGTTTTCCGAAATTGTTAATTGTTCATCGTTAATTGTTAATCTGTCAGAGCCACAAACTGAAATTTGAACCATTCACTCCCCGCATTACAAAAGGAGGAAAACATATGCACTTTACCAAAATGCACGGCCTCGGCAACGATTATCTCTACGTTTACGGCGAAGCGCCCGAAAACGTCTCCGCGCTCTCGGTACGGCTCTCGGACCGGCATTTCGGCGCGGGCTCGGACGGCATGATCTATATCTCGCCCTCGAAGGTCGCCGATTTCAGGATGCGCATCTTCAATGCGGACGGCAGCGAAGCCATGATGTGCGGCAACGGCATCCGGTGCGTGGGCAAGTACGTGTTCGACAAGGGCTATACCGATAAAACCCTATTAAAAATAGAGACCCGCTCCGGCATTAAAACCCTGCGGCTGCAGATCGCGGGCGGCAAGGCCACCGGCGCATCGGTGGATATGGGCACGGCGGTGGTTTCAGACGATATCACGCTGAACGCGGACGGCACGGTGCTCACCGGCACGCCGGTGAACGTGGGCAACCCCCACGTGGTGATCTTCGTTGATAACGCCGAAGAGGTGCCGCTGACCCGCTGGGGGCCGATCATTGAGCACGATCCGGCCTTCCCGGACGGGGTGAACGTGGAATTTGTGCAGATGCTTTCCGAGCGGGTGATGCGCATGCGCGTGTGGGAGCGCGGCAGCGGCGTTACGATGGCCTGCGGCACCGGCAGCTGCGCCAGCGTGGCGGCGGCGGTGAAGAAGAACATCTGCCGCTCCGGCGCGGATATCTCGGTGCATCTGGACGGCGGTACGCTGAAGGTGCGCGTTGATAAAGACGGCGCGGTTACGATGACCGGCCCGGCGCAGACGGTTTACGAGGGGGAAGCGGCCTTATGATGCAGCCGAATACGAACTACGCAAAATTAAAAGAATCTTATCTGTTCGCGGGCATCGCCAAAAAGACGCAGACCTATCTGGACGCGCACCCCGGGCAGAGGCTCTACCGTATGGGAATCGGCGACGTTTCTCTGCCATTGTGCCCCGCGGTGATCGAAGCCCTGCACGGCGCGGTGGAGGAACAGGCGCACCAAGAGACCTTCCACGGGTATATGCCCGAGTGCGGCGCGCCCTTCCTGCGGGAGACCATCGCCGCCCACTACGCCCGCAGGGGCGTGAACCTAAGCCCGGACGAGGTTTTCGTATCCTCCGGCGCGAGCGACGAGCTGGGAGACATTCTGGATCTGTTCGATAAAGAAACGCCGGCGCTGGTGATCGAGCCCGCCTACCCCGCCTATCTGGACGCCAGCGTGATCGCGGGCAGGGAGATCATCCACCTTGCCTCCGGCGCCCACAACGGCTTTCTGCCCGCCCCGCCCGAGACCGACAAACCGGGGCTCATCTACCTTTGCTCCCCCAACAACCCCACCGGCGCGGTGTTCGGCAGAACGCAGCTGCAGGCATGGGTGGACTACGCCAACCGCACCGACGCGGTGATACTGTTCGACGCCGCCTACGAAGCGTATATCGAAGACCCCGCCCTGCCCCACAGCATCTTTGAACTGGAGGGGGCGCGTACCTGCGCGGTGGAGATCTGCTCCTTATCCAAAACCGCGGGGTTCACCGGCACGAGGCTCGGCTATACGGTGATACCGACGGAGCTGGAACGGGGCGGCCTGTCGCTGAACGCGATGTGGGTGCGCAACCGCACCACCAAAACCAACGGCGTTTCATTCCTTTTGCAGAAGGGCGGCGCGGCGGTGTTCACCCCGGAGGGACAGGCGCAGATCCACGCGCAGCTCGCGGTTTACAAGAACAACGCCAAAACGCTCACAAGTGCGCTGGAACAGTGCGGCATATGGTTTACCGGCGGCAAAAACGCGCCGTACATCTGGCTCAGGTGCCCCGGCGGCATGGGCAGCTGGGAATTCTTCGATTACCTTCTGCACCGGGTGCAGGTGGTGGGCACGCCCGGCGAGGGTTTCGGCAGCTGCGGCGAGGGGTATTTCCGCTTTTCCACCTTCGCCAGCCCCGAGGATACCGAAGAGGCGGCAACCCGCCTTATGCGGCTGCTGGGATAAACGAAACACTAAACGCTCGGGAAACCGCGCGTTTTTTATTTGAAACGTTTGCGTTAATGGAAGGTTTGTGGTATAATTGGGGAAACGGGAAATTGCAGTTTATCGAGATGTTCAGGTTACCCGGAAAAAACGCCTCCGAAATATCAGCATTTCACTATGATAAAGCGCAGGAGGTTCCTGTTTAATTGTAGGGGCGGGCATGACCGCCCGAAAACCATCTGTTACTATTTGCCGTATGTAAGCGAATAGGGTGTTTTCCCGCTTTTATTGATTATTACGAAATAATAGGCTTGCGGGCGGTCATGCCCGCCCCTACAAACAAACCGAAGATTCCTGCATTTTCAGAAACGTGAATTCTAATCTTTCATTTTTTATTTCAACATCTCGATAAACTGCAATTTGAACCGATAGAAAGGATGATACCATGGTCCGTCGGGCGAATGAAAACGATATCCCGCGGGTGCTGACGCTGCTTTCGCAGGTGCTGGAGGTCCACGCGCGCATCCGGCCGGATATCTTTATTTCCGGCACCACGAAATACGGTGCAGAAGAGCTCAAAGCCATGTTCCGGGACGAAACGAAACCCGTTTACGTGGCCCAAGATGAAAACGGCAATGTTACGGGCTACGTGATGTGCCGGCTGAGAGAACCGCCCTTTTCTTCCACCATGGCGCCGCACAAAACGCTGTACATAGACGATCTCTGCGTGGATGAAAACGTGCGCGGGAAGCATATCGGCGAAGCGCTGTTCCGCTATGCGGCAGCTCAGGCGCAGAAGCTGGGCTGTTACGACGTCACGCTGAACGTGTGGGAAGGCAACGACGCGGCGAAAGGGTTCTACGAAAAGATGGGCATGCGCCCCAGAGAAACGCAGATGGAACTGATATTGCCCGCTGACGAAAAAGAATAAAACAAAAAAACGGGCTTCCTGTGCGGGAAGTCCGTTCGTGTTATCAGGCTCAGTTCAGGCTTTCGTATACGGCGAGGGCCGCGTCGGACGAGGCGCCGTCGGTATTGGAAAGCACGTAATTCACGCCGTCGGCAGCCCAGTGGATCACATGGTAAACCGTTTCGCCGTCCGCGAGTTCGTCCATCAGCGCGCCGCCTTTGAGCTCTTTCGTCTCTTTCAGGCTGCCGTAGACGCCGGAGATATCGTCTTCGGTTTTCGAGGCGCGCAGGTTATACGCTGCGCCGTCGGAAGTAAACTGGATCTGGGCGATCGTGCCGGAGATGATGCTGTATAAAACGTCCTGCGCGTTTTCGGGGGCTTCGAGCGTGACGCCGAGCTCACTGAAGGCTTCGGCGGAATCCACTTCAACGACGGGGTTGGGGATCTGCGCCGTCACGTTCGCAGGGTCGGTCGCGTCCGCGGGAGGGTCGGCGGTACGGCTGCCGGCGCAGGCGGCAAGGGAGAAAATCAGCGCAAATATAAGCGCGATCACGGTGATTTTTTTCATTGGATATTACCTCTTTTCATGTTGTTTCAATTCTGTTTTTTATTCCGCTTCGGGCGCGGGCGGCGCGCATCTCCTGCAGTTCGGCGTAAATCTTTTCTTTCTTCGCACCGGTGTAGGTATCGAACAGATACGCGACGGACGCCAGGAAATTGCCGAACACACCGCACAGCACGAACAGCATATAGATGCCCTTCAGCGTACTTACGGACTGCGTCGCCTTTACCTCTTTGCCGGTATCGTCCTTGTAGTTCGGCAGATAGCCGAGCCTGCTGAACACGATGTTGTAAAGATTGGTGCGCAGGATATTGAACATGCTGCCCAGCATGCTCTGGGTGGAGGTGATGAAGCCCTCGGCGTGGATGGGCTTGCCGTAGCGCTTTTCGGCGAACCACTCCATATAGTCGGTGGAATCGCCCACCATCACCTTTTTGGAGGCGGCGATGGCGTTGTTGGGCATACCGGCGAGGCCGATCATCAGGCCCACCAAAAACCGGCGTTTGTGCATGGTCTCTTTTGAGAATTTCGTGCCCAGCAGCCCGAGGATCGAATAGAAGATACCGGTGTACGCGAACCCGCCCGAGAGCACCGTGCGCGCCGAGAACCGGCTGCCGAGGAAGGGCACGGCAAGAAGCCCGATATACGAAAGGGTTCCGCTCACCACGTCCATACCGGCCTTGAGCTGCAGAGAATCGAGCACGTCTTCGTAGATATACGGCAGCAGCTTATACGAAAGCTGGCGCACCTGCTCGAACAGGGTGGCGATCTCGGTGATGATGAAGGTTTTGTTGTGCAGCACCGAAGATATCGTTTGCCTGTCCCAGCTCAGCTTCTGCTTTTCGGGGCGCGCCGCCACGCGGATCTTCTCGTTCAGCGTGAAATAGGGGGCGTACATCAGCACCACGCCGATCACGCAGAAGATAAGGGCGATATAGAAATAGTAGCGTTTCTGGATATCCGCATCCTTCGTGCTGCCCACGAAGATGGGTATCAGCCACCCGGGCAGCATGGAGCCCAGAGAGGACGCCAGCGTGCCCACGGTATAGAAATTCTTGCGGTCTTTCGCGTTGTTGGTCATACGCAGCGAAAGAGTGTTGAGCGACGCGTCGTAGAAGGCGTCCGATATACTGAAGATCAGCTGGAACACCATCATCCATATGAAATTGCGCAGCGGGTCGTCGGTGGGCACCACGAACAGCAGCATGGACGTAACGGCGAAGGGGATCGGCGTAACGCCGGTGATGATCTTCGTGGGGGTCTTTTTATCGGGCGCCACCGGGGTATCCAGCACGTAGCCGGAGATCGCGGATACGAAGAAGCCCAGCACAAATGCGATGTTGCTGTAAAGCGTGAGGTGCTGCGCCTTGATCTTCATGAATTCACGGTAGAACTTGTCGGCAAACGTACCGATGCTGTCCTGCCCCATGCAGTTGCCGAAAATACCGCCGCAGTAGCCGAGCTGCTCCTTTACGGTAAAGCTCGGGTTCGGCGCAAAGAACCGGTCCTTCAGGTCACGGATCTTAGACATGCATTCACCTTCCCTCTTTATGTTTATATTTACTATAGCAGATAAATGAATTGAATGCAAGAGCTTGTAACAAGAATGGGAGTGTGGTATACTGAATGCAGATGAATGATGAAAAATGAAAAATGAACAATTGATGAATCCATTCCGAATTCCGAATTTATCTCCGCGCTGAAAAGGGGGTGTCCCAAAGTGTATCTTCCTGCCGAAACAATAAGAGATGCTCTCACCGGCCTTTTGACGGACTGGTGCGGGGCGCTGATCCGTTTGCAGCGTGCGGACGGAGGCATTCTGTGCCCCGCCTGCGGCCGGGTGCACGGCAGGTGCCACGAGGCGGTATATCCGTTTCTGTATCTGGCGGACGCCACCGGGGACGAAACATACCTTACAGCGGCCAAGAAAGCTTTTGAATGGGGCGGGCGGCTGTGCTGCCCGGACGGCGGCATGCGCAACGACGAGGGCGCTTCGTGGAAGGGTGTTACCGTGTTCGCCGCCACAGCGCTGCACGACGCGCTGCATTATCACGGGCATTTACTTGAAAAGGACGAAAAAGCTGCGTGGGAAGCGCGCCTTGCCGATATGGCCACGTGGCTTTATGAGAACCTGAAGCCGGGCTACCCCGCCTATATCAATTACTATGCCGCGGGCGCCTGCGCCATGGCGCTGCTGGGCAGGTATTTTGATAACGCAGATTTTGCCGCCCGCGCAAAAGAACTGGCGGAGTACTGCTTTGGGCACGTAAGCGAAAACGGCCTTTTGTACGGCGAGGGCAAGCCCCACGGCGCAGTCACCGAAAAGGGGTGCTATGCCTTCGATATCGGCGGGTACAACGCGGAGGAATCGCTGCCCTCTTTATGCCGGTACGCATCCGTATCGGGCGACGGTGCAGCGCAGCAGAAATGCGCAGAGCTGATGCGCGCCCAGCTTCACTGGATGCTGCCGGACGGGGGCTGGGACAACAGCACCGGCACGCGCAATTTCAAATGGACGTACTGGGGCGGCAGAACTTCCGACGGCTGCCAGGACGCGCTGTTTGCGCTGGGGAGAACGGACCCCGCGTTTGCCGAGGCCGCGTGGAGAAATCTGCTGCTTCTTAAAAAATGTACCCGCAACGGGCTGTTGTACGGCGGGCCGGACTACGCAGAACACAGTGAAAACGCCTGCGTGCACCACGCCTTCTGCCACGCGAAAACCCTTGCCGCCGCGCTGGACGGCGGTATATCCGGCTTTGAGCGCGCACCGCTGCCTGCGGACACACCGCCGAAAATCCGGTATTACCCCGAGCTCGATACGTACCGGGTCGCCGTGGGCGGCTGGCGGGCGGATATCACCGGCTACGATTTCCCCCGGGATAAAGGCGGGCACGCCTCCGGCGGGACGATGTGCCTGCTGTGGCATGAAACAACCGGCGCCGTGATCGCCTCCGGCGCGGCAGATACCTACGTGCGCGAGCCCCACAACCAACAGCCGCCCTTAAGACCCGAAGAGCACCGCTGCGCCTGCCCGCGGATCGAAGCGGAACAAAACGGCGTGCATATTGCGCAGATGTACGACTACGGCGCGCAGATCAATGCGGCTGAAACGCCGGAGGGCGTCGGCGTGACCGTGAAAGCACTCTTATGCGACGAAACGCACAAACGGACGCCCGGCGACGGCGCGTGCGAACTCGGGTATACCTTCGCCCCGGAGGCCGTAACGGTCGAAGGCAGGGTCCCTCCGGATATCGGCGCACGGTTCGTGCTGCCGGTAAACGGCAGCGTGGAGGTTCACGTTACAAAAGGCGCTCTTCAGGGAACCCCCGCACCCATCTTTAACCTTTCCCCCGGATTCATCGGAAAAGAATACGTGATACTGCCGGACAGGAAAGGGCGGTTTGGGGTGAGAATCGATCCCGCAGAAGGGGAAAGATAAAATGCAATTGTACGTCGTTTATATATCAAACAAAAGGAGGCAATCAATATGGACAACATGGAGCTGATGCGCGCACGGCATTCGGTGCGCAGATTCACGGATGCGCCGCTTGCGGCGGAGGCGGCAGAGGCGCTGAACGGGGAACTCGAAGAGATCAATCGCGAAAGCGGGCTGCACCTGCAGCTGGTCACCGAAGAGCCGGAGGCGTTTCAGGCGAACAAGCCCGAATACGGCAGCTTTTCGGGCTGCAAAAACTACTTCGTGCTGGCAGGGCCCAGAGGCAAAGACGAAGCCATCGGCTACTACGGCGAGCGCGCGGTATTAAAGGCGCAGGCGCTGGGCGTGAACTCCTGCTGGGTGGCGCTCACCTACAAGAAGGGCAAGGCCGAGGTGAAGCTCAACAAGGGCGAAAAGCTCTACATGGTGATCGCGCTGGGCTACGGCATGACGCAGGGCAAGGAACGCAAATCCAAAGCCCCTGCCGACGTGAGCGATTATAAAGAGGGCGATCCGGACTGGTACAGAAACGGCGTCGAAGCGGCGCTGCTCGCCCCCACCGCCGTAAACCAGCAGAAATTCCGCTTTGAGCGCAGCGGCGAAAAAGTGACCGCGAAAACCGCCGGGCTCGGTTTTTACACCAAAGTGGATCTCGGCATCGTGAAGTACCACTTTGAGCTCGGCGCGGAAAAAGGAAAAGACGTTTGGGCAAAATAATAACAGAAAAGAGGAATACAAAATGAAAAAAGAATTAGGCGTGATACCCGCCGTTTACCCGCTGCCGGTGCTGATGATCGGGACCTACGACGAGAACGGCGTGCCGGACGTGATGAACGCGGCGTGGGGCACGGTTTGCGATACGGATAAGATCGCGCTGTGCATCGAGGGCCACAAAACCAACGAAAACATTGCGAAAACCAAAGCGTTTACCGTGGCGCTGGCGGACGCCGCCCATGTAAAGGAGGCGGATTATTTCGGTATCGCCTCCGCAAAGAAAACGCCGGATAAATTCGCCCGCACCGGGCTCACCGCGGAAAAAAGCGCAAGAGTGAACGCGCCGGTGATCGATGAATTCCCGCTGACCATGGAGTGCGAGTTTATTGAAGAGGTTGAAACGGAAAACCTGCACATGGTGGTGGGCAAGATCGTAAACGTGCTGGCAGACGAGGCCGTGCTGGACGAAAAGGGCAACGTGGACGCGGCAAAGCTGAACGCCCTTGTTTACGACCATTTCGGCAGATGCTACCGCGTTGCCGGGGAACGGGCAGGCGGCGCGTGGCACGCGGGAAAAGACCTGATGAAATAAGGATCAAAAAAATCGGCGGCGCGGGGAAATCCGCGCCGCGTTCATTTAAAAGCAACCGGTGTAACCGGTTGGTAACCGCTTTTGTAACCGCTTTCAAACGGCGGTTTTTCTTTATACAGCAACGATTTAAAAAAAAGTAACCGGGGGTTATTTTTCAGCATATTCGGCGGTTTCATCGGTTTGTTTACAATACCGGTCTTTTACCCGGTGTACCCTATGTACGCTCTTGTTAATTGTTCATTGTTAATTGTTAATTGTTCATTAAGACTTCATTTTTCATTTTTAATTTTTCATTTAATTACAACCTTTCCCTTCTGAACAATTTCGTCTCCCCTTTGCGCATCGCAAATGAGATACGTTCGCCGGAGAGGGGCGGGGCGGGGTCCAAAAGGTCGGTGAGGGCGGTGGGCTTGGGGAAGCAAAGGGTCTTTTCGCCGCCGGTGACGGCGTAAATCGAGATAAAACGGGCGTTTACGTAAACGATATCGCCCGGGGCGGCGTACAGGAACACGCCGCTGTTCTCACAGAAGGCATACAGCTCTTCCGCAGAAAAAAGGGCGTCGCGGTCCGCGTTGGACAGATACGGGACACCGTGTTTTTCACAGATCCTTTTCGCCTCTGAAACGGCGGGAGTATCGATACCGGGGAGGAAGACCGCCGCCTTATAACGTGAATATACCGCACCGAAATCGGCGATATCGCAGATATCGTAGGGCGCGCCCATGTGCCCGAGGGCGCCCCGCTGCTCGTGGGCGGTGTTGCGGCGGCCGCAGGCGGTCATGTACCTGAAGACGCTCTCATCCGAAAACACGGCGACCTCGGCAATACTGCCCCGTTTCGGATCATTCAGCGAAGCGGCGAAGATCTCGCGGAAGTGTTTTATTTCCGCCATCAGAACGGGGTCGCGGTACCAGCCGCCCCACATATCGAACCACCAGAAGCCGTTACCCTTTATCAGCTGCCGGCTGAATGCCTTGCGCAGCATGGATACCGCCGTTTCGCGGTTTTTGAGGCCGTGCCAGATAGGCGCTTCCAGAAGGCCGTGGGGATCGTATTCCGGTGCGCGCTCGCCCAGCGGCCTGGTGAGATGGGTGCGGATATCGCACTCCTGCAGGCAAAGCTTGCCGTGCAGCCGCACGGAATCTGCGGCGTACATCTCGGTCCAGTCGAAATCCGGGTCGCGCACGCCGATATATGAACAGGGCGAGCAGATGAAATCCACCGCGTCGCATGCCAGAAGGGTATTCAGCGCGTGGGTGCCCCAGAGGGGGGATGAGACCTCCAACGCGTAGCCGTAAAACGCGCCCACCAGAACGCCATCCCCGGCCTCGTCTTTGGCAGCGCGCGCCAGCCGGGCGACAGACTGCGCCACCGCGGTATTGGCAAATTCCAGATATTTTGTGAGATAATCGGAACCGTGGCAGGGGCCGGGCGCGTTTAGAATGGAAAGCTCCGGCAGGCCGGTAAAGGGGGTACCGGGGTACCGGCGTTCAAGAAACGCTTTGAAGCCCTTTGCCGCCGCATCTGATAACCCGCCGTTCAGGTCGAAATGGAACCACTCTTCGGTGTTGCCGCCCGCCAGATGGTACCCGGCGATGCGCTCGCGCCAGGGGGCGGCGTTTACGTGACGGATCAGCTGCCGCAGCATGTTTTCGGCTGCAGCCGGCCATTCTTCTGAAAACAGAGATTCCCTTCTGCCGGTGCCGTCGAGTTCCGTTTTGTGTGATAAAAGCCACCGGGAAGGCATGCAGAGGTTCACCCGCGGGAAGAGGTACGCCTCGGGGCAGACGGCGAGGATATGCGCCACACTTGCGTCGAAGCCCGAAAAATCGGGCGTTTCGCCGTCGAAGATCCCTTTGCCGAAAGGGGTGAGCCCCTCGGTGGCGCTGATCCACTTGCCCGCGAACAGCGCCGGGAAGGAAAACAGCCGGTACCCCGCCCGGGCGAAATCTTCATAGCAGCCGTATTCTTCCAGATAGGTCATGTACGCCGCCGCCGGAAAGGGCACGCCATCATGGAACAGCGTGGGAACGCCGCCGTGATCTTTGACGTAAAAACCGGATTTATGCAGCATCGTTCCGCCTCCCCCGCGCAATTTAAGAAATCATACCTTCAAGCTGCTCCCAGGTGAGCCCTTCGGTGCTGACGATGGAATAGGAGCGGCCGCTCTTTTCGTACAGCGCGCAATATATGAGGCCGCCGCTGCCCTTCACGGTAACAGTGACGCCGCCGGTGTTCTTCGTTTCCACAGTTTCGTATTCGTTATAGTCGCCGGAATTGTCGCCGCTGCCTTTGGAAACACGGTAATAAAGGCTCTGTGTTTCGTCGGAATAGGCGATCTCAACGAGGTTGCACTGATAATCGAGATAGCGCGTTTCGGTGGGCTCGAAGGGCAGGTTCTGCAGGTCTTCGATTTTGACGCCGGAGGCCTTGCGCAGCTCCTTCGCGCTTTGGTATTCCACCGCCGGGCCGCCGGTAAGGTCGCCGCCGGTATAAGGCTGACGGTTCGTAAGGGTGATAACGAGCACGCCGATCAGCACAATGGCAAAAGAGGCGGCGAGGGCGATATATCTTTTTGCGTTCGTGAAGCGCACGACCTTCGTCCGGCCGACGTCAGCGTTTTCGATCCCGCTTAAGATCCTGTTTTTCGTTTCTTCGGAAACGGTAACGCGCGCCATCGCTTCGTTATACTTATTCAAAATCGTACGCCTCCTTCAATACTTTTTTCAGGGCTTCCCTGCCCCGTTTCAGGTCGGAGCGCACCGTGCTTTCGTTGCGGCTGAGAATACTCGCGATCTCGGCGGTAGGGTACCCCTCCTGATAGAACAGGTGGATGACCTCCCGCTGCTTGGGCGGCAGTTCTTTTACCGCCTGCCACACGAAGGAGAGATCTTCGCGCTCTTCGGCAACCAGCTCCTCGTTCAGCTCGTCCGTCTGGCGGGTCCTGTTGTAACCGATCCTGTTTTTGCTGAGATTCGCCGCCACCCGCAGAAGCCAGCCCTTGGCGTGTTTGTCGTTTTCGAACCGCGGGGCGCTTCTTAAATACTGCATCAGCGTTTCCTGCAGAACGTCTTCGCTGTCTTCGGTGTTGTGCAGGTAGGAATACGCCAGCCGCAGCACCGTATTGCCGAACCGCTCGAAATAATAGGCGGCCTTTTCTTTGACGAGAGCGGTATCCGTTTCCGTTTCGAAGCGCGCGGGGATAAGCGCCGCCAGTAAAAGCGATGCGTTTCTCAGTAGTATGGATAACGGTGATACGGGTACTGCTCTCGTCATAATGATCTGCCTTATTATCTTATCTGATCTCGTTTACAAGGGAAAGGATCGTTTCTTCGGAGGCGCCGTCGGAGATCCCCACGCAGTAGGTATAATCGCCGTCGGCCCAGGTTGCGAGCATCACTTTGCCGCCGTTTCCTTTCAGGGTAACGGTTTTGCCGTCGGCTGTTTTGGTGTCGGTAACATCATAGGCGTTGTAATCGCCGCTGATATCTTCGCTGCCCTTTGCCTTGCGGAGATAGCCGCCCTCAAAATCCACCTCAAGGATCATGCCGCTGATCACAACGTAGTTTTCGGGGGTGACGCTTTCGGGCACCGTGAGCGTAAAGCCGACGGCCTCCTCGGCTGCTTCAAGGGATTTCATATCGCTGCCGTACTGCTCGACGGGGTTTGCGATCTGGGTGAGCTCTGCAGACTCGAATTCGACCGTTTCGGTGATCTCGGCATGCCCCTGGGGATCTTCGTATACGGTAAGGATCACGTACTGCGTTTCGGCGTCCGGCACGGTGGCTCTTGCCTCACAGAGGATGCGGTAATTCGTACCCGCGACCACCTGCGTTGCCAGCAGGGCGACGGGCGTGTATTCCATACCGGCAAGCGTTTCGCTCGCCTTTGTGAACGCCTGCAGGGCGGCCTGGGTTACGGCGGGAGACTCGGGCTCGGCCCAGCCGCCGTCAACGTCTGAAAGGTTCGCCTGCGCGCCGCATTCCGCGGTACCGGTGATCTGGGCGTTCCCGTTCAGGTCTTCATAAATATAAACGATCACATAGGCGGTTTCGGCGCCGGGCACCGTGGCAGCGGCCTTGCACAGTACGCAGTGGTTCGTGCCTGCCACCACCTGGCTCGCCAGATACGCCACGGGGATATACTCCATGCCGGTAAGGGCGGAGGTGGCTCTCTCAAACACGGTTCTGAAATCTTCGGTGATCGCGGGGGATTCCGCCTTCGTCCATCCGCCCACGACGTCGCCGCCGGTGAGACCGTGATCGGAAGGGGTATCGTTCTGCGGTTTTTCTTTGCCGCATCCGGCGAAAATGAGCATACCGGATACAAGGAGCATGATACTTAACACAATTGCCGTAAACTTTTTCATCTTTTTTTACCTCTCAGTTCTGATGATTGTGAGCCGCTTTTCGTGCCACTCTGCCATATATACAGCCCGGAGGATGAAAATGTTGCAGGTTACGGCAAATTTTTTTAAATATTTTCGATCTGCCCGATCCGGCGGAACGCGTTCTGAAACCACGTGAACAGCAAAGAAAAGGCCGCGTTGAAATCAAAACCGTTTGGCAGGTCGGCCAAAGTCAGCACGCAGCGGTCCTCTTCCGGTACCAACGCCATCAGGTCCTTTTTTGCAGTGACGAATGTGCCGCTCTCAAGGTAATACAGGTTCTGGATCAGGAAGAACAGGCCCTTGCAGCTATACCGGAACTGATCTATGTTATTCTCTCTGTCCGCGAGGATATACCGGTGGCAGAATTCGTGGTAGATATTGCCGAGGCTCAGCTTTACAAAACTGATCTCGTCTTCGCGGGACGCACTCGGGAGAAGATCGGCCAACGTGCCGAAAAGATCCTTTGTGGTATGGCGCAGATGGCAGATCTCCAGCGGGTTCCAGCGGGCAAGTTCTTCTCTGCCGCAGATGAAGCCGCAGGCCTTATCGCTGTGACCGAGCTTATCGAGAATATCCCTGTACAGATCCATATCATGCACGGATAAGCCCTCAAGAACGAGCATAACGTCGATATCGCTGTTTTCGGTTGCTTCGCCCCGCAGATAACTCCCCTGCAGCCCCACGTACAGCAGTTTTTCGCCGAAGACGGAGCTGCACGCCGCGACCAGATTTTCAAGATATTTCTTCAGTTCAACGTCGTTCATCACAGTATCCTTTCATTGCAGCGGACCGGCAGCCGGTTTTTCCGTACAAAGATTCAGTCTTTCACTTCCACCAGTTCAATGGTGAAGTTCAGCTCTTTGCCCGCCATTTCGTGGTTGGCGTCAAAGGTGACCGTGCGCTCGTCTTTCGCCGCCACCTTCACCGGGAACGGCCTGCCGTAGGCGTCCTGCAGATATACCCGCTGCCCGGCGGAAAGGTCCTCAGCGCCGGGGAGCTGCGAGATTTCAATGGAAAAGACCGCCGACGGGTCCGGTTCGCCGTAGGCTTCGGCGGGAGTGAGATGCACCTGAAGGGTCTGCCCTACCTCCATATCCGCCACCGCGGCGTCGAACCCCGGGATCATCATGCCCGCGCCGCATACGAACTCCAGAGGCTCGCCGCGGTCGTAGGAGGAATCGAACTGTTCGCCGTTATTGAAGGTGCCGCGGTAGTGGGTGCGCACCGTTTTGCCCACGTTCTTTCCTTTCGGCGCACCGGAACGGCAGCCGCCGCAGCCCTCGTGTCCGCCGCAGGTATGGTCCTCGCCCTGATCGTGGCAGCTGTGACCGTCTTCATGGTGATGGTCGCAGTTTGCGCCGGTGCTTATAAGCTCGCCGCGCAGGTAAGCTTCCACCGCCGCGTCCGCGCTGCCCTCAGCGCCCGCGCAGAGCTCGATGCCCTGCTCTTCAAGCGCCGCCTGCGCGCCGCCGCCGATGCCGCCGCAGATCAGCACGTCGATCGCCCGGTCCGCCAGAAGCACCGCCAGCGCGCCGTGGCCGCTGCCGTTTGAGCCGATGACCTCGGAAGAGGTTACCTGCCCGTTTTCAACTTCATAGACCTTGAACTGTTCGGTGTGCCCGAAGTGCCGGAACACCTCTCCGTTTTCATAAGTGACTGCAATTTTCATTTTTCTTTATTCTCCTGTTTTTTTATCTCATATATTTTTTACGGTATTATTTCCTTCATACATCCGGCGTCCGTACACATCACGCCTGACGCCTGAGTTGAAAATTCCGAATTCCGCATTAACTCCAAACTCCGAACTCATTCACTCGTTCAGCGGCGGCAGCTCGTGGATATCGTAGGTTTCGTAGTAGATCTCGAAGGCGGTCTTTTCATCGCCCGAAAGCTCGATCAGCGCGCCTGCCTGGAACATGGAAGAAAGCGTGCCGGAGGGGGCTTTCCACGCGGCGTTGGAAACGACCCTGATCTGACTCCCGCGCAGGATCGCCTCCGCGCCGAACAGGAGGTTCCCGGTGGCGATGTGGTAATCGCTGGATACGATTGTCAGCTCTCTGACCTGCGGATAGGTTTCGGTTAGGATATCGAAGGTATACATCGCGTTCTGCGCCGTGGTAAGGGATCTGTTTTCGGCGATCACACGTTCGGGGGCGACGCCGTTTTCAGTCAGCCACGCCGCCATTTTATCCGCTTCGGTGGCGGAATCGTTCTCAGCGGCAGTGCCGCCGCCGGTGCACACAATCAGCGCGTTCGGATATTTCTCCGCGCTGCGTTTTGCCGTTTCGAGCCGTTGGATCAGCTCTTCGCGCATGCTGCCGTCCGGCTCCAGCTGGAAGCCCAGAACCACGATGCAGAGGGCGTCCGTTTCACTGAGGCCGTCCGGAAGCACGTCATAATTTATGGTGGGCGCGGGGTCTTTCCAGAGGTCCATGATCGCGCTCCATTGATCGCCCGCGTCAGGGTCGATCCCGCTCAGTTCCTTCAGAAGCTCGTCCACCCGCGTGTACGCCGCCTCGCCGTAGCTGCCGTAATCCACGACCATTTCTTCGATGATCTCCTGCTTCTCCCGCTTCGGGGCCGCCTCTTTTTTGCAGCCCGCGAGAGAAAAGGCCGTTGCCGCGGCAAGAAGGAAGATCGGGATTTTTACGCTTATTTTGGTTTTCATAGGTATCGCCTTTCTCTCTATCATCCGATCGCGCCGTACACCGTCTGCGCGAGCAGCGCGGCGCCTTCGGCGGTGGGGTGCAGCCCGTCGCTGTAGAGTTCGGTTCTGCCCTCGAATACCGGATACAGATCAATCAGTTCTGCGTTCGTTTCGGCGGCGACCCGTTTCACGATCGGCAGGATCTCATCGGCGATCACCTGCGGCTGGATATCGTAGCGCACGTTTCCGCTGCCGTCGGCATAGGCGGGCAGGGGCGTTGCCACGAATACCTTCGGGTGGGAGGGCAGAAGCTGATACATCGTGACCAGTTCTTTCAGGTCCTGCTCAAAAACCGCGGGATAGGCGGGCTCGCCGCCGATCTCGATACCCCAGTTGAAGGTTTTGGAGTCGTTCGCGCCGAGCAGGATCACCACGGTATCGGGCGCGAATGCCCGGCTTTCGGTACAGAGGGTTTCCAAACGGTAGGGCCGGTCGCCCAGAAGGCTCGCCGTTCTGCCGGAATACCCGTAATTATTGACGCAGTAACCGTTCCCCAAAAGCTTCTGCAGCGCGGCGGGATAGCTGTTGGCTGTAAAGTGCGGGATGCCGAACCCGTAGGTGACGCTGTCGCCCACGCAGGCGACGCGGATCTGACCCTCTTTGGGCTTTTTAAGCGGGTGGTAGCCGTTCAGCCGCCCGCAGTAGGCAAGCACCGCCAGCGTGATACCGGAGGCCGCCAGCAGCGCCGCCAGCACCACGCAGAGTATTTTCACTGTTTTTTTGTGTTTCATAAAAATGCCTCCAAAAAGGATCTTCACCGGTCTGCGCCGAAACGTTTTTACCGCCGTATACGTACCGGCGGAACGCCGCGTTTCGCTGTAAAGATGATCGGCAGTTATATTATATCATCCATTGCTCCGTTCATCAACCTGATTTTTATATGCAAACGTACAGGACGGAAGGATCTGTTTGAAAAGCAAAAAAGAAAACCGCCCGGCGGCTGTGCGCAGGGCGGCGGTGGCTGCAAATGGTTATTTGCCGGAAATATCCGTGCCGAAATACTTTTCGGAAAGAGCGGTAAGCTCGCCTTCGGCGGCAAGCTCCGCCAGCGCCTGGTTCACGGCGGCAAGAAGGGAGGCGGTTTCGTCGCCCTTGCGCATCGGGATGGCAACGCTGGTCTCTTCGGGATCGATGCAGGCGATCCTGATGTTGGCGTCCGGGTGCGCCTTCATGTAATCGTAGAAGGTGACCTCGGCGTTCAGTGTGGCGTCGATACGGCCGCTGATCAGCAGCTCCATGGTCTGGTTCAGGTCGTCCACGCCGGTCACGGTGGCGCCGTATTTCTCGGCGACCTCGGCATAGGTGGAAGAGATGGTGTTGGCGGTATTTTTGCCGTTCAGGTCTTCCATGGTTTTGATGGCGTCGTCGTCGCCGCGCACGATTACGGCGGTGCGGTTATAGGCATAGGGGGTGGAGAAATCGTATTTCTGCTGCCGTTCGGGCGTGATATCCACGCCGTTGATCATAATGTCGTACCGGCCGGCTTCGAGGCCCGCCAGAAGGCCGTCCCATTCGCCCTCGATGAATTCGGGCTCCACGCCGAGCTTTTCGGCGAGTTTCTGCCCCACTTCCACGTCGTAGCCCACCAGAACGTCGGCCTCGTCGTGATAGGTCCAGGGCGCCCAGGTGCCCTCCATGGCGATGGTGATGCTACCGTTTTCTCTGATCTTCGCCAGCAGGTCAGCGGGGGCATCGCTCGTGGGGTCGCCGCTGTTCTTCCCGCCGCCGCAGGCTGCCAGCAGGCAGGCGCAGAGCGCCAGCGCCAGTAAAAGTGCAATTACCTTTTTCGCGTGTTTCATGATTCTTCCTCCGATTTGATATTTTGTGTCGTATTCAAAAAAGCGGCCGTGCGCTCTTTGAGCGGGTTTAAGAACATCCGCCGTGTTTCACCCGCCTCCACCACTTCGCCGTCTTCCATAAAGACGATGCGGTTGGAAACGGTGCGGGCAAACTCCATTTCGTGGGTGACGATCAGCATCGTCATGCCCTCGGCGGCGAGGCGGCGCATCACGCCCAGCACTTCGCCGGTGAGCTCCGGGTCCAGCGCGCTGGTGGGCTCGTCGAAAAAGATGATCTTCGGCTGCGCTGCCAGCGCCCGGGCGATGGCCACCCGCTGCTGCTGCCCGCCGGAAAGCTGGTGGGGGTATTTATCGGCGTGGTCGGCAAGGCCGACGTGCCGTAGCGCCTCCATACCGATCTGCCGGGCGGTCTTTTTATCGGTACCGCGGGCAACGATAAGCCCCTCGGTGACGTTGCCGAGGGCGGTTTTATTGAAAAACAGGTTGAAATTCTGAAATACGAAGGCGGTCTGCATGCGGTAATCGCGGATCTCTTTCTTCGTCATCGCGTTCAGCTGACGGGTAACGCCCCCGAAGGTGATCTCGCCCGCGTCCGCCGTTTCGAGAAAGTTCATGCAGCGCAACAGCGTTGTCTTGCCCGCGCCGCTGGGACCGAGGATCACCGCGGCGTCGCCGGTATCCACCGAGAGATCCACGTTTTTCAGCACCTGCTGCCCGTGGAAGGATTTATAAAGGCCTTTGATCTCAAGAAGCATTCCCTCACCCCCGTTTCAGATACGCGCTCAGGCGCTTTTCGCCCCACCGCTGCACGAAAGTGAGCACGGTGGAGAAGATGAGATAGATGAGGCCTACTTCGATATACAGCACCAGCGGCTCGTAGGTGCGCGCAACGATGCGCTGCGTGACCATGAACATCTCGGTGACCGTGATGTTGGCGGCAAGGGAGGTATCCTTTACCATGGAGATCAAAGAGTTCGACAGGGGCGGGAACGCGGTGCGCATGGCCTGGGGCAGTACGATGCGCCGCATCACCTGCAGATAGCTCATGCCCACGCAGTAGCCCGCCTCAAACTGCCCCACCGGCACCGCCTCGAGCGCGGCGCGCACGGTCTCGGAGCAGTAGGCCCCCTCGTTGAGGGAAAATACGATCACCGCCGCCGGGAACGGATCGATCAGCATGCCCACCTTCGGCAGGCCGTAGAACACCACGAACAGCTGCACCAGCAGCGGCGTGCCGCGGAAGATCCAGATATAGCCGCGGATCAGCTGCGTTAATACCGGCACCCGGGCATAGACGGCCATGGCCGTGATCACGGCGATCACAAGGGCGTTGAAAAAAGAGATCGCCGTAAGCGGGATCGTCATGGTGAGACCCGGCAGCAGTATTTTGGGAAAGGACTCTAAAAACAGGGTCCAGACGTCACTCATAAAAAAAACTCCGTTAAATCATATAATCGAACGCCGCAGCCCTGTGGTCGAGGATATCCTGCAGGGTGACGGAATCGAGGTATTCTTTGATGCGTTTATCGAGCTCTTTCCAGATGAAAAAGGTGGGGCAATCCGCCAGGCGCTCGCAGCCCACAGGGTCACGGTCCAGACACGCTACGGGCGCAAGGCTGCCCTCGGTGAGGCGAAGCACCTCGCCCACCGTGATCTGCTTCGGCGGTTTTGCCAGCTGATAGCCGCCCTGAAAGCCCCTGCCGGAGGAGATCAGATCGCTGTTGTGCATAGAGGAAACGATGAGCTCCAGATATTTTTTGGAAATACCCTGCCGTTCGGAGATATCCTTCAGCGGCACAAGGCCGGCGCCGTAATTCTGCGCCAGTTCCGTCATCAGGCGCAGCGCGTATCTGCCTTTGGTTGAGATCTTCATAGAACCACTCCGTAAATATAACTGAAAGTATTTTACCATAGGTTTACTGGGTTTTCAAGCAGAAATTGACGGGAGCGGCACGTTTTCTCCCTCAAAAAAAGCTGCCGGCCTGCGAAAAGGTGCAGACCGACAGGCAAAACGCTTATTTACGATCTTTACCGCAGCAGTTTTCCGAGCCGCCGCACGCCCTCGGTGAGCTTTTCGGCGGGCAGGGCGGAATAGTTGAGCCGCAGTGAGCTCTGTTTCTGCGTGATATCCACCATAAAGGCGTACCCCGGCACGTAGGCGACGTGCTCTTTGAGCGCCTCGCGGATGAACACGTTGGTATCGGTGCCGTCGTTCAAGTCGCACCACAGAAACAGGCCGCCGTCCGGCACCGTGTGGGAAACGCGGGCCGGGAAATATGCGTCTATGGCCTCCAGCATGGCGGCGCATTTATTCTCGTAGCATTTGCGCAGGTTGCGGATGTGCTCGTCAAGATCGTTTTTCTCGGTATATTTCACGATCATCATCTGCGGCAGAACCGAAGTCTGCAGGTCCGCCGTCTGCTTGGCGGTGGAAAGCTGGGCTATGATCTCTTTATCGGCGCACACGTAGCCCACTCTGAGGCCTGGGGCGAGGATCTTTGAAAACGAGCCGAAGTACACCACCAGCCCCTCGGTATCGAGGCTCTTGATCGGGGGCAATACCTTGCCGTCGAACCGCAATTCGCAGTAGGGGTCGTCCTCCGCCGCCAGCACGCGGTGCTTTTTGATGACCTCGTAGAACGCCCGGCGCTTTTCTTCTGTCATCGTGATGCCGGTGGGGTTGTTGGAGGTGGAGATGGTATATACGAACCGGGTCTCGGGGTGCTCGGAAAGCAGCCGGTCCAGCGCGGCGAGATCCATGCCGTCGGGCTCAAGCGGCACGCCGATCAGCTTTGCCCCCGCGCTGCGGAAGGCGTTGAGCGAGCCGATGAAGGCGGGCTCCTCCACCAGCACGGTATCGCCCTCGTTGACCAGTATTTTCGCCAGCATCTCCAGCCCCTGCTGGGAACCGGTGGTCACCAAGAGTTCGTTTTCATCGCAGGTTACGTGCTGCCGCCCGGCAAGCCTGCTGCGGATCAGCGACAGCAGCGGCGGGTAGCCGGTGGTTTTGCCGTACTGCAGCGCCGCGACTGGGTCTTCGGCGATCGCGTCCTGCGCCGCCGTCTGTAAAGCCGCCGCCGGGAACAGACCGGCGTCCGGGTTGCCGCAGGCAAGAGAGATCACGCTCGGGTCCACACCGAAGGCAAACATATCCGCAAGCGGTGCGGGATCGATCTGCCGCATCCTGTTGGAAAGTATCATCCTCATCTTCTCCTTCGTTTCATAACGGCCGCGCGGACAAGAACGGCGGCCGGGTAAATACCTACCACTTTGATATGCTTTATTATAGAAGACTTGATCCTGTTTGTCAATAGCGGGCGGCGCTCTTTTTCGGCGCGAAAAATTTTTTTCAAAAAATCGAAAAAACGGGTTGACAAACCGAAAGAAGCCTGCTATAATACCCAACAAGTTGATAGGTTTTCTGTGTTTTTGGTCTCAGCCACTGCAGAACGCCTCTTTGCGGCGGCATTATGAATCCGCCGCAGCAACAAAACGATTATAATTAAAGGAGCATTTCCATGAAAACGTACGAAAGAATCACCGACCTGATCGGCGGCACTCCCCTTCTGAAGCTTGCAAACTACATTCAGGATAACGGCCTGCAGGCGGATATCTACGGCAAGCTGGAATATTTCAACCCCGCCGGAAGCGTGAAAGACCGTATCGCCAGAGCCATGATCGACGACGCCGAAGCAAAGGGCGTACTAAAACCCGGCGCTGTGATCATTGAGCCCACCAGCGGCAACACCGGCATCGGCCTCGCCGCCGTGGCTGCCAGCAGAGGTTATAAGATAATACTGACGATGCCCGAGACCATGAGCGTGGAGCGCAGGAACCTGTTGAAGGCCTACGGCGCGCAGATCGTGCTCACCGAGGGCGCGAAGGGCATGAAGGGCGCCATTGAAAAGGCGAACGAGCTCGCCGCGGCAACGCCGGGCAGCTTTATACCCAGCCAGTTCGCGAACCCCGCCAACCCCGCGGCGCATTACGCCGCCACCGGCCCGGAGATCTGGGCGGACACCGACGGCAAAGTGGATATCTTCGTGGCGGGCGTGGGCACCGGCGGCACGCTTTCCGGCGTGGGCAAGTACCTGAAAGAACAGAATCCCAACGTAAAAGTGGTGGCCGTGGAGCCCGCGGGAAGCCCCGTGCTCTCGGAAGGCCGCCCCGGCCCCCATAAGATCCAGGGCATCGGCGCGGGCTTCGTACCCGATACGCTGGACACCGGCATTTACGACGAGATCATCGCCGTTGAAAACGAGGACGCCTTTGCCGCCGGCAGGACGCTGGCGCGCAGAGAAGGGCTTCTGGTGGGCATCTCCGCAGGCGCGGCCGTACACGCCGCCACGGTGCTGGCGAAACGCCCCGAAAACGCGGGCAAGTTCATTGTGGCGCTGCTGCCCGACACCGGTGAGAGATATCTTTCCACCCCGATGTTCTCGGAGTAAACGACAGAGCAGAAAGAGGAACAAACCATGAGAATCAACCTTGACGCCCTTCTGCGGGCGAATTTCAGAAACGGGCGAATGTGACGCTGCCGTCGCCCGATCCGAAAAAACCGGGCAGAAAGGCACATACCCGCATTCCCCATTCAAAAATAATCTGAAAAAAAGAAAGAGGTATTATCATGAGCAACTATAAATTTGAAACATTGCAGCTCCACGTTGGGCAGGAACAGGCAGACCCCGCCACCGATGCGCGCGCTGTGCCGATCTATCAGACCACTTCTTACGTTTTCCATAACAGCGCCCACGCGGCGGCGCGCTTCGGGCTGGCGGACCCCGGCAACATCTACGGCCGGCTTACCAACTCCACCCAGGACGTGCTTGAAAAGCGCGTGGCTGCCCTTGAGGGCGGCGTGGCGGCGCTGGCGGTGGCCTCCGGCGCGGCTGCCATCACCTATGCCATCGAGGCGCTGGCGCAGAAGGGCGAGCACATTGTGGCGCAGAAGACCATTTACGGCGGCAGCTTTAACCTGCTGGCCCATACCCTGCCCCAGTACGGCGTGGAAACCTCCTTTGTCGATATCCATAACCTTGACGAAGTGAAGGCGGCCGTTCAGCCCAACACCAAGGCGATCTTTATCGAAACGCTGGGCAACCCCAACAGCGATATCCCTGATATCGAGGCCGTGAGCGAGATCGCCCACGCGGCGGGCATCCCGGTGGTGATCGACAACACCTTCGGCACCCCGTACCTGATCCGTCCGCTGGAGCACGGCGCGGATATCGTGGTGCATTCCGCCACCAAGTTCCTCGGCGGCCATGGCACCACGCTCGGCGGCATCATCGTGGACGGCGGCAAATTTACATGGTCGCCCGAAAAATACCCCGGCATCGCGGCGCCCAACCCCAGCTACCACGGCGTTTCGTTTGCCGACGCCGTAGGCCCCGCGGCGTTCGTGACCTACATCCGCGCCATTCTCCTGCGCGATACCGGCGCCGCCATTTCGCCGTTCAACGCGTTTCTGCTGCTGCAGGGCGTTGAGACCCTCTCGCTGCGCCTCGAGCGCCACGCGGAAAATACCAAAAAGGTGGTGGAATACCTCGCAAACCACCCGCTGGTGGAAAAGGTGAACCACCCCTCGCTGCCCGATCACCCGCAGCACGCGCTGTATAACAGGTATTTCCCGAACGGCGGCGGCTCCATCTTCACCTTCGATATCAAAGGCGGCCAGGAAGCGGCGTGGAAATTCATAGACGCGCTTGAGATCTTCTCGCTGCTTGCCAACGTGGCGGACGTGAAGAGCCTGGTGATCCACCCCGCCTCCACCACCCACTCGCAGCTGACGGAGGAAGAGCTGAACGATCAGGATATTCACCCCGGCACCATCCGGCTTTCCATCGGCACCGAGCATATCGACGATATCATCGCCGACCTTGAAAAAGGCTTTGCCGCGCTGAACGCATGATAAAATACACATTTCGCCCGTCAAAAGCGACGGGCGGTATTTTTTTGTTTTGCAAACGGAAAAAACGTGCTATAATACAGAACAGAAGACAAAAGAGGTGCCGTGTATGGAATATACGTATTACTATCCTTCGCCGCTGGGCGGGATCAGGCTCACGAGCGACGGCGAGGCGCTCACCGGGCTGCGGTTTGACGAAAGCTTGCCCGGAGCACAAACGGAGCTGCCCGTTTTCGCGGCGGCGGAAAGGTGGCTGAACGATTATTTCGGCGGACGCGAGCCGGAAGGAACGCCGCCGATAAGCATCACAAAGGCTACCCCGTTCCAAAAGGCGGTGTGGGACATGCTGCCGGAGATCCCCTACGGCGGAACCGTGACCTACGGCGAACTGGCGCGGCGGCTGGAGGACCGGCGCGGAAAACGCGTCAGCGCGCAGGCGGTGGGAGGCGCGGTGGGACGCAACCCCGTCGCCCTGATGCTCCCCTGCCACCGGGTGATGGGCGCGCGCGGCAACCTGACCGGCTACGGGTTCGGCACGGATATGAAGCTGCGGCTGCTGCGGCTGGAGGGCGTGGATACCGCCGGGTTTTACCTGCCGGGGCAGAGCGCGGCGGAGCTTGAAGAAGCGCAGCGGCAGGCACAGATAAAGCGCATCGCCGCATACGAGGATGTGATGCGGGAAATGACGGATCTTCTGCGAAACAGCCCGGCTGACGTGCGGCTGCGCGAAGGCATGCGCGCGCTTGAGATCTACTACGGCAGCGCCGTGTGGAAGCAGGACTTTTTTGACGACGAAGCGGGGCTGCTGCCGGCGGACCTGAAGCGTGGCGTGCTCTCGGAAGACGGGCTGTACGGCCTGCTGGAGGAATACGGCGCTGAAGAAGCGTAAAAAACGGGTTTACAAAACCATACGCACGTTGTATAATATACATTGTTCTGTGAGAACATAGAAGAGAAAAGAAAAAAGCCGTTCCCGGCGCGGGAAGACGCCGGGAAAACGCAACGGAAAAACGGAGAAAAAAATGAAAATCACATGGTACGGCACAGCCACCGTAAGCATTGACGACGGCGAGACGAGGCTTTTATTCGACCCGTTCGTGCGCATGAACAAACGCATCGAGACCACGCCCATCGAAGGCTTTACAGGGTTTGACGCGGTACTCGTCACCCACGGGCACCTCGACCACATCTACAGCATCCCCGAGCTTGTGAAGGCAGACTCAAACGTACCGGTGTACTGCACCGAAACGCCGAAAAAGACCCTGACGGGCCGCGGCGTGCCGGAAGAGCGGATAAGGCTGATAAAGCCCGGGGACGAGCTGCAGATCGGCGGGTTCAGAATTAAAGTTTGGCAGTTCAGGCACATCGTGTTCGACCCGATCTATATCCTCACCGTGGTGCCCAAGTGCGTGGTGATGTTCCCGCGGCTGTTCTGGCAGGCGTATATGAACAAAAAGATGCCCGAAAACAAAGAGATCGTGGCGTACGAGATCGAGCGGAACGGCAAACGCATCTTTCTGACCGGTTCGTTCAGGGATACGCCGAGCGTGGATTACCCCCACGACGTGGATCTGCTGGTGCTCGCCAACGGCGGCAGCATTTTCGTGCCGGAAAAAACCAAAGGGTTCATCGACAAATATACCCCCAGGGCGATACTGGTGGACCATTTCGACAACGCCTTCCCGCCCGTGACGAGAACCGTGAGCGTGAAGCGGCTGCAGAATAGAATTGCGAAGAACCACCCCGAGATCAGATTCATCATACCCGAAGAGTGCAAAGAGATCGAAGTGGAGTAAGAAAATGAGAGAAGAAGAAAAGATTAACCTGGGGATCATGTTTTCCCCCGCCGACCCGGAGCTGAAGGCGATGAAGCTGAAGGCGCACAAATTGAATCAGGACTACAACCGGCTGTACGAGGACGAGACCGCGGCGCGGGAAGAGATTCTGCGCGAGCTGGTGGGCAAGCTCGGCGCGGGCGTGTTCATTCAGGGGCCCGTGACGTTCCACTACGGCTGCCACACCGAGATCGGCGACGGGTGCTTTATCAACTTCAATTTCACCGTGCAGGACGACGCGAAGGTGACGATCGGCGAGCGGTGCAACTTCGGCCCGAACGTGACCATCGTAACGCCGGTGCACCCGATGATCGCCGCCGAACGCCGTGCGGTACTGGGGCCGGACGGCAAGCCGGTGCGCCTGTGCTGGGCAAAACCGGTGCATATCGGGAACGACTGCTGGTTCGGCGCCAACGTGGTGGTTTGCCCGGGCGTGACGGTGGGCGACGGCTGCGTGATCGGCGCGGGCAGCGTGGTAACGCGGGATATCCCGGCGAACTGCTTTGCCGCAGGGAACCCCTGCCGCGTGATCAGGGAGATCACCGAGGCGGACAGCATGAAATATAAACCGGAGATCCTTGCGGACAATACGGTGACGGAATGATCCCGTAAAAAAACGCTGAAAAAGTAAAACACAAATAAAAAAGACGCGGACGGAAGACCATCGTTATCTTCCCTTCGCGTCTTATTTCTGCCGTAACCATTCGGGTCCGGCAACGGTATTTTTACTTTTCTATCCACATTGCCACGCGCAGACCGTAGTAGTGCGCGGCGGTGTTCTGGTCCACGCTGCCGGAGGCGATAACGCAGTCGAACCAACCGGCGGCGAAATCGGGGCTGCGCAGCCAGTAGACGTCGTCCTTCATGCCGCGGGTGGCTTCGTCCGGGCAGTACTTATTGAGCTCTTCACGGTCGAGCAAAAAGAGCATATCGTCGGTTTCTTCGCCGCCGTCAAGGTCCCACTCCGGTTCGCTGCCGCAGGTCACCACGTGGGTGGTGCGGATCTTCGCCCGCTCCCAGGGATCGAAATATTCGTTTATGAATTCGTCGCTGTTGATGTATGCGCGCGCTTCGCTGTTCGCCCAGCGCAGGGTCTCGTCGTTTTCTGCGCCCATCTTATAATAGCCCAGCGGCTGATCGGACCAGACGAGGACCGCGTCTTCAGAAACGTCCAGCACCTTCCACGTTACCTCGCGACAGATAAGCTCCGCGCTGTGCAGCGTGGCGGAACCGAAGGAAAGCGCGTCGCCCACCCTGAGGGAGGCGATCTTTTCATCCAGCGCCTCGTTCGCGGGCAGTTCGGCGGTACCGTTCTTCCAGTTTTCGGCAAGAGCACGGTCCGTATACACCCACATGGCGGGGCGGATCCCCTGGGGGTTGGTTTTCGTGTCGCCGATCGCGGAGAGCTTACCGCTGTAGCCCTCAATAATCATGCAGTTCTGCGGGAAGGTTTCGCCGTCGTCCCGCAGCGCCCAGCTGCAGGCCTTCGTTACGGTGTCGGATTCGCTTACGTCCGCCATGCGGATCCCGGCCTCGGCCGCCGCCTGTGTGGGAATACCGAATCTGAACCCCTCCAAAGGCGAAATATAACGGGCCGCCTCACTGAAAGAAAGCAGAAATACGCTGTCTTCGGCGGTTTCGTTCACCGTTTCGTAGGTTTTGCTGTCAAACGTTGCCGTATCGGCCCCGGTGAGTGCGATCATCTCACGCTCGGCGTCCGTAAAGGCTCCGGTTAAGAACTCGCCGTTGAGATAGGCGCGCACGGAACTGTCTTTCCACGTGGCGGTGCGGTTCCCCTCTTCGTTATACGCGCGGTAAGCGACCACGTTGTCCGCCACCAGCAGCACGGTACCTACGCCCGTTCCTACGGCGGTCCAATGCAGCTTTTCGCCGTCCAGTTTACCCATAACGACCCCGTCACCGGGCTTCGTATCCGCGGTGACGCCGGGATCTTCGTTTTTACCGCCGCAGGCGGCAAGGGACAGAATGAAAAGGAGCGCGAGCAGCAGAGCGACTGTTTTTTTCATCATAACGACCATCCTTTTTTATATTTCTCAGCTTTTACCAGATAAACGGGATCACCTTGTGTTTAACCTTTGTTTTATACTCCGTGTAGCCGGGAAGGCCCTCTTCGAGCACCTTTTCTTCGTTGCGGATGCGCTTGGCGATGATCGGGATATACGCCAGCATCACAATAAACGAGAACACCGAGCCCAGCACCAGCGGCATGGCAAGGAACAACAGGAGCGTGCTCGTATACATCGGGTGGCGCACGACGCCGTAAAGCCCGGTATCGATCACCTTCTGGTTCTCCTGGACCTCCACGGTGCGGGAAAGCCATACGTTTTCGCGCATTACCTCGGCATACATCAGGTACCCGGCGAGGAACACAGCTGCGGCGGCGATGCACGCCCACATGGGCAGCACGAACCAGCCGAACCTGAAATTGAGCCCGGCGAGGACGAACGCCGCCAGAAACATCAGGGCGCTGAGCGCCACAACGCTTTTCTGCTCCGATTCTTCTTCTTTCGCGTTCAGGCGTTTTTCGAGCAGCGCGGGGCTTCTGAACATCACGACCACCCCGGCGATCAGCATCGGCACGAACAGCACGCCCAGCAGCAGCCACGCCTGCGGGTAGTTAAACGTGCCCGCCGAAAGAAAGAGCAGCCCGCCCATCACCAATATACCGGCAACGAATTTTGCGAGCGCCTGAAAAAAGAGTTTTGCGGTCATGGATAGATCCTCCTTTTCCGGGAGCAGATTTGGAGATGATATGATTATACCATAAAAAAAGCGGTCTGTAAAGAAACAGGCCGCTTTTTCAGATCACTTATTATTTACTTTTTCCGAGCCACCGGATCAGCCGCAATATCCAGTTTACAACGCTGTTGACCGCCTTTTGAAGGGTCTGGGAGACTTGTTCAATAAAAGTCGGCCTGGGGTCGGGTTCCTCTTCGGGCTCGGTATTCTCCAGCCGCTCGATCGCGTAAAGCCCCCGTTCGCCGCACACGGTGCAGGTGATGATCACCTGGCCCTCTTCTTCCGTTGTGGGCTGCCGCAGCACCTCGCGGTGACCGAAGGTGTTGTGGATCACCTCGTGGCCGGAAAGCCACGTATCGCACTGCGTGCAGTAAACGCCGGCTGTGTAGCCGTGCGCGTCGTAGGTGGGCTGGGTTTCATCGTATGGCACCAAATAGTGCCCCAGAGCGTTTTCATATTCCCGGTGCTCAGCGCCGCAGTAGATGCAGGTGTAAACGTTGACGCCAATCGTCGTACAGGTGGCCGGTACGGATACGGGCTCGCCCCAGGTATGTTCAAGAGTCTGTGTTGCCACGCCCGCCGCGGCGGCCGTATCCAGCACCGTTTCGCTGCACGCGGACACGGTGTACCACGGCATGGGATAGATGTCCATGTCAAGGTAGGTCCCCGTACTCTCCTCAAGCGTGAACCACAGCCCCTCCAAGGGCAAGGCGACAATATCCGTCAGACCGTATTTTTGGTTGAACGCGGCGTTCAGCGCGGCGTAATTCACCTGGTACGTGGGATACACCACCAGAATATCCTCTTCGGTATAGGACGCGCCGTAATCCGCGTTGAGCTTTGCCAGCATCACGGCCTTGGCGGTATCCAGGTCCGATACCTCCTCGCCGCTGACGGCGAGCACGGCGGCATACAGCTCCGAAAGCTCGGTCCTTCTGCGGTACAAAAGCTCCTCAAGGGTATAGGAGGTGGTTTGCAGCTTGTATTTGATCTTCTGATCCTCGTTCAGCAGCTTTCCGTAAAGGAAGGAGCAGTCGTTCTCCGTCCCGTTCGCGGCCCGGTACGCCTTTACCGCATCGCAGAACGCGTCCGTAAAGCCCGTGGTCACACCGGTCTGCTCGCCGAGCTGCGCTGCGGTGAAATTTGAATCCAACAGCCGGTTGATCTCGGCGATCAGCGCGTCGCGGGCGCCGAAATAGGAAGGATATTCGATATGGATGCCGTAAAACCGCTCCAGCATGAACAGATGCTGTTTAAACCACCATTTGACGTAGGTTTCGCCCGCGCCGTCCTCCACGTAGCCCCACACCTCAAACTGCTTGGCGTACCAGCTGCCGTAAACGCCGTCGTTGTTGAGGTAGTTCAGCAGATTGGCCATCATGTTCAGCGTATACGCGGTATCGTACTGCGCGGCGGTAAGGAGGACGGTGGGCCTGTAATACGTGCAGAGCACGGGCAGGGCACCTGCGTCCAGCGCGTTCCCGCGCACGGTCACGCCGTGCAGCCGCGTATAATCGAACGCCCGCGCGCCGATCGATTGCAGCGTGGAGGGCAGCACGAGGCTTGTAAGCGGGACCTCGAAGAACGCCTGCGGCCCGATGGAAACAAGCCCCTCGGGCAGGTCGACCGACGTAAGGGAGGTTTCATAAAACGCCATTTCGCCGATGGAGCGCAGCGTGGAGGGCAGGCTGACCGAGGTGATATACAGGTCTGAAAACGCGCCCGCGCCCACGGTGGTCACGTTTTCTTCCACCACTACGGATCTGACCACGTCGTAGGCGTCGTACATGAAGCTGAGGGAAAGCTCCATATCCGCGAGGGTACGCGGATCGCTTTGCGTCGCCGCCGCAAGCAGCTCGGGATCGTACCCGCTTGACGCGATCAGATAAATGCTTCCATCCCACGGTCTGGCGGTAACGGCGGTAAACTGCCCCTGCATCTCGCTTTCACGAATCTCAGTATAATCGCCCATGGCGCCGCGGCCGGAGACCGTGAGCACGCCGTCGGACGTGATCTTCCAGGTGAGGTTCGTGCCGTCGCCCTCGCCGCCGCAGTAGCCCGAGGCGAGCACGGCGGGGGTATCCGCCGCAGCCGCGGTGAGCGCAGCGCACGGCAGCATTACCATCAGAAGGGAAAGCAAAACGGAGAAGATCCGTTTGCCGTTCGTTTTCATAGTGTAACAGCTCCTTTATCGGTTATTCTGAAGTTTTATATATTTTTTCAGTGTCACTTCCCGCCGAGCCAGCGGATCAGGCGCAGGATCCAGTTCACAACGCTGTTGACCGCCTTGCGGATGGGCTCGAACAGCCCCCAGTCCGGCTCGGCCGGTTCGGGCTCCGGCTCGGAGGGCTCGAGCTTTTCGATGGCGTAAAGCCCCTGCTCGCCGCACACGGTACAGGTGATGATCACGCTGCCCTCTTCTTCCGTTGTGGGCTGCCGCAGAACGTCGCGGTGGCCGAAGGTATTGTGGATCACCTCGTGGCCTGAAAGCCACGTATCGCACTTTTCGCAGTATTCGCCCGCGGTATAGCCGTGCGCGTCGTAGGTGGGCTGTATTTCGGGATACTCCACGGGGCTGTGCCCGCTGGGATCGATACACTCGAAGGCATAGTGGAACGCGGCGTCCAGAAGCGACTGGTTCCACATACCGACCGTGATATTCTTCCACGTCGCCTCGGAGCCGCCGTACCATACCTCGGCGGGCCAACTCCCCTCAAAGGCGCCGTCGCCGATGGCGGTCACCGAAAGAGGGATCGTTACGTTTGTAAGCGAGCTGCAGCCGAACAGCGTTTGATACGGGATCTCCGCAAGGCCGCCGCCGAACGTGAAAGAGCCGATGAGCCAGCAGCCGTTGAATACGGCGCTGCCGAGGGTCCCGAGGCTGTCGGGCAAAATCACCTCGGTGAGACTGCGGCAGCCCTCGAACGCGCAGTCGTCGATCCGGCGCAGCGTGTTGCCGAAGTCGACGCTTCCGACCGAGCCGTAACAGAAGGCCGATTCGCCGATGCGCTCAAGGCCGTCCGGCAGAATGACTTCGGTAAGATTTATGGCGTGCGAGAACGCGTGGTCGCCGATCGTTTTCACCGTTGCGGGAACAACAAAGATACCGCCCTCTTTCATGTTCGGGTAATTGATGAGTTCGGTCTGATCCTTGTTGTACAGCACGCCGTCTATGGACGAGAACACGGGGTTTTCGGGATCCACGGTAAAGCTCTGAAGCTGTCTTGCGTAGATCAGGCCCGCGTGATCGAAGGATACGAGGGTATCGGGGAGACTGATGGAGGTCCATGCGCCAGAGAAGGGCAAAAAGGCTTTGCCGGGCAGCGAGGTGACGCCGCTTTCCACCGTGATTTCGGTGGTTCCCGAATGCACGCCGTACTGGGTTTCAAAGAACAGATCCTCTCTGTCGTAGGCGGGGCCGCGGCCGTAGATGTTCAGCGCGCCGTCGCTCCAGAAATCGTAATACACTTCGTCGCCGATCTGCACGCCCTCAAGCAGCTTTACGGGGGCGTAGGGATCAATATCCTCGCCGGTGCAGTGGCGCGTGGC